>OCTW013392451.1_pt1 | contig 13560 bp, 9 predicted proteins | sample 1539671 | NCBI WGS metagenome assembly OCTW01 (sample SAMN02144230, study PRJEB22623) | gut metagenome | biome: sheep rumen | host: Ovis aries | place: New Zealand | reverse complement strand
GCCTGCTGGCCTTGTGCGTTTGCATTTCTGTTTGCCTGATACAATTTGTCCCAGTTGAGCTGGCGGGCTTCCTTTGAAGAAGACAGATAGTCATATGCAGACTGCCAGTTCGCACGTGCTGCTTCTGTATTGCCAATTACGGGCTCCCATACATTATAGAAGTAGCTCGGCATGCGGTTGTAGTAGTCAGGAGCAGGGTTCGTACCGTTGTTGTAGTTCAGACGGCTGCTACTATACTTCTGATACTTACCTAACAAACTGGTGACCAGCTTAGTCTTGTCGTCAATCTTCCAGTCCCAGGTAAACAAGACAGAAGGAGACCAGCTCTTGACGATACGTGAGCTACGCTTCTTGCCGTCCTGCCAACCCCAGTTGGGATTGTATTGACGGTTGTTGGCAATCCAGTACATCTCGTCGGTAGATGCCGACTGAGCTGCACGCTCGGTGGGGTTGCCCCAGGTTACCAGAGAAATAGAGTGTTTGTCGTTGATAATCTTCTCTACGCCCAGATAGTAGCTTAGGGCATTGTAGAAGGTTCCCTCAACGTTAGCAGTTGCCATGTTAGCCCAGCGATAGGTCAGTGCTCCGGAGAAAATCCAACCGTCCTTGCTGACTCCTGAGTTGTAGGAGTACATGCCACGAAGGGTGTAGTTACGGTTGGCACCGGCCAATGATACTCTGTGCCCGGCAGGTGTGCTGCTGGGGCGAAAGTTGTAGTTGTTAGAACCTCCGAGTGCTGTCATGGCAAAGTTGTTGTCCTCAAACGGCAGAACGTGGTCAGCGTTGCGCGTCTGATTGTTAAGGCCGCCGACATACGAGAAGTTGAACTCACCGCGTTCAGCATCATTCACCGGGTTGCCGTTGATGAACATCTCGTTGTACTTACCGCCCAGAGCACGATACTTGAAACGTGCTGCACTGAAGCGGTAGCCAACTTCTTTGGCATAGACATTGTTGGCCGAGCCGACAATGCTGATGGTGTTCAGCGTGTTGTCGTCATCGCCTAACTGTGCTTCGGTGAATGTGAACGCCGTATCGTCGTCATCCTCTGCGGCTTTCTGCTGCTCTGTTGCCGTAGGTTTGTCGGTCTGTGCAAAGGCCATAAACGGAAAACAGAGAGCCATCACAATTAATTTCAGCTCTTTTTGCATAGTTTTTTATAGTTAGTTATTAAATTTAAAGCGTACAAAGGTAAGCATTATTTTTTAATCTCGATACATTTTCGCAAGAAATTTTCGGTTTTACAATAATTTTCTCTGTTTTGCATTGTTATTTCAAAATAAATGTTTATCTTTGCGCAGTTATCTCATGTACCTATATAATATATATAATATTACATCTTTAAATTTAAATACTAATCATGAAAAAACAACTATTGTTACTGACTGCTGTCCTGATGATTTCCTTTGTAGCTCAGGCGCAGGAAAAGAAGTTCAATGGCTATGCCATCGGCTTCTACAATCTGGAGAATCTGTTTGATACCGAGCACGACGAGGGTCACAACGACTATCAGTATCTGCCCGACGGCTCGAACAAGTGGAACGAACTGAAGTATTCCCACAAGTTGGCAAATATGTCAAAGGTGCTCTCAGAGATGGGTACCGACCGTATCCCCAATGGTTGCGCCGTCATCGGTTGCAGTGAGGTGGAGAATGCACGTTGTATGAGAGACCTCTGCGAACAGCCCGCACTGAAGGCCCGCAACTTCCAGTTCGTACATATTGAAGGTCCCGACTATCGTGGTGTGGACTGCGCGCTGATTTATCAGCCCAGCCTGTTTACCGTTCGCGACGTCAAGCTCGTACCTTATGTATATGAAAAGGAGGAGGATATTCAGAAAGGTCGTGCCACCCGTGGCTTCCTGACCGTCAGCGGTACATTGGCCGGCGAGCACGTCACCGTCATCGTCAACCACTGGCCCAGCCGTTTCTCGGAGAGTTACTATCGTGAGCTGGCAGGCCGTCAGGTCAGAGTGCTGCGTGACTCGCTGAAGCGTGAAGACCCCAACGTGAAGATTATCATCATGGGTGATATGAACGACGATCCCCATAACAAGAGTATGGTTGAAGGCGTAGGCTGTAAGTCGGAAATCGACGAGACAGGTCCGGACGATATGTTCAACCCCTGGTACAACGTACTGTTGAAGCAGAAACAGGGCACACTGAAGTATGACGGCCGCTGGAATCTGTTCGATCAGATTGTCGTCTCGCAGAATCTGCTGAACCAGAAGGGTCAGAAGGACTTCTCGACCCTGAAGCTTTGGAAGTGGGACATCTTCAAGCGCGACTATCTGTTCCAGACCGAGGGTAAGTACAAGGGCGGTACGAAGCGTACCCATGCCGGTGGCGTGTGGCTCGACGGCTATAGCGATCACCTGCCGACCGTTATCTACCTGATGAAGGAAAAGAAATAAGAATAATCTACAAGCTTCAATGACTATTATTGGAATCGCAGGCGGTACAGGGTCAGGCAAGACCACCGTCGTCAAGAAAATCGCACAGTCGCTGCCTCCTCACTATGCAGCCATCATTCCCCTGGACTCGTATTATAACGATACGACAGGGATGACTGATGAAGAGCGTAAGGCCATCAACTTTGACCATCCCGATGCTTTCGACTGGAAGTTACTGACAGAACATATCAAGATGCTGAAGAATGGGCAGGCTGTTGAACAGCCTACCTATTCGTATATCATCTCCAATCGTCTGCCGGAGACCGTCCATGTGGAGCCGAAGCCCGTCATCATTCTGGAAGGTATCATGACGCTGCACTACAAGAAGCTGCGCGACATGATGGACTTGAAGATTTTCGTGGATACCGATTCCGATGTGCGTCTGATTCGTAATATCCGCCGCGACGTGGTGGAGCGTGGACGTACGGTCGACATGGTGTTGGACCGCTACGAGCGCATCCTGAAGCCGATGCACGAACAGTTCATTGAGCCCACCAAGAAGTTTGCCGACCTCATCATCCCCTGGGGTGGGGAAAACAAGACCGGCATACACATTCTTAAGAGTTATATTGAGGGCATCGTAACCAACGTGTAATTCACGGGTTACGCTTGTTCATCAGTATTGATTTCTGAAGATATCTCTTCGGCAACGGTCTCGTTGCCGAAGTTTTGTTTTTGCTGTGCTGTCTTTTCCGCAATCTTCCGGATGCGCCAAATCTGCAGCGAGTTGATCAATTCCGTTACGCCATAGAGCAACGAACACCAGCCCAGTATCTGCAATGAAAGCGTTGCCGTCTCCATAGGACGCAGAATGACGTACAAACCGGTCAGCAGGATGAGTGTCGGGCATATCCAGAATGCGAACGACACCTTTCCCAGCCGGCGTACCACAGACAGATTGATGAGTTGTTGTATTCCTCCCAGTATCATGATACCGCCTAAGACGTACATCAGTCCGTCGACGAATTTGCCAGGGGCAATAACCAGTACCAGACCTAACAGTACACTGCCTGCTCCAACGATGGGGAAGGTGGGCTGTCCGCCGCTGATGATGCGACCTTTCTGGTCCGTTATTACATAGTCACCGCTGTGCTGTCGGGCGTACCAATAGGCTATCAGGGCAACGATACCTGAAATCAGGAACAACTCGCCGACGGCCATTGTCAACCAAGTAACACCATCCTGAGGATATTTCAGGATGAGTACGCCCACCACGATGGCACATAGGGCGCGGAAAATGGAACTGTGGAATATCTTCATAATCTTCTAATGGGTTCTCTTATTTCTTCAGTACCTTTGCGTTACGACAAATGTACATGGCCTCAGCGGCTGCAATGGCCTCAACGGCCAGCGAAAACATTGTTAACATCATAATCGTTTCCTTTCTCTAATCTTTAAATTGTTATCCTAATCTTTTACCTGTGAGAGTCTTTCTCTCTATTTTTTCTGATGCAAAGGTACGGACTTTTTGAATACGATGTATCTTTTGGGACGCTTTTTTGTACAAAAAACGAGTTTTCTTTGACTGTCGTCAATAAAAAACCGTTTCCTTTGACCTGAATCAAAAATATTTTTCTTACCTTTGTAGGCAATTATGAAGATTGGAAGTGTCATACTGAAAATACTGATGCCGCTGGTGCTCGGTGCAGCGATACTCTATTGGATGTATCGCGGCGAGGATTGGCAGCAGATACGTCACGTCATGACGGACGAGATGGATTGGACGTGGATGCTCCTGTCGTTTCCCTTTGGCATCATGGCACAGGTGTTCCGCGGCTGGCGCTGGCGGCAGACGCTGGAGCCGGTAGGAGAAAAACCGCGTATGTCGGTCAGCATCCACAGCATCTTCCTGTCGTATGCAGCATCGCTGGTTATTCCCAGAGTAGGGGAGTTTACGCGTTGCGGCGTATTGAACCGCTATGATGGTGTGTCGTTTCCCAAGGCCTTGGGTACGGTGGTAACCGAGCGGGCCATTGACTCGCTGTTGGTGCTGGGCATTACCTCCGTTGTGCTGCTGCTGGAGATGAGCACCTTCGGCACCTTCTTCCGTCAGACGGGCACCGACCTGCAAAGCATTCTGCATGGTTTTTCCTGGGCGGGCTACTTCGTGGCAGCCGTCTCGGTAGTAGCGATTCTTGTTATGCTGCACTTCCTGTTGCGCAAGCTCTCTATATATAATAAGGTGAAAGCTACGCTCAAAGGAATATGGCAGGGTGTCGTCTCTTTGAAGGATGTGCGCAACATACCTTTATTCGTATGTTTCACGCTGGCCATCTGGCTGAGCTACTTCCTGCATTACTATCTCACTTTCTTCTGCTTCGACTTCACCGCCCATTTGGGCTTGGACTGTGCACTGGTGACCTTCATAGTCGGTTCTATCGCCGTTATCGTACCAACTCCCAATGGCGCCGGTCCATGGCACTTCGCCGTCAAGACCATGCTGATACTCTATGGGGTTGCAGATGTCCATGCGTTGTACTTTGTGCTCATTGTGCATACCGTCCAGACGATGCTGGTGATCTTTCTGGGTATCTATGCCTGGGCTGCCCTCTCTTTCACGAAACGTATAAACCCTAAAACAACAGAATAATGAACGAAATTCAGAATCTTAATCCGCAGTGCGTATGGAAGAACTTCTATGCGCTGACACAAGTGCCACGTCCCAGTGGACATTTAGAGAAAATACAGCAGTTCCTGCTGGACTTCGGTAAGCAGGCAGGTGTAGAGGCTTTTAAAGACCCTGCCGGCAATATCGTGTTCCGCAAGGCTGCCACACCAGGCATGGAGAACCGCAAGGGCATCATCCTGCAGGCTCACATGGATATGGTGCCACAGAAGACCCCCGAGTCAAAGCATAACTTCGAGACCGACCCCATCGAACCCTGGATTGACGGTGAATGGGTGAAGGCCAAGGGCACGACCTTAGGTGCTGACAATGGTCTGGGCGTTGCTGCCATCATGGCTATTATGGAGGCTAAAGACCTGAAGCATGGTCCTATCGACGCTCTCATTACCCGTGACGAGGAGACAGGCATGTTCGGTGCCAACGAGTTGCCTGAGGGTGAGTTGCAGGGCGATATCCTGCTGAACCTCGACTCTGAGCACTGGGGTAAGTTCGTCATTGGCTCTGCTGGCGGTATCGATGTCACCGCTACGCTCGACTATCAGGAGGTGGACACCGATCCGGAGGATGCAGCTGTCAAGGTGACGGTGAAGAATCTGCGCGGTGGACACTCTGGCTTGGAAATCAACGAAGGTCGCGGCAATGCCAATAAGCTGTTGGTGCAGGTGGTCCGTCAGGCCATTGCAGAAACCGAGGCTCGTCTGGCATCGTGGAATGGAGGTAACATGCGTAACGCCATCCCCTTTAAGGCTGAGGCTGTACTGACGCTGCCTAAAGAAAATGTGGCTGCGCTGAAGGAGATTGTCAACGATTGGCAAGAGACCTTCAACGATGAATTCAAACTGATAGAGCCGCAGGGCGTCGAGGTCATTGCAGAAGATGTGCCCACTCCGCAGAAGGAGGTTCCTGTTGAGATTCAGGACAACCTTGTAGACGCTATCTTCGCCTGCCACGACGGCGTTATCCGCTATATTCCGGCCTATCCAAGTGTCGTGGAGACCAGCTCGAACCTGGCTATCATCAACATTGGCGAAGGCAAAGCAGCCTTCAAGATTCTGGCACGTAGCAGTCGTGAGGATATGAAGGAGTATGTCGCCTCGATGCTGGAGAGCTGTTTCTCGATGGCAGGCATGAAGGTAGAGACCTCTGGCTCGTATGGCGGCTGGGATCCCAATCCCGACAGTGAGATTCTGCACCTGCTGCTGAAGGAATATAAGGAGTTGTTCGGTCAGGACGGCATCATTCAGGTGGACCATGCAGGTCTGGAGTGCTCCGTCATTCTGGGCAAGTATCCTTGGTTGGATGTCGTCAGCCTTGGTCCTACGATGAAGTCGCCTCACACCACTTCTGAGCGTGCCCTCATCGAGACCGTTGCTCCCTTCTGGCAACTGCTGAAGAAAACGTTAGAGGATATCCCAGTGAAATAAATGAATAAAAAATCGCAGATTTGTTTGGCAAATCTGCGATTTTTGTCTACCTTTGCACCCGATAAACCAATTAAACAACATCATTATGGACGATTACCCGGCGGAAACTTTTAAGAAGTAAGGCTGGAGGAACGGCAGGCAAGACCGCTAATCCTCTTGCCACAGTTGTCAATCATTAATTGTCAATTTTCAATTGTCAATTATCAATTAGAACAAGGATTAGCAAAATGAAGACTTACTGGAACACCCAAGGGGGTTTGAGCCAACTGCAGGAGTGGCAGCCCAATTGTTGGATACAGGTGACGTGTCCGACAGAAGAAGACCAGCAGATGCTGGAGGAGAAGTACAATATCCCCGACTATTTCCTCTCCGACATCAGCGATACCGATGAGCGAGCCCGTTATGAATATGATGACGGCTGGATGCTCATCATTCTGCGTATACCTTATGTTAAGGAGGTGCGTAGCCGTACTCCCTATACCACCGTGCCTTTAGGAATTATCCATAAGCGCGACGTCACCATCACCGTCTGCTACTACGAGACAAACATGATGATTGACTTTGTCAGCTTCCATCAGCGTCGTGGTGTGGGATTCACCGATTATGTCGATATGATTTTCAGGTTGTTCCTCTCGTCAGCCGTATGGTACCTGAAGCGACTGAAGCAGATTTCGATGCTCATCGACAAGGCCAAGCGCAACCTGGACCGTGAGGTGAACAACGAAAGCCTCATCGGATTGTCCCGTCTGCAGGATTCGCTGACGTATTTCAACACTTCTATCCGCGGCAACGAGACCTTGCTGTCGAAATTGAAGTTCAAGCTGCAGATTGACGAGTTGGATGCTGACCTTATCGAGGATGTCAACATTGAGATGACGCAGGCCAGAGAGACGACCAGCATCTATTCCAACATTCTGGAGTCGACGATGGACACCTACCAAGGAATTATCAACAACAACATGAACACCATCATGCGTACCCTGACATCGGTGACCATCATCCTGATGTTACCTACCTTGGTGGCATCGTTCTTTGGTATGAACTTGGTCAACGGCATGGAGTCGAGCCCGCTCGGATTTATTGTTGCAATCGTCATAAGTATACTTATTTCGGTGCTCTCATGGCTCATTTTCCGTCATAAACGACTCATTTAATGCACTTTTTTGGTAAAAAATTAGGTAGTTTCAGAATTATTCAGTAATTTTGAAGCGCATTATGTATGCATGTGAAAGAAACCTGAACATGAACTAAAACATTTTAGATGATGGACTCTCAAGAAAATGCTCTCCAGGAAGAGCAGAATGTAAAGGAAGTTGCTGCTGAATCCGTAGAAGCCACTGAGCGCAAGCAGTATGAGAACAAGAAGGAAGTGCTGGAACGCATCCGCGAGATTGCCCATGGCGAGGAGGCACCACAGAAAGACGAGGTGGACTACCTGAAAACCGTCTTCTACAAGTTGCACATTGCCGAGCGTGAAGCCCGCCTGAAAGAGTATATTGACGGCGGTGGTGATCCGGAGCAGTATCAGATTACACCCGATCCTGACGAGGAAGCTTTCAAGGCCGAGATGGGTGTCATCAAGGAGAAGCGCCAGCAGCAGTTGCGTGAGCTGGAGCAGGAGAAACTGCAGAATCTGGAGCGTAAACTGGCCATCATCGAGAAAATTAAGACGATGATTACCTCGCCTGAGGAGGCTAACAAGTCGTATAAGGAATTCAAAACGCTGCAGGAAGAGTGGCGAGATATCAAGAACGTTCCCGCTGAGCGTGCCAATGAACTGTGGCGCAACTACCAGTTGTATGTGGAGCAGTTCTATGACCTCTTGAAACTGAACAGCGAGGCTCGCGAATATGACTTCAAGAAGAATCTGGAGGCTAAGACACGTCTCTGTGAGGCTGCCGAGAAGTTAGCTGAAGAGCCGGACGTCATCAGCGCTTTCCACCAGTTGCAGAAGTTGCATCAGGAATATCGAGAGACAGGTCCTGTGGCTCGTGAGCTCCGCGAAGAGATCTGGCAGCGCTTCAAGGCTGCATCGACAGTCATCAACAAGCGCCATCAACAGCACTTCGAGGACCTGCGTGCCAAGGAAGAGGAGAACCTGACCCGCAAGACCGAACTCTGTGAGAAGGTTGAGGCCATCTGTGCTGAGGAGAACAAGGGCTCGGGCGACTGGGAGCGTCATACCAAGCAGATTATGGAGCTTCAGACGGAGTGGAAGACCATCGGTTTTGCTCCGCAGAAGATGAATGTGAAGATCTTCGAGCGTTTCCGTGCAGCCTGCGACGACTTCTTTGGTCGCAAGGCTCAGTATTTCCGCTCACTGAAGGATACTTTCAAGGAGAATGCTGACAAGAAGCGTGCTCTGGTGGAGAAGGCCAAAGAGCTGCAGGATTCTACCGACTGGAAGTCAACGAGCGATAAACTCATCAACCTGCAGCGGGAGTGGAAGACCATCGGTATGGTTCCCAAGAAGTTGGGCGACCAGTTGTGGGAAGAGTTCCTTGCCGCCTGCAACAAGTTCTTCGAGGCTCGTAACGCAGCTGGTGCCAACACTAGAAGCGACGAGCGAGAGAATCTGGAGAAGAAGCGCAGCATCATTGAACAGTTGAAGGCTGCTGCCGATGAGGCTGGCGACAACCTGCAGCAGCGTGTGCAGCAGTTGGTAGAGGAATACCAGCAGGTAGGTCACGTACCCTTCAAGGAGAAGGATAAACTATATGAGGAGTACCATGCCGTGCTCGACAAACTCTATAAGGAACTGAATATTTCCGTTGCCAAGCGTCGCCTGTCCAAGTTCAAGGACAACCTGAAGCAGGTGGCTGAGCGTGGTGAGAATGCTTTGGACAACGAGCGTGCTCGCTTGATGCGTCAATACGAACAGCTGAAGCAGGAAGTGCAGACCTACGAGAACAACCTTGGATTCCTGAATGCTTCTTCCAAGAAAGGCAACTCGCTCATCGACGAGATGAACCGCAAGGTGCAGAAGCTGAAGGACGAGGTGCAGCTGGTACGCGACAAGATCAAGGCTATTGACGCAGAGAATCGTCAGTAAGCGTGTGGCGACCGGCACCGATGGTATGCTCCTGTCCGGAATAGGGCATCACAACAAGTGCTGAACCGCCATTGGGAATAGTAACGTCAAGGGTGATACTCTTGGCGTTATTTCCTTTTGTATAGTCTACATGCCACTCGACAGCCACCTCTCCCTGAGCACTCTCCAGCGTGCCTCTACACCATGTCATGTCACCCACGGGGTGGGGGGCAATGGTAATATGGTCACCCTGTCGTTGGATGCCTAAAATATAAGGCACAAGCAGGTTGTTCAGGTGTCCCATCATAAAATGGTTCATGGAAGCGCCATGCTCGGGGTTCCACTGTTCTGTCAGCGTCGTATGGCCAAGCTTAATCTGATAGCCGTAGCCCGGCACATCGTAGTGGTTCAGCATCTGATAGAGCAACTCCTGCTGGCCATTGTGGATAAGGGCATTGAAGAGGTAGCGGTTTCCGACGTCACCTGTCGTCAGACGGTTGCCGTGCTGATGGATATCGTTGATGAGGTTCTGCAAGACAGCCTCGCGGTCACCCTCCGGAACGAGATCCATTTCTAAGGCAATAGCATTGGCACACTGGCTGCCTGTACCAAACTGATGCGTGTCTGGATGGTAAAACTCACGGATGAATGCGGCTTTGATGCTGTCAGCACGTGGTTCGTCCATCAGCTTGTTCCACCAATAATAATGGGCGGTAGACACCAGCGGCATCGGTGTGTTCTGGGCAAAACCGGCGCGTCCGGGACCAAAGTCGTACCAGTCACCCAGTCCTTGCTTCAGGATATAGGCTGAATCCTGTGTTGCCAGATAATCCACATAACGCTTCATCTGTTCTCTATAGCGGGTGACGATTTTGTCGTCACCATAATACTCCTGATACAGGAACGGCAGTGCAATGAAAGCCCCGCCCCATTCAGGCGACTCCAGGAAGGGAGGTGCCCATGATCCCTCAAAGACGCAGAGGTTGGGAGCTATCTCGGGCAGACTGCCGTTGGGGAACTGTGCATCAGCAATATTCTGCATGGTCTGCTCTATCATGCTCTTGCAATCGTAGTTGCTCACCAGACCTTCACCGTTCAGCCAGTCCTGTTCCAACCATCCTAACTTCTCGCGATGCGGACAGTCTGTCCATACCGATTGCCAGTTGCTGCGAATGGCACGGTCGATGAGGCGATAGGCATCGTTGAAAAGTTGATTGCTGCATTCGAAATGGCCTGTCTTGCGAGCTGAATTATACACAAAACACGACTTGACATCCTTCAGCACCTCTATGTCGCCCTCTACTTGCAGGTAGCGGTAGCCGTAGTAGCTGAACCGCGGATGCCATGTTTCTGGAGTATGGGGAATGCCCCGAAGAATATAGGTGTAGAAATGCGGACGTCCTGTCTGTTTTTGGTTCACCAGCCCTTCTTTTGTCAGTGTCTCGCCGGGAGTCAGTTTCAGCCGTTGACCAGCCTTGCCGCAGACCGTGATTTCCGGAAAACCGCTCAGGTTCTGGCCCATGTCGAGTACCAGGACTGAATCCTTGCGTAAGGTATCTTTGACGCCATAGCGCTCCATGATCTTGACAGGATCAGCTATCTGTTTGCGTAAGATACCACGTGGTGGCTTTTGGATGACAACAGGATTCCACCTGCTGTTCTTTCGGGAGTGGTTGGGAGTAGGCTCCAATCGGGCATCGTAGTCTTCGCCGCCATAGATGCTGTTGAAGGTGATGGGACTGTATGCCCACTGCCATTGGTCGTCACTGACAATATCTTCCTCGCGCCCGTTCCTATATATAATATGGAGCCGGAATAGCAGGGTCGGAGGACCGAACGATACCTTCATCTTGGCATAGCGCTTGCCTTGTTCGTTATAGAACCCATTGCCAAGAAGTACGTTCATGTAGAGATGTGTTGTACGAGGCGAGATGTGCGAGGTGACATCGTAGGTGTTATAGAACACCGACTTGTCATAGTCGCTCCAGAGCGGAGCGAACTCAGCATCGCCTATCTTCTGGCCGTTCATGGTCAGCTCGTAGAAGCCCAGTCCGCAGATGTAGATCGTGGCCTGCTTGACCTTTCCTTGCAGTCGGATGTCGCGACGGAGGCAGATGCTGCGGTCTGACTCAGGCTTTACTGCAGCCCATGCTGCCTTCACGGCAGGCTCTTTCAACTTGGCACCTGTGAAATTGCGGCCTTGCGGAATGTTGGCCTCTTGTCTTGTCATGTGGCCTATCCATTCAGCACCGGCAAAGTCGTCAGCCAGCGTAGAGAGACTCCAAAGGGAACAGAGGACAAACAGCAGAATTCTCATACGGCATCAAGGACGATTAGTAATCTTATAAAGCATTTGGAATCACCAGCTTGCCCAAGTCCTTACGCTCTCCTACGCATTTGCCGTCAACCAGCACGCGCAAGCCCTTTCCCTGATGATAGCGACTACCGTCTTGATCCCAGAGGATGGTGATGTTGTGACCATGATAGAGGATGTTGTCGAGACAGAAGTAGTCCCACTTGTCTTTAGGCAACAGGGGATTCACCTCAATACTGTTGTCGCTACGGGGACGCAATCCGCAAAGACCTGTGATAATCAGGTCGTTGAAGGTCGAGTGGTTATAGTAGCGTGAACGCTCCTGGTCGCCTTTCAGCCAGTAGCCTGTCGTCTCGTCCAGGTATTCTCCGATATAGGGTTTTCCACGCATGTGTTGGCTTTGCATGTATTTTTCCATTTCTGCGAAATACAGGGAATCGCCAATAACGGGATTGCTGTAATCGTTGAGGTAGTTCGCCATAGCTGTCAGCGTCTGACTGGTGGCAAAGGGCCAGACAGCACCGTCCCATTCACATTTTCCTACACCATGCGTACGGAACTGAGGATGGCGACGCTCTGCAGTGGTCTGTCCGTAGGGAGCCGAGAAACCTTGTGGGTCGGCAGCCTGTAGCCAGGCAACGCCATATTTTGCGTCGTCCTTAGCCATGTGGGTGTACCAAGGCATGAAACCGATGGCCTCACGAACGTTGGCAGACGAGTCGATGCGATGGGTCTCGAAGAACTGATGACGCTCGTTCCACAGTTTGGCATGCACCATCTCGCTCAGCTTGTCGGCCTTATCGAAATAGGTCTTGGCTTTGTCCTTGTCGCCTGCCAGTTGGGCAATGTTGCCAATAGCCCTTGCATTGCCATACATATAGGCATTGATGCTGGGTCGCAGGTATTTCTTCTTTCGTCCGCCACTGATGGTTTCCTCCATAGCGTCCTGCACGTCAGCCTGCCAGTAGTAGCCTCCGTCTCGTGTGTGGGTCGTCTCCCAGTGGTTGTATTCCCATTCCAGTGAGGGGAGCATGGAGGTGATCCACTCCTTGCGACCATCCACCAGGTAGCGTCCCCATAGTGAGTGAGGCATCCACGATGAGTAGTTGGAAATCTTCTTCATCGGTTGTCCCTCGTTGCCCTTGTACCAGGTGTTCATGATCTGGTCGAGCCACATGGGATTGCGCAGCCAACGGCTTTCGTGGATATGATGTCCTACGCCAGAGGCAATGAGGTTGTACTGGTCAGCATAGCTTCTGTTCACGAGGAACTCCGTCATGGCATAGCCTACAGGGGTGGTCTTGATGTGTTTTCTGAGTGTCCACCAGCGGAAGTACCACATTTCTTCAAAATCCTTGTTCGGACAGTCGAAGAGAGGCACATTCTGCGTCATCCACTCCCACGCCTTAGCATTGGGGATGGTCTGCACGATGTTCTCATCCTCCATTGTGTTGAAAAAGTCCACGTAGTGTTTGTAATGGTCATACTTCAGAATGGCTGCTGTTCCGTCCATGTCTGAACTGCTGGTCTTTACGTTGCTGATGGCATAGACAGCCAGAGGAGCGTCCTCGCCAGCGTTGTCCAGCGTGCCGTCCCAGTCGGCTGGGGTGTCGATATCAGGGAAGGTGCGACGCTCTCCTGTGCGGAACATGATGCGCTCAATGCTCTCCACGGGAGCAAAGAACATGCGCTGACCAGCCTTCTTGTCATTGA
>OCTW011590876.1_pt1 | contig 13561 bp, 9 predicted proteins | sample 1539671 | NCBI WGS metagenome assembly OCTW01 (sample SAMN02144230, study PRJEB22623) | gut metagenome | biome: sheep rumen | host: Ovis aries | place: New Zealand | reverse complement strand
ACGATAACATAAAGAGCATTAGGAGCAGCTTTTGTAATCTGAGGGATAACAGACTTTGTGATATCAACGTTTGTCTGTGTAAGGTCAAGACGAGACTGTCCAGGCTTACGACCAACACCAGAAGTAAATACAACGATATCAGAGCCTTTGGCATCTTCATAATCACCGTCGTGAACATAAACAGGGCCGATAAATGGAGTGCCCTGACGGATATCCATTGCCTCTCCCATAGCCTTTTCTTTAATGATATCGATGATAACGATTTCTGAAGCAATCTGCTTCAAGGTAAGGGCATAGGCAACAGTAGAACCAACCTGTCCTGCACCGATGATTGTAATTTTTCTTGACATATAAAGTCTCCTAAAATAAATATACTGTGAAAAGTTGAGTCAGAAAATTTTGACGAAAATCCCCTGATTATCTTTTTTATTATAATCTATTAAACGTTTTTTGTTAATAGATTTTGTAGAGGATTTAGCAGAGTGCTCCAGAGATTTTTGCGGCAACTGCTTCATTTGCGGAGGCATTACTGTCTATTTCTGCTATAGCATCCCGGATGTTAGACAATAGACCTTCAAGACTGCTAACCTTTTGCTGCAATTGTTCTGTTCCGTTTGAAATATTCTGAAGGGCAGAGTTCTGCTGAATGATTTCACCGGCAACTCCTTCTGCCAGTCGGGTATTAACATTTGCATCATCAACTATCTGGTTCAAGGCATTCATTACATCCCGGGTTCCTGTATCAATTTCTGAAACACCGGAAAGAATTTCTTCCATTACGCGGATTGTTTTTCTAAGTTCATTTGTAATTGTTTTGGTATATTCAGAAAAGGAAAGTACAGATTCTGAGGTTGTATTTACTATAGCTTCGTTTTCTTCCAGAGTATCTGTAATCTTCTGGGCATTTTTTGTTGTTTCTTCTGAAAGCTTACGGATTTCCTGAGCAATAACTGAGAAGCCCTTACCAAGAGTTCCGGCATGGGCTGCCTCAATAGAAGCATTCATTGCGAGAAGACCAGTCTGGGCAGAAATCTTATTAACAGCTTCTACAAAAGTAGACACCTTATCAGACGATTCCTTTACCTTCATCATATCGGATACAAGATTATGAAGGAGTTTCATCTGGGAATCCAGGTTGTTTACAAGAGTATTCATACCGGATCTCTGGTCATTTGCAATACTGCTTATATTTGTGAGACTTGCAGACATTTCGTTAAGGGCGGCAGAGGTCGAAGAAATTGCTTCGCTTTGATTTTGAACGCTCTTTTTCATCTGATCTGCTTTGTCATTAATCTGGAAGCTGGAATCTTTAATTGTAACGGCTTCGGTACTTAGACTTGTTGTTTCACTGTTAATATAATTATACAGGTTACCAATTTCTTCTACACTGTTTGCGGCTTTTGCGGTAGAGGCAGAGAGCTGCTGGCCAATATTAAGTCCTTCAGCTGTTTCAATAATGACATTGGAAATCTTATTTAATGCAAGGGAAGATTTCTTTTCATTTTCATCTGCACGTGAAATTACCTTGTTTGTAAATCTATTATATAGAAGAATACAGAGATTTGTTGTAATAATTCCCATTGAACAGATGATAATATTCATGGCGGCAGTTGAAGGACTTTCTTTATAAAGAGGCTGATATATTAATACATTTGCGGCAAACCAGATAAAGAGTCCGCCCCAGCAGAAAGCAAAAAGCTGCCTGCGGCGTAAGGATATTACATAGTTACAGACTGTCATTACACAGATAAAACAACAATCTCTGTATGGAAGAAAGTTTGAAACCTTAAAGGGAGCCCCATAACATTCTATTGCACTTACAAGTAAAATGGCACAGGTGGTTGTCCAGGCCGCAATATGAATATGAGACTTTTTAATAAGAAGAAGAGAGGTAAGGAAGAAGGCAAGAAGAAAAAGACTTCCTGCGCCAATAATGTAGTATTTAAAAATAAAAAGGGTGATTCCAAAAATTGCAAAAAGCAGTATGAAAACAAGGTTTGAACCGATTAACAGGGAAAGCTGTTCCTGTTCACGAATCGGAAGGTTTCTGAAAAATTCTTTTGATGGGTAGAATTTTTTGTTTATTGAAGGTGTCTGCATGGTCCTTATTATAGTTTATGAATGGAAATAGAGCAAACAAAAAAACTGAAATTGAAAGGGGTTTTAGGGGGAAACAGCCTGCTGGTTCCCCCTAGGAGAGGGGGTAGCGGAAAAGACCGGAGCGAACGAAGTGAGTGAGGACTTTGGAGCGAGGGGGATTCTTCCCCCATCTATATAAATGCTATATAATAGAAGATATGAATATTAATAATAATGCCGCAAATGTAAAACGTGAGCTTCTGGTTAGAATCGCTAAGCTTCAGCTGGCGGGTGAACTGGATAGTCGGAAAATAAATAAAATTCCTACGGAAATGAGGCCTGCTAATTCGCAGCCGATTGGATGCTGTATTTACCATGACAGGGAACTGCTTCGTATGAGAATCCTGGCCCGTATGGGGATTTCTGTTGAAAATTATAATGATATTAATGATCTGGATGATTATGCGAAGGAGGCTCTTGAAAGGGAGAAACCGACCTGGCCTATGATTACGGTTTTGCATGAAGCCTGTAACGGCTGTGTAAAACAGAACTTTATGGTTACTAATGCCTGTCAGGGCTGTTTTGCGCGGCCTTGTATGGTGAACTGTCCTAAGAAAGCTATTCATATTATTCACCATGCTCATATTGATGCTGCTAAATGTATTCACTGTGGTATTTGTGAGCAGAACTGTCCATATCATGCGATTATTAAAATTACGGTGCCTTGTGAGGCGGCTTGTCCGGTTGGAGCTATTTCAAAGGGTGAAGACGGTCATGAGGTTATTGATTTTCATAAATGCATTTACTGTGGTAAGTGTATGACGGAATGTCCTTTTGGCGCGATGATGGATAAGAGTCAGCTGGTGGATGTAATTAAACATATTATGAAGGGAAGTAAGGTGAGTGTTATGTATGCACCTTCGATTGCTTCTCAGTTTAAGTGTTCGGCTTGTCAGCTTGAAAAGGGATTGGTGCAGTTAGGATTTACTAACATTTACGAGGTTGCGGCCGGGGCTGATATTACTGCGGACCGCGAGGCGGCTGAGTTTACTGAGCGTATGGAGCGCGGGGATAAGCTGATGACTACTTCCTGCTGTTCGGCTTATGTGAGGGCGGTGCATATTCATGTTCCGGATCTTGATCCATGTGTTAGTGAAACAAGAAGTCCTATGCATTACACAGCAGAGCTTGCTAAAAAAGATGATGCTTCGTGTGTGACTGTGTTTGTTGGGCCTTGTCTTGCGAAGAGACGGGAAGGCTTTGATGACGAGTTTGTTGATTATGTAATTACGGCGGAAGAGCTTTCGGCATTTTTTGAAGCTAAAGGAATTGAGGTTGGTAAGCTTGAAGCTGTTGAGAAGAGTGAGGTTCCTAGTGCGAGTGGCCGTGCCTTTGCGAGAAGCGGTGGTGTAGCTGAGGCTGTACGCTGTCGCCTGGCTGATCCTTCAATTTTAAAGTTAGACGTGATTAACGGGCTTAATAAAGATGGTATGAAAAAGCTTCGTTATTATGGTGATATCCAGGCGGGCAGGGTTGTGGCTAAAGAAGGAGATGGAAATCTGGTTGAGGTAATGAGCTGCGAGGGTGGCTGTGTGGCCGGACCTTGTGTTGTTCAGAAGGTAAATGTGGCAAATGTTCAGCTGGATAAATATGTGAAGGAAGGAAAATAAAAATGCGTTAGCGATTGGAGGGGCCGCGAAGCGGTACTGCGTCAGCAGTATGGAGCGATAGCGGAACCCCGCAAAGCGCGACCGGCCGCGAAGCGGACGGTAACGCCCAGAATATATTCATGAAAATTCCTGTAATTTGTACGACTTTATTAATAGAAAAATCTCCACAGGCTTTGCCGTTAGGAGCGGCTTGTATTGCCTCCGCAATAAAGAATAATTCTGAAACGAAGGATCTTTGTTCTGTAAGCTTAAAAGTATTTAGTCTTGAAGATAAAGATATACAAAACATTTTAAGGTCTCATTCCGGGGAAAATACAAATCAATACATTGCTAAATATGTTTCTGATGAAATTTTAAAACTAACTAATGGTCGTAAGGCAATTATCTGTATAAGTACTTTTGTCTGGAATGTGGATATTTTAAAGAAAGCAGCAGTAATACTAAAAAAGAATAATTGTATTTGTATTGCGGGTGGTCCGGAAATAACGGCTCATCCTTCATTTTATAAAGAGTTCAATTTTACAGTTAGTGGTGAAGGAGAAACTTCTGTTCCGAAAATTATAAGTAAAATTCTGAAGTCTGAGAAAGTTGATAATGTAATTATTTCTGAAAGTCCTGATTTATCTTTGCTTAATTCCCCTTATCTTGATGGAATTATAAATCCTTCAGATTATGAGGGAGCATTATGGGAGCTTGCCAGAGGATGCCCTTTTAAATGCTCTTATTGTTATGAATCGAAGGGAGAAAAAACTGTAAGACTTTTCCCAATGGAAAGAATAAAAACTGAGCTGGAATTGTTTTCACGAAAAAAAATACCTCAGATTTTTGTTCTTGATCCAACTTACAATGTTAATAAAAAAAGGGCTGTTGAAATATTAAGACTTATCAGAGAAAAAACTCCTGATACCTTTTATTATTTCGAGGCCCGGGCAGAATTTATTGACCGCGAGCTTGCACGAGAATTTACAAAAATTCCATGTTCTTTACAAATTGGTTTACAAAGCGCAAATGAATCTGTTCTTAAAACATTAAACCGGCCCTGGGATAAAAAGAAATTTTTAAAAGGCATTTCTGTCTTAAATGAAGAGGGTGTAACTTTTGGATTAGATTTAATTTTTGGTCTTCCCGGCGAAACTTTTTCTTCTTTCAGAAATGGAATGGATTTTGCATTTTCTTTATATCCAAATAATCTTGAAGTATTTTGTTTGTCTGTACTACCAGGAACTGATTTGTATGACAGGGCAGATGAGCTTGGTTTAAAATATCAAAAAACTCCTCCGTATCACGTGATTCAAAATAAAGAATTGCAGGTAGGAGAAATGGAAAGACTTGAAAAATTGTCAAAGGCCTGTTCCATTTTTTATAATGAGGGAAGGGCCGTTCCTTGGTTTAATTCTATATGCAAATGTCTAAGATTAAATGGAACAAAATTGCTTGAGATATTTTATGAAAGAAAGCTTGCTTTGAATAAAGATTATGAAAATTGCTGTGAACATAAATTAATAGAAAAACTTCAACTTGATTTTCTTAAAGATTTATTTATAGAAAAAAATATGCAAAGCCTCTTTAAGGTTGCGGAAGATATCATAAAGTTTTATGGAGCAATCTCTCGCACAACGGCAACTGGAAAATCTGAAATAGTTGAATTGAATCATAATGCAGAATATGTTGCTTCTGAATATGCCAGTGATATCAGATGGTTTTCAGGAAACATAAAGCCGAAAAAATCAAAGATTCAAACATTTATGAATCAGGGACAGGCAGATTTTAAATTTATTAAATGAAAATTATTTGTTTTCATTTAATTTTTTATATATAATTATTTAAAACCTTTAAATGATCTTATCATTGAAATTAAATAGGTTTAAGATTGATTTATAATTAAGTTCATAGAAAAGTTCCGGATTGCGGTAATAGTACAGTTATTGTTCGAGTATTGTGCAATAGCTGTACTGCCGAAGTACTGCCGCAAAGACGGGGCTTAAAGTTTTGCATTTGCGGGACTTTTTTTATTTTTTTACATTTTAGCCATTGACTAAAAGTAAGCAAATCTATATATTATAACTATCACTTGCGGATGTCATATAACGGCTTATTATCTCAGCCTTCCAAGCTGATGACGAGGGTTCGACTCCCTTCATCCGCTCTAATTTTAGAAAGCTAAGTCCTTACAATATAAAGACTTAGCTTTTTTCATTTAACCGGGTGACAGTAAAATGACAGTAACTCCTTACATAAAATTTTTCGTTAAGGAGTATGTTATGCGCGGGTATTTCTTCGTTTATAATTTTCTTTTTATTATTTAAAAAACAATTTTTTATTCCACTAATCAAACATTAAATGTTACCATCTCCTAAACTTTTATTTTAAGGAGCACAAAATGCAAAATTATTTTTTTATTTACAAACGAAGTCTCAAATCGGGAAAGTCAATCTATTACTACCAGATTTACAATTCTGATGGAACATTTACACCGGAAAAAAGTACAGGCTGTAAAACAAGAAAGGCCGCAATTCACTTCTGTGAATTACTGCTGGCAAAGGAAAATAACTTATCTGACTCAAACGTTACATTTCAAAATTATGCCGAACATTTTTTTGATATTGATTCAATCTGGGTTCATGATAAGCTTGCATCTGGAACTCCAGAGCATCCGGCTCTTAGTCCTTTGTATTTGAAAAAATTACAATCAACTGTTCGTCTCCATCTGCTTCCATATTTCGGAGATAAAAAGCTTTCACTTATCAAACTTACAGATATAAAGAAATTCAGAATCCATCTTTTAGAAGAAAAAAAATTATCTTTTAAAAGTGTGAATAATATTCTGTCTGTATTAAAAATTATTTTCGATGTTGCCCAGTCTGATGGTCTTCTTTCCTCATCCCCTTTAACAGGAATAAAACCGCTGATGAAAAACGCTGCTGTAAGATATGCTTTTACTTTTGATGATGCAAAAAAAGTTTTAAGCGAATGTAGATGGGTTAATCAATCTCAGCGTCTTTTTAATTTTGTTGCTGCTCTTACCGGTTTGAGATTATCTGAAATAAATGCATTGCGTAAAGAAAATATTAAACCCAATTACATTGATTTAAGAGACCAGTATTTACGAGGTGCATTACGACCATTAAAAACAAAAGAAGCTCGAAAAATTCCAATCTGTCCTGAACTCTATAAATTGCTTTCAGATAAAATTATAGAAAGTCCTGATGATTATGTTTTTTTTGATGTAGGAGCAACCAAAGCTTCTGACAGTCTCCGTAAGGTATTAAATGCAAATATTCCGGAACGTAAAAAAGAACGTGGTTATTGTTTTCATTGCTGGCGACATTTTTACAACACCTATCTTTTATCCAACAATATCAATCCAATAAAAGTTGCTTCTGTTCTGGGGCATTCAACCGGAGTTGGTTCTGTACAGGAAAGATATACAAATTTTACTGAAGCTGATTATAAAGAAATCTATGATATCCAGAGGAAGTTATTTAATGAATTAAAATTCTGGTAATTTAATTATTAAAAAAAAGTCCGTGGGCACCTTCATCATCTTGTACAAAACAACCTGAAAAACTGAAAGGAAGTTCGCGGCTCAATTGAAAGTTTGCAATTATTAAAATTTTATACTATATTAATAAAATGTTAATTCCAGTAATTCTTTCCGGTGGAGCCGGTACTCGTCTATGGCCTCTTTCATGGGGCGATCATCCAAAGCAGTTTTTACCACTCGTTAGTGAACGAACAATGATTCAGGAAACTCTTCTTCGTCTAAAAGGACTTGAATTAGGCGCACCTGTTATTTCCTGTGGAGAAGGCCACCGCTTTATGGTTGCCCAGCAGATTGGTGAAATTTTATCAGATGTAGTTTCGACAGACACAAGCACCACACCAACAATCATACTTGAGCCTATGGCAAAAAATACTGCTCCCGCAATTGCCGCCGCCTGTTGTGCCGCAATGAAGCAGGACAAAGAGGCTGTAGTAGTAGTACTTCCAAGTGATCATGTTATAGCTGATATTCCAGCCTTTCAGAAGGCAGTACTTACAGCCGCTGAAAATGCAAAGAAAGGCTACCTTGTAACCTTTGGAATTGTTCCAACTTTCCCCGCAACTGGTTACGGCTATGTAAAGGCCGCCTCTTCGTCAGACTCAGAAAATGCCTCTCTTGACGGAGCGTTTACTCTCGAAAAATTTGTAGAAAAACCTTGCCTTGAAAAAGCTCAGGAATATCTCGCAAGCGGAGAGTATGCCTGGAACTCAGGAATGTTTGTATTTAAGGCTGAAACATTCCTTGAAGAACTCAAAATCCATAATCCTGAAATGGCCGCTCTGGCAATTGAAGCTTTTGAAAAAGCAACCGTAGAAACAGACTTTATACGCCTTGATAAAGAAGCTTTCGGTAAGATAAAGGGTGATTCTATTGACTATGCCGTTATGGAAAAAACAAATAAAGGTCGTGTAGTAAAACTCAATGCCGGCTGGGATGATGTTGGTTCCTGGTCTGCTCTTTATGACATCAGTAAAAAAGATGAAAATCAGAATGTTATAAAGGGTGAAGATGTAATTACTCTCGATACAACTTCAAGCTATATACGCGGCGGAAAACGCACTATTGCCACAATTGGTCTTGATGATGTCGTAATCGTTGATAGTGATGATGCTCTTCTAGTAGCAGCGAAGGGTAAGATTCAGGATGTAAAGAAAATAGCCGAGCAGATTAAAAGCAGAGCTTAATCTATTACAAAGCTGCCGTCATCAAGCTTAGCTTCAAGCTCAGGTCCTGAAACTGGCTTGCTGAAAAGGTAGCCCTGAAGCTTTTCACAGCCAATTTCCCGCAGAAAGTCATATTGTTCCTGATTTTCAACACCTTCTGCGAGAGTCTGCATTCCAAGGTCTTTTGCCAGATTTATAACGTTCTTTAAAATCTGATGAGATTTTTTATTCACCTCAAAACTAGAAAGGAATTTCATATCGATTTTAAGCAAATCAAAATCATATTCCTTAAGAACATTTAAGCCTGAATATCCGGAACCAAAGTCATCCAGCCAGAGGGCATAACCGTGAGACCGTAAGCTTTTTAATTCTGCCTTTAATTTTTCATCATCTTCAGAAAGGGTACTTTCGGTAATTTCAATGTGAATCTCTGTTTTATCGATATTGTATTTTTCAAGGCAATCAGCAACTTCCTGGGCAAGATTAAGAGAATCAAAATCAAGTCGCGAAAAGTTTAAGGATGTAGGAATAATTTTCCTTCCTTTTTGTTTTGCATCTTTAATATCACGACAAACACGATCTACAACAAACATATCAAGTTTATGAATCAGATGATATTCTTCCAGTGTTTCAATAAAATCTATAGGGGAGAGAAAACCGAATTGCGGATCCTGCCAGCGGGCAAGGGCTTCAAGACCGCAAAGCTTTCCGCTTGAAGCATTTACTACCGGCTGATAAAAAACCTTAATATACTCATTTTTAATTGCTTCATCAAAATTGTTTATGATATGCTGCTTTTTCTGAAAAAGAAGAGACATATCTTTATCATATAAACAATAAGTAAGATTATAATATTTTTTAATTGAATTACAGGCGTAACGGGCATGATCACAGGCAATTAAAGGTAGAACATCTTTGTTTTCCGGTTTGTAGGCACCAACCTTTAAGCCTAGCTTTATATCATATTTATACTCTGAAAACTTTTTACATATATCCATGATTTTTTCTTTGATATTTTCGTCTTTTGTAAGGACAACAAAATTATCGTTAGAAAAATGGGCAACGATTGAATTTTTAAAAATCTTTCCCAGAAATTCTGCAAAATCTTTTAAGAAAGTATTTCCTTCCCAAAAGCCATATTTCTGATTAAGCATCTTAAAATTCTCTATATCAAGATATAAATAAATGTAGTCGGATGGAGTTATATCAGGTTTATTCATAAGCTCAAAAGCCTGACCACGGAAGTAATTCATGTTTGCTACACCGGTAACTTCATCACTTATCGAAAGCTTTAAAAGAATATCATGAGCCTGTTCCAGTCTTTCATCTTTCTGTGCTTCGCTGAGCTTTTGCCTGTATGCATTAATTGCACTCAAAAGAATGATAATCATTACAATAGTAAGATTAACTTTTGTTGCATAGGTTGTGGGAATTCTGTTGTGACATAAAATAAAGAAAAGAGTATAGGAACCGGTCAGCATCAGAATTGAATATAGAGGTCTCCACACCGTAAAACAGAAGACAATAATTGTCATTGTCATAAGTGTGATAAACTGTTCACCTTTTAAATAGTCAAGATAAGATATATATATTCCAAAACATAAAGAAATAATTGAGAAAACAAGTCGTATTGCAAACCATTCTTTTTTTCGTTTTATGATTTTTTTTACATGCAGCAGTGAATAAATAAAAAGGGTAAGTGCTGAAATTAAAAGAAGGCCGTAGCTGGAAAGATGAGTTATAAGCCAGATTTTCGAACGGTTAAGATTTCCGAAAAATTGAAAAAAGAGGGTACTTATAATCATCCATAATTCAAGCAAAACAACTACGGAAGATACATATAAACTGGAACGGATATTGGAACGGTCAAAATAATCGCCTGTATATTTTGTATAGCGTTCAATTCCCAAAATTTTTTTTATGGAATCAATCTTACCCATATTAAAATTATAAAGCCATTCTTTAAAAAAAGGAAAACATTTTTTTTAATAAAATGTTATTTATACGAAAAGCAAAATATTGCAAGTTACGTTTTCTCAGTTTATAATAGAAGAATTATGAGAGCAAAAACATTTAAGGGTGGAATCCATCCTAAAGAGTACAAGGAATTGAGCAATCAATGTCCTGTAACTCCTGCCTTTCCTGCGTCAAAAACGGTAACAATTCCGGTAACAATGGGAGGGGCACCAAATCAGCCGGTCGTTTCGATCGGTGATGAAGTTTCTAAAGGACAGATTATTGCCAACGGAGATGGCTTTATGAACTGTCCGGTTCATTCTTCCGTTTCTGGAAAAGTTAAGAAAATACAGAACTGTCTTGTAACAGGCAACGGTACTGCGCCATGTATTATTATTGAAGCTGATGATGCAGGAAGAGAAAGTCTCCTGCCAGTTATTGATCCTTTTGAATGCAGTAAGGAGGATGCCCTTAAGCGTGTTCGTGAAGCGGGCATTGTCGGAATGGGGGGTGCATCCTTTCCGGCTCATGTAAAGCTGAATCCTCCTGCAGATAAAATAATTGATTATGTTTTGATTAATGCCGCTGAATGCGAGCCATATTTGACCTGCGATGAACGTACAATTCTTGAACAGCCGTCTAAACTTGTAGACGGTCTTGCAATTATTCTTCACATAGTAAATGGTGGAAAAGGTGGCTCTGGTCACGCAAAGGGAGTAATTGTTCTTGAAGATAATAAGGAATATCTGATTCCGGAGCTTGAAAAGACTATTTCTGATGCGGGCCTAAGCGATTCAATTTCTATCTGCCTGGTAAAGACAAAATATCCTCAGGGTGCAGAAAAGTTTATTGTATCTGCAGCTACCGGCCGCGAGATTCCTTCTGCTAAATTGCCCGCAGACGCAGGCTGTGTAATTTCAAATGTTGGAACTGCCTGTGCAATCAGCGATGCTTTCCGCCTTGGAATGCCGCTTATTGAGCGTTCACTTACAATAAGCGGTGGGGCTGTTGAAAAGCCTGTAAACATTCGTGTACCGGTTGGAACTATTGTAAGCGACCTTATGCCGGATGTTTTCAAACTTAAAGATAGTGAAGCGACAGAAGCAGGACCTGATTCTGCTGTAAAAATCATCAGCGGCGGTCCTATGATGGGCTTTGCCATGATGTCTGCAGATTTCCCGATTGCAAAGGGAACCAGCGGAGTTACCTTCCTTACAGAAAAGGAAACCTTCCTCGAAGAAGAAAGTCAGTGTATTTCATGCGGTTCCTGCGTTGCAAAGTGCGCAATGAGATTAAGCCCGGCTCTGATTGTCCGCGAGCTGAAAGCCGGAAATCTTGATAAGGCTAAGAGCTTTGGTCTTATGGATTGTATTGAATGCGGCTGCTGTGCCTTTGTTTGTCCTGCCAAAGTAAATCTTATTCAGAGAATCCGCCTTGGAAAAGGACTTGTCCGCCAGAAGATGGCAGAAGAAAAAGCAAAAGCCCAGGCCCAGGCCGCAAAGGCGGCAGCAGAAAAAGCCGCAAGCGAAGGAGGCAGGTAATGGACAAAAAAATCTACGTTTCTTCAAGCCCTCATTTTAATTTTAAGTGTAATACCACAATGATTATGGGAAGCGTTTTGATTGCGCTTTTGCCGGAAGTCATTATGGGAATTGTTTTATTCGGTCTAGCAGCGCTGATTCGTATACTCGTTTCAGTTGCTTCATGTGTATGCTTTGAATATCTCTTTCAGAAAGTCACAAAACAGAAGGTTGTAATCAATAATCTTTCTGCCTGTGTAACAGGCGTTATGATGGCCCTGGTTAGCCCTGCAACTGCTCCTGTCTGGATTTTTGTTGTTGGCGCTGCTGTTGCAATGATTGTTACAAAGGGACTTTTTGGCGGAATTGGTTCTAACGTATTCAATCCTGCTTTGACAGGCCGTGCCTTTATGTTCTTAAGCTTCCCGGCTGCCATGGGTGCTTCCTGGATGGCTCCAAAGGCACTTGGCGGTATGGATGCAATTTCCTCAGCAACAACTTTATCTGCTATTAAGGCCGGAACTTTTGTAATAGAAGACGGAACTTACTGGCAGTATTTCATTGGAAACAGAGCAGGTTGTATTGGTGAAACATCAACCCTGCTGATTTTGATTTCCTTTGCCTTCCTGCTGCTGGCTCACATTATCGACTGGCGCGCACCTGTGGCAATGGTTGGCACTGTAGCAGTCTGTTCTTTGATTGGCGGAGAAAATCTTCCTATGAGTCTTATGACAGGTGGACTTTTGTTTGGAGCAACCTTTATGGTAACTGATTATGCTACAGCTCCTCTTACTAAAAAAGGCCGTCTCATATTCGGCTTTGGCTGCGGTCTTATTACCTTCCTGATTCGCCGCTTTGGTGGTTACCCGGAAGGTGTTATGTTCTCAATCCTTATTATGAACAGCATTGCTCCTTTCCTTAATAATCTTACAGCCCGCAAGTACGGTTACGGCAAAAAGGCCGGAAGACCAGCTAATGCAGATTCAAATACAAAGGAGGCAAAGTAATGGCAGAAGTTGCTAAAAAAGAAAATGCCTGGAGCATGATAAAGCTTGGCCTCGTTCTTTGTGCCTATGCAGTTGTTGCCTGTACCTTGCTTGCTCTGGTAAATAATTTTACCGCTCCAAAAATTGCAGATAATCAGGCAAAAAAGGTCAGTGCCGCAATGCAGGAATTTTTCCCGGATGCAGGCCTTAGCTTTGAAACTGTAAATGATTATAAAGCTCCAGTTGTAGGTGCAATTACAGTTGATGAAATTTATGTTGCCAAAAAAGACGGCAAGATTGTTGGTGGTGCGGCTCAGGTTACAGGTCCTACTTATGACCAGGGTTCAATCCTTATCGGTATGAAAACTGACGGAAGTGTAACAGGTTTAAAATTCCTTAAGCTTACAGATTCGCCTGGTTTTGGTCTTAAGGCAAATGACCCGACCTTTAAGCTTCCAAACGGCAAAACCTTCTACGGTCAGTTTGAAGGAAAAAATGCAAAAGATGGATTTACTGTGGGCAAAAACTTCGATGCAATTTCCGGTGCGACAATTACCAGCGTTGCAGTGTCTTCTTTAATTAATGAAGGAACAAAAAATCTTTTTGATTATTTCAAACAGAAGGGGGTTGAGAAATAGCAATC
>OCTW011577686.1_pt1 | contig 13562 bp, 14 predicted proteins | sample 1539671 | NCBI WGS metagenome assembly OCTW01 (sample SAMN02144230, study PRJEB22623) | gut metagenome | biome: sheep rumen | host: Ovis aries | place: New Zealand | reverse complement strand
TTCGCAACGGATTTGACTGCTGTGTCAAAATGGATTGATCTGCACGCAGATTCTGGGTGAAGGCCGGTTCCATTGGCTGCGGTGTGTTTATCACCTCGTCTGATGAAACGGCCTCCTGCACTCCCGCTGGCATATTCACCTGCGTTAAGCCTTCTGCCTGCTTATTTTGCTGCATATCGCCCAATTGCGGCCTCAACAGATTTGACTGATGTGTCAGATTGGATTGGTCTGCACGCAGATTCTGGGTGAAGGCCGGTTCCATTGGCTGCGGTGTGTTTAATACCTCTTCTGCGGAAACGGCCTCCTGCACTCCCGCTGGTATATTCACCTGCGTTAAGCCTTCTGCCTGCTTATTTTGCTGCATATCCCCCAATTGCGGTCTCAATAGATTGGATTGCTGTGTCTGATTGCTCCCCATAGACTTGCCAAGACCTAAATCTGGCTGAATTGTTTGATTCGCTAACTGGTGATTATTCAGCTGTGCTTCCAACATCGTTGCCGGTTTTATTCGTTGCAAAATCTCCTGCCCCGAATTTGTCTGCTGATTTGGAGTTGCCCCCTGTGCCTGAAGCGGCTTTATTTGCTGCCCTGAAAGCATCGCCAGGAAATTTTTATTTTTCTGAACATCATCTCCTGACTGTGGCAATAAACGTTGCAGGTTTACTCCAGCTGCCGGTTCTGCCGCTGTTGTCTGCACCGTTGTTTCTTCCATGACCAGTGATGCCTTTCCCTCCATGGTGAAATTCAGTACGGCTGCTGATGCAGCCAGCGTACCTGCATCCTGTTCTCCACTCTCCTCAGGTTCTCCCTCGTTTACTTTCGCTTCCTGCGCCTTTATTTCGCCCTCCTTGTTCATTTGTGGCTTCCTGCCCTGCTGCTTCTGTAAAAAAGCAGCTTCCGTTCCTTCTGGCATATCGTCCTTTATATCAGCTTCCTTAGCGTTAACCTTCCCTTGTATACTTCCCTGAGCCTCTACCGGCGATTTTGCCATTTTTCCTGATACTTCTTCTCCTGCTTTTCCCATTGCCTCATCAAATGAGTCACTGGTCATATTTGCAGATGCTTTGCCAAGTTTTCCCACCGTCCTTGTGAGCTGCACCTTATTTACGGCACCTGCCTTAGGAGAAATAGCCATTACATTTGCTGCGTTCACCAAACCACCTCCTTCTCATGGTATTTATCGGTGAAAATCGTATTTTACTTAAATAAAAATTCCCCACTTTTCGATAATGTGGGGAATTTACCTCTTACTGTGCTGAATTTTCCTGCTCTGTCTGTCCGCCACTTCTGGCTTTTTCTTCCAGCATCCGACGAATATCTTCTTCTGTATTTACCTCTTTCTTGGTACCTGCATACATAATCCGCGTAATTCTGGCAGTTTTCCCTTCGTCAAATTCCGTCATAATCTTAGCCACAACAGCTTCATCCATACGCTGCAAAATGGCGATACACATATCATCATCCAATTCATCCATGGCTTTGGCCGCATCTTTAGGTTTCATCTGATTATACAGACGAGCCAGCTTGGACACCCGTTTCTTTTCCTCAGCTTCACGCTGCTTCATCTGCTTTTCAATTTCTTCTTTGGTTATGACAATCTTCTTGGACTCCTGCTTATCTTTGTCATCTTTTTTTACATCTTTATCCTTGTCCGGCTTGGCATCTTCCACCGGCATTTTGTCCATATCCTCTTCACTTGGTGCTGGACGCACGAAGTATTCACCAATAACAGGCAAGTCATAAAGCTTTAATTTCTCATTTGCCTCCTGGGTATCAATGAGCTGCAGATAAACCCCCAGAGCAAAACCGCCTATAATTAGCACCAATAGCAGGAAGAGCATTAATAGCACTTTCACTATTTTACTGCCTTTTTTCTTTTTCTTCTTCGCTGCCATTGTCCAACCCGCCTTCTATTCTAAGTTATCGATAAATGTCCAATACTTTGCTCACATAATTCTGGGTTTCCTTATACGGCGGTACCCCGCCATAATCCTTCACGGCCCCTGGTCCGGCATTATACGCCGCCACTGCCTTTTTCGTATCTCCCCCAAAGGTATCCAGCATCTGGCGGAGATATTTTGCCCCGCCTTCAATATTCTGCTGTTTATTGTAAGGGTCAACACCTAAGGACGCTGCTGTATCCGGCATCAGCTGCATAACGCCAATGGCTCCCGCAGAAGAAACCGCCTCCTGATTGCCATTAGACTCTACTTCTGCCACAGCTGCAACCAGCTTGGGATCAACTTTATACTTCCGGGCTGCAGCTTCAATCAGGGTGCTGAGATTCTGGTCTGCCAAGGGCATATCCGCCAATACCTTTTGCGTCTTATCCGCCTTATGTGCTGCTGGCAGCGGCTGGCTTTTATCCAAAGCAGCTGTCACAGATGTCTTGTCCGCAGCCGCTTTCTCCATGGATTTTTGCATTTCCTTTTCCAACTTTTGTGAAAAACCTCTGCCGGGAATAATTCCCGGCATACCAAACTGCTCCTGCAATTGAGCAATCCTTGCCTGTACCTGGCGCACACCGGTTAAATCCATCATCAGCTCATTCCTTCCCTTCTACGCCGCATCGTAAGCTGCAAGCCAATTTCATCGAGCATTTTCTGTTCTTCCTGCAAGGCTTCTGCCTGATACTCCTGATAGCGGCGCTCCTTTAGCTGCTCTATGCTTTTCAGATAACTCATAACTTCCATCAACGCTTTGAGTTTTTTTTGTTTTTCGCTTTTCATCTGCAGCACAATTCCCTGCTGCATTTCAATCTGTTCCCGCTTCCAGGCAAAAAAACTGTTAAACGTCATAAGCCTGCCCACGGTAACCCGAACGCCTTCCTGAGAAAGCGCATCATAATCCCGCTGGCCTTTTTGCATTTCATCCAGCAACGTACTCAAGCCTTCCCGCGCTTCTTCCAGACGGCGGGAGGCTTCCGCAAATGCCCGTTCTGCATCATCTTTTTTCCGCCGGGTAACCCTGAGCAGGGTTTCCAACTGAAACTTGAACTTTTTCATGCCCTATCACCCGGAAATCCGCATCAATTTCTTTTCCGTTTCTTCATAAGAATCCACTTCAAAAATTCCCTGACAGAGAAAACCGTTGATGGCATCTATCTTCTGTATGGATTCATCTATCTTGGCACTTGACCCTTTTACATAAGCACCGATATGAATCAAATCCTCAGCGTCCCGGTAAACTGCCATAAGCTGCCGCATCTGCTGGGCTGCCTTTAAATGTTCCGGCGATACCACTTCATTCATGACACGACTGACGCTGGGCATAATATCTATAGCCGGGAAATGATTCTGGGCTGCAATGCTGCGGGATAGTACGATATGACCATCTAAAATGGAACGCACCGCATCAGCGATGGGTTCATTCATGTCATCACCATCTACCAGCACCGTATAAATACCGGTAATCGAGCCCGTAGCACTGGTACCGGCCCGTTCCAGCAGTCTGGGAAGCATAGCAAATACGGAAGGCGTGTACCCACGGGTAGCCGGCGGCTCACCAATGGTCAGCCCCACCTCACGCTGTGCCATAGCAAAACGGGTAACGGAATCCATCATCAAAATGACCTTGCGCCCCTGATCACGGAAGTATTCTGCAATAGCAGTGGCCGTCATGGCCCCCTTTATGCGCACCAGCGCCGGCTGATCCGAGGTTGCCACGACAACCACAGAACGCTTCATTCCCTCTTCACCCAAGTCGCGTTCGATAAAATCCCGCACCTCACGGCCACGTTCTCCCACCAGGGCAATAACACTGATATCGGCTTCCGTGTTGCGGGCAATCATGGAAAGCAGCGTAGATTTTCCTACCCCGGAACCAGCCATAATGCCGATACGCTGACCTTCGCCCATGGTAATCAGGCCATCAATCGCCCGCACACCTACATAAAGGCTCTCATGAATACGCGGCCTTGACAGCGGGTGTGGCGGATCAGCTTGCAAAGGGTATTCCTTTTTCGAAAGCAACGGACCTTTTCCATCAATAGGATTGCCCAAACCGTCCAAAACACGGCCTAAAAGTTCATCTCCTACTTTGACATTCAGCATCTTCTGCGCTGCCGTCACTTCGCAGCCCGGTCCTATCCCCTGCATTTCACCAACAGGCATCAGCATGACATAACCTTCGCGGAACCCCACGACTTCAGCAGGAATAGGCGGTACATCAGGATTATGGGAACTTATATAGCAAAGCTCCCCCACACTTACCGTAGGCCCCTGTGATTGAATGACCAGCCCTATGACCTGCGTTACCTTGCCCGTGAGCTTAACACTGGAACACTCATGAATCGCATCGGTAAATTTGTCGATATTCAGTTTGAATGGTTTTTTTACCTGCAACTCATCCATAGGGCATTACCTCAAGGAAATTTCTTAAAGCATAACATTTTTTACCGCCTGCCGTATCAGTTCGATCTGTGTAGCCAAACGGGCATCTACCGTACCATTTGGTGTTTCAATCAAACAGTCTCCGGGGCGCATACTTTGGTCAGATAACAAATCAATGCTGGCATCACCATAGGTCAAAATTCCTCGTAATTCATTGCGTGCCAACAGTACCATATCATAATCCTGCGGCGCCACATGGATTTTCAAGTCCTTTTGATCTTTCACTTTAAGGATAGCATCCCTTACTATGGGCAACACCACCTGGGGGGCATCGATAAAGTGCTGTGGCAGAATCTTTTCCACCACGGCCATTACCAATTTCACCACATCCTGTTCAGCCTGCTGAATATAGTCACGTGTAGCTTCTTTTGCATCCTGCAGGGTTTTTTCCGCTTTGGCACTTCCCTCTATGATTGCCGCTTCCATTTCCTCGCGGACTTTATCCTCTCCATCCTTGTAGCCGGCTTCATAACCTTCCTGATGACCAGCCTCAATTGCTTCTTCTTTTAGATTTTTAATCTCTTCCTGTGCCTCAGCTTTCATACGCTCACATTCGGCCATCGCCTCCTGTTTTAGTATTTCCGCATCTACCTTGGCATCTTTCAGCAGTTGAATTGCACGCTGCTCCTTGGCAGCAATTTCTGCCAGCATACGGGTACGGGTTTCTTCATCCAATCCATTATCCTTCGCCGCATCAGCCTCGGGCTTAGGCGGCTCGGGGGTTTGTATAAGATGAGGATTTTCCTCCCATATCGCGGCTTTGATAACTCTAGACAATCATCTCGTCTCCCTGTCCACGTGATATTACAATATCGCCCTTTTCTTCCATAGCACGAATAACATTAACGACTTTCTGCTGTGCTTCTTCTACATCGCGAATCTTAACCGGCCCCATAAATTCGATTTCCTCTCGGAGCATATCTGCCGCACGCTTCGACATATTTCGGAACACTTTGTCCGAAACCTCTGCCGGAGTAGCCTTGAGCGCCAGAGACAAATCTTTGGTATCCACATCACGCAAAACCATCTGCATAGAGCGGTCGTCCAGCTGAACAATATCTTCGAATACAAACATGAGCCGTTTGATTTCCTCTGCCAGTTCCGGATTGTCCACTTCCAACGTTTCAATAATGGATTTTTCGGTGGTACGATCCACTCGGCCGAGTACATCCACGATGGCCTTGACGCCACCTGCCGCAGTGAAATCCTGCGTAACCATGGAGGAAAGTTTCCTCTCGAGCACCCGTTCCACTTCTCTTACCAAATCCGGTGATGTCCTGTCCATTTGCGCTATGCGCCTGGCAACATCAGCCTGAGATTCCGGCGGCAGCGAGCTAATGATTGTAGCTGCCTGATCCGGATCCAAATATGCTGTAATAAGGGCAATCGTCTGCGGATGCTCGTTGTTGATAAACGTCATCAACTGCGACGGATCTGTCTTTCTCAGGAAATCGAAAGGACGAACCTGCAGACTGGTGGTGAGGCGATTGAGAATTTCCATCGCCTTTTCCGACCCCAGCGCCTTTTCCAATACATTCTGCGCATATTCCAGACCACCTGTGGAAATATAGTCACTAGCCATGGCCATCTGATAAAATTCACTGACTACCTTTGCTTTGTTCTCAGCACTGACCTTTTTATGGTTAGCGATTTCCAAGGTTATGCGCTCAATTTCATCATCGTCCAGATGCTGAAATAGTTTAGCTGAATACTCCGGGCCAAGAGCAATGAACAAAACGGCCGCTTTTTCTGTGTTCGAGAGTTCTTCCTCACTATCGCCATACATATCTTCAAGTGCCATAGATCATTCCTCCGCAAGCCAAGTTTTAACAAGCATAGCCACCTCTGCCGGCCGCTGATCAATAAGCTGCTGCAGAGTCTGTTTTTCAGTAAGATGCTGCTGTTCTTCTTCCGTAAGTTCCTCAGTATCCAAGGCACCAGCAGCCAAAAGCGCAGCACGCTCTTGTTCTTCCAACTTTCTCCTTGCTTCCTCCTCCTGACGAATCCGCTCCTGTTCTGCCGCAATAGCATCCAGTTTCTTCTTGCGACGGTAGAAAAGATACCCTGCAATGGACGCTAAAACCAGCAGAATAGCACCGATGGTGCCATAGAAAATCATATCTTCTCTATCTTTGGCAGCCTGTTCTTCTGCAGCCCGTCTATCACGAAGCTCTGTGCTGAAGGGCAACGGTTCAACGGAAACCGTATCGCCACGATTGGTATTGATTCCCGCTGCACTGCTCACCGTCCGCATAATGCTGTCCTGCTGCTGCGGTGTTACGGTATCATCGACCAGCACGGCCACATTCAGACGACGGATGGAGCCGGGAGCTGCTACTGTCTTGGACTTCTCTTCATTTATTTCGTAATTTTTCGTGGACTCTTTTTTCTCGTACTCAGCGTTAGCATTGCCATTCTGCGCGACATAACCGGGCACATTGGACTGTACCCCTGCTGCACCGCCAGGCTGATTCGAAGTGCCATTATAAGTCTCGCTCAAATCCTGCTGACTGCGAATAATACCAGAGTCATCCACCACCGGCGTAAATGTCTGCTTATCCGTAGTCCGATCATCAAAGTCCAGTTCAACACTGACCCGGGCAAAGGCCTTGCCTTCCCCCATAGAATCATCCAGCATGGACTGGATATTCTTCTGGATATTATCCTGAACTTTCTTGGTCATATCCAGCTGGGTCATGGTCTTGATGCCGACTGACTGTTCCTCATTTTCATCCGGGTCATTCAAAATCTTACCGGTATCATTCACAATCGTGATATTTTCCGGTTTCAAGCCTTGAACGCTATTGGCCGTCAAATTGACGATACCCTTGATTTCCTTCTTGGACAATTCCATATTTGGACGCAGATGCAGCATGATGGAAGCCGTAGCCGGTTTTTCATTCTTTTTGTACAAGCTGTCCTCTGGCAGAACGATATGCACACGCGCTTTTTCTACAGCAGCAATCTGCTCAATCGTACGCGTAAGTTCTCCCTGCAAGGCCTGCAGATAGTTTACCCGATTCTGGAATTCCGTAACACCCAGCTTGCTGTCATCAAAAATCTCAAAGCCTTTATTTCCCCGAGGAAGCCCCTGAGTTGACAAATCCAGCCGGGCATTGTGTACATCCCGTGACGGAACCATGATGGTAGTGCCTTGCCGCGTTTCCTGCACTTCGTATTCGATTTTCGCCTCTTTCAATTTTGCAGCTACTTCACCGGCATCCTTGGTTTCCATGTTGGTAAACAAGGGAACCATATCCGGCTTATTGCCATACCACGCACTTACACCAATTATGGCAATGAGAATAGCCAAAGCGGAGCCCAGCATAATATATCGCTGGCGCTTACTGAATCTCTCCAGCAGCTCCTTATACCGCTCTTTCCAATCTCCCATGATCTCAATCCCTTCACGTAGAATCACACTGTATTCAAATTATACCTGCATACGCATAATTTCCTGATAAGCTGACATTGCCCGATTTCTCATCTGAAGGGTCAGCTGCATGGCAATGTCGGCCTTTTGGGATGCAATAACCACCTGAGAAACATCTTCTATGCGCCCGGCAGCCAGTAAAGCATTCTGCCGGTCTGATTCCAACTGCAAAGCATTCGTTTTTTTCAAAGCATCGGTCAAATACTGACCAAAGCTCTTGACTTCCTGCGTTTCCTGTGTCTCACCCAAATGACTTGCAGCGCGCATGGACACAGGCGTCATCGCGAGTTGTGCAATTTCCATATCTCTATCCTCTCACATTACCAATATCACGAAAATTACTTGTTTCCCATATCCAATGCCTTAGTCACCATGGATTTGGCAGCATTAATCGTAGTAGTATTAGCTTCATAGGCACGGGAGGCCGTAATCATGTCCACCATTTCCGCTACCACATTTACATTAGGTCTTTCCACGTAACCATCTGCATTAGCATCGGGGTGTCCCGGATCATAAACCAGCGGCCCCTGCATATCATCGCGCTCAATACGGACAGCCTTTACACCATCTCCGGCCTCCAGCTTATTTGATGCCTTTTTCAAAAAATTTTGAAACGGGCCATCATTCTTAATACGCGGCTCAAAAATTACATAGCGTCGATGATAGGCACCGCCCTCTTGCGTCCTGGTCGTATTGGCGTTGGCAATATTATTGGATATAACATCCATACGCAGCCGCTCTGCCGTAAGACCGGAAGCTGCTGCATCAATTCCCAAAAACATGCTCATAGCAATTTCCCTTACACTTTCTATCACCAGTTAAAATTTAACTCTGACCGCTGGTGATAACATTCTTCATTCTGGTCATAAAACCCCCAAGCTGTGTGGTCATGGCATTGTAGTACAGCTGATTCTTGGCCATACCAGCCATCTCAACATCGATATCCACATTGTTGTCATCCACACGCATAGTGGTCGTATTATCCTCCTCAATGACTGCATGCGCCTTGCCATGAACCGGAATGGGCAGATGCCTGTCATGCGTACGAACAACGGCCATATGCTTTCCCTCATCATCCAAATGCAGTTCTTTCGCCAGCAAATCTTCAAAATTAACTGCACTACGCTTGAAATGCGGCGTGTTCACGTTAGCGATATTGTTGCTGATAACTTCATGTCGCAAGTTCGCAGCCTCCAACCCCCGTGAAAGGTAATCATAATTAGATGAATTCAATATCTGTTCCAGCATGCCTTGATCACATCCCTTCGAACTGCCTTTCCTAAAATCAGTAATGGATGGTTCTATCCTTTACAGTTGCCTTTTATTTATTTTCTACATAAGCCCTCTAACTCCTTCCCACTTTATCATTTTTTTCGTTATTAAACAAGGCAATATGGCAAAAAAAAATACGGGGCTGCTGCTTTTCCGCAACAGTCCCACAAAACAGGCCTTGTAAGCCATGTCAAATCTTTAATTTCTGCACTTCTTCCAACAGGTATTCATTGAGTACCTTGATGTACGTTCCTTTCATGCCCAGAGACTTGGAGGAAATCACGCCAGCAGATTCGAACTTGCGCAGTGCATTGACGATAACCGAACGGGTAATTTTCACCTTGTCAGCGATTTTAGAGGCAACCAGCAGACCTTCCGTATCCGGCAAGGCTTCCAAAATAGCCTTGGCTGCCCGGCTTTCCGAGAAGGACAACGTATTGAGCGCAATCTGTACCGTAGCTTTCTTCCGGGCTTCGATTTCGATTTTTTCTGCATGGTCGCGGAGCATTTCCATGCCTACTACCGTAGCACCATATTCACAGAGCAGCAAATCTTCATCACTGAATTCTTCATCGTACTTAGCTACAACCAATGTACCAATGCGCTCACCTACACCATAGATTGGAACAATCGTGGTGTTTTTGCCATTGAAGAGACATTTCGTATTCTCCTCATAAGCGCACATGCCCGTCTTGGAATGCAGGTTAGCACTGGTTTCGTCCATGCGCATAAGCCAGTTTACATAAGTCTTGGGGAATTCGCCCTGATTGATTACCTTATCCACCATCAGATCGCATTCAAAATCATCCACAAAGGCATAGCCGAAAATCTTGCCCTTCTTGTTGGTGATGTAGACATTCGCATTAAGAACGTTGCTGAGTACCCGGGAGATTCCATCGTATTCTACATTTTCCGAACGCTGCAGAAGCCGGTTGATTTTTCTGGTCTTTTCTAATAATGATGCCATGTAGCTTTCTCCTTTACAAAATATTTTGACAGTCCTGTTCACTCATGAACAGGACTGCTCATACACATCTACAGATATTTTATCACATTTTTCAAAATAATCATAGATGCAGAATAATATTTTTAATTAAATTTTCATATTATTTTTTCTTAGAGAATAAACTGCGACAAATCGCGGTTCACTACAATATCAGCCAACTGCTTATCCACATAGGCAGCATCAATGACAACTTTTTTCTCTGTGAGTTCCGGAGCGGTAAAGCTCACTTCTTCCAACAATTTTTCCAACAGCGTATGCAGACGGCGGGCACCGATATCCTCAGCCTGTTCATTTACATCACAGGCCAGCTGCGCCAAGCGGGCAATGGCATCGTCCTTGAATTCCAGTTCCACATCTTCTGTTGCCAACATAGCCTGATACTGCTTAATTAAAGCGTTCTGCGGCTCCGTGAGGATTTTCTGGAAATCTTCCTTGCGCAGGGATTTGAGTTCCACACGGATGGGGAAACGGCCCTGCAGTTCCGGAATCAAATCGGAGGGCTTTGCCATATGGAATGCACCGGCAGCGATAAAGAGCACATGGTCGGTCTTTAAGGGGCCGTATTTCGTCATAACCGTGGAACCTTCCACGATGGGCAGAATATCGCGCTGCACGCCTTCACGGCTCACATCGGCACCGGAGCTGTTGCCCTTTACGGCCACCTTGTCAATTTCATCCAGGAACACAATACCGCTGTACTCGGCCACCTTTACGGCTTCATCGGCCACAGCTTCCATATCAATGAGCTTGTCTGCTTCTTCCTGCGTGAAAATCTTGCGGGCCTGTTCCACCGTAACCTTGCGCTTGCGGTGACGCTTGGGCATCAAATTGCCAATCATGTCCTGAATGTTGTCGCCCATGCTCTCCAGGCTGGAACCGGCAAACATGCCCACCATAGGCTTGCCGGAATCTTCTACATCAATCTCGATGGTTTCCTGTTCGAGTTCGCCTTTCTGCAGACGTTTACGCACCCATTCACGCCCGGCCTGATACTTTGGTTCTGCCGGCTGTTCTTTTTCTTCGCTGTCATCATCACTGCCGCCAAAGAGCCTGCCCAAAGGATTGGTATTCTTCTTCGGCTCAGGAACGAATACGTCCAGGATGCGTTCTTCTGCCATTTCCTTGGCCTTATCCTGTACGGATTCAATGCGCTGCTGACGCACCATGCGTACAGAAGTTTCCGCCAGATCACGAATGATGGATTCCACATCACGGCCCACATAGCCGACTTCGGTGAACTTAGTTGCTTCTACCTTAATAAAGGGCGCCTTGACCAGTTTGGCCAGACGGCGGGCAATTTCGGTCTTACCTACACCGGTGGAACCTATCATCAGGATGTTCTTGGGTACTACATCTTCCTGCATATCGGAAGGCAGCTTGCGGCTGCGCCAGCGATTGCGCAGAGCAATGGCCACAGACTTTTTCGCCTCGTCCTGACCCACAATATATTTGTTTAATTCCTCCACAATCTGACGCGGAGTCTGTTCGTTTGTGCCAAAAAGTTCTTCCATTAGTCCAGTTCCTCCACTTTGATATTATGATTGGTAAATACGCAGATATCAGCTGCAATCGACAGGGCTTCTTTAGCAATTTCCCCCGCCGTCATTTCCGTATGCTTGGCCATAGCCCGGCCTGCAGACAGTGCATAGAATCCACCAGAGCCAATCGCAGCCACATCGCCGTCCGGCTCAATGACCTCACCATTGCCGGAGAGCATCAGCATGGTGTCCTTATCGGCTACCAAAAGCAGAGCTTCCAGCTTGCGCAGGATTTTATCCGTACGCCATTCTTTAGCCAGTTCTACCGCTGCCCGCTGAAGATTGCCATTATAGGTATCCAGCTTGGCCTCAAACTTTTCAAATAACGTAAAAGCATCTGCCACTGAACCGGCAAAGCCCGCCAGTACCTGATTATGATACAAACGGCGTACCTTACGGGCATTGGCTTTCATGATGGTATGTTCACCAAAAGTTACCTGGCCATCCCCCGCGATAGCCGTCTTGCCATTTTTGCGCACAGCGCAGATTGTCGTTGCATGAAATTGCGTTTCCATGTTCATCAGCCTCCAATAGCCGGCTTAAAGTCCTCAATAGCCTTTAACGCCCGCTCAGCTAGTTTCATTTTCTTTGCTTTTTTATCCTTGATGATTTTGCCGTTTTCATTGCGCATAACAATGGTGGGCAAAATGCCAAAGTTCACATTCATGGGCTGGAAATGCTTGGCTTCACTGGTGGTAATGTAGTGAGCCAGCGCCCCATGACAGGTTTCTTCCGGGAAGACCAACGGTTCCTTGCCCATGGCCATACGCGCGGCATTGACACCTGCTACCAGCCCCGAAGCCGCCGATTCTACATAACCTTCCACCCCCGTCATCTGTCCGGCAAAGAACAAATTATCAATGCCCTTGAACTGGAAGGTCGGACGCATATGCGTCGGCGAATTCAGGAACGTATTGCGGTGCATAACGCCATAGCGCAGGAATTCGGCGTTCTCCAGCCCTGGAATCATGCCAAAGACACGGCGCTGTTCCGGCCATTTGAGATGGGTCTGGAAACCGACAATGTTATATAGGGTTGCCGAGGCATTATCCTGCCGCAGCTGTACCACCGCATAGGGACGCACACCGGTTTCCGGATGCTCGAGCCCCACCGGCTTTAACGGGCCAAAGAGCAGTGTATCTTCCCCGCGGGCTGCCATAACCTCTACCGGCATACAGCCTTCAAAAAATTTTTCCTTTTCAAAGTCCTTGGTCGGTGCTTTTTCGGCATTGACCAGCTCTGTCCAAAACGCCTGATATTCTTCCTTGGTCATGGGGCAGTTGATATAAGCTGCCTCGCCCTTGCCATAGCGGGAAGCGCGGTAGGCCTTGGTCATATCCACGGATTCCAGACTCACAATAGGGGCTGCCGCATCATAGAAGTACAGCGAATCATTGCCCGTTAATTTGGCGATTTCCTCGGCCAGTTTCCCTTCCGTCAGCGGGCCGCTGGCCACAATGGTAATGGCATCTTCGCTTAAAGGAATCGTCTCGATTTCCTCGTGGATAACCGTGATATTCGGATGGTTTGTAACCTTTTCCGTAATATACTGGCTGAATCCATGCCGGTCAACCGCCAGTGCCCCGCCTGCCGGAACCTTGGTGGCATCGGCAGCTTCCATAATGATGGAGTTAAGGCGGCGCATTTCCTCTTTGAGCACCCCCACAGCATTTTCCATGCCGGCCCCCCGCAGGGAATTGCTGCAGACCAGCTCGGCAAATTCAGCCGTCTTATGGGCGGGCGTGGACTTGACCGGACGCATTTCGTAAAGGGTTACGTTTGCGCCCATGTTGGCTGCCTGCCAGGCAGCTTCTGCACCGGAAAGCCCCGCCCCAATGATGATGATATCTTTCATTATTTCTTTTTCCCTTTTTTCGTCTTGCTTTCTTGTTCTGCCGCCTCAGCCTGTGCAGCTGCTTCCG
>OCTW011546622.1_pt1 | contig 13563 bp, 10 predicted proteins | sample 1539671 | NCBI WGS metagenome assembly OCTW01 (sample SAMN02144230, study PRJEB22623) | gut metagenome | biome: sheep rumen | host: Ovis aries | place: New Zealand | reverse complement strand
TAATTGCACTTGGAGTGCAGCAGTTACCAAAGCATGGACACTTTACCGCCTCGCAAAGGGGATGCGCAAGGGAGTCGTTAAGTTCTACTTCGAGAAAGTGGACGGCAGTGCACGAGTTGCCTACGGAACCCTCTGCAACCTTCCTGCCGGTGTCACTTCAAGAAGGAGCGCCACCAAGAAGCCCAATTTCGGGACCATGTGCTATTGGGACACCAAGAAGAACGCTTTCCGTTCATTCAGAGTTGAGAACTTTATCGCAATGGCCGTATGAAAAAGCAGGCTGGTCTTCTAATCCAAAGCGACGGCGAAGCCATCGGTGTTGTCCCTGCCAATGGTGGGGACTTCACCCTGGAAGAGCTGCAGGGCTTTGTTGAGGGGTATATAGAAATTGTCCCCCTCACCGAGAATGTCATCATGGTAGTCAACGAGGAAGGCAAGGGTGTGCTGCCTCCCAACCCAGCGGCCACCGTCATCGCCAAGGCGCAGAACGCTATCTTCCCCTATGACTACATCGCCGGCAATGCGCTGATGTGCCCCAGCGACATGGTGAAGTGAGTCACTGCGAGTGACTAAGTTAGTGATTAAGAATAATCACTAACTATCAATAAGTTACCGCTATTTCGGTTGTTATCTTGGTCATCAAGAATTTGGAGATTTGAGAAAGCGACTGGAATAGCGGTTAACTTTGTCGGTATGCTGACAAAGTACACATTGACCATAGGACAGACTACTGTCGACATCCCCGACGAGTGCTTGAATAACTGGGACGAGATTTCGTTCTCGTTGAAGCGCACGGACTATTCGGGAGTGATGCGCTCGTTCTCCACCGAGTTCGAGTTCGTGGGCGAGATTGCCGACGCTCTGTGGGAGTTGTACCTTGCCGACGGTTTCAAGGCCTCGGCGAGTGTGGCAGTGCACACGTTCACCGACACATGGGGCTGGGAGAAGCAGTACGAGGAGGCACTTGACTTCTCTACGATAGAGAAGAACCAGGGAGTGTTGACGATCAATGCGCTTGACAACACGTTGGCTGCACTCATCAAGGCGAAGAAGTCGCAGAAGTACGAGTATCCTGTCACCAGTTTCTTCCCTAACTACACATCTGTGTACATCACTCGCATGGAGTTGAAGAGTTATGCCTATTGGCGTTTCCCTCTCAGCGAAAACGTGCCCGGCACTAACGAAGACAAGAGCGTATGCCTCCAGTTTGTAGCCGCCAAGTCAGCGGTCATCTCTAAGGCATATCTTGAGCCGTTTGACGAGAGCAACGGCGATGACGGACTGCCCGAGAACTCGTTCTTCATGCTCTCCCACGAGTATGGCGCAAAGCTGAGCCTTGACTTTAGGGGTACAGTCCGTTGTTGGCTTGACAAAGACAAGTACGGTGAGCAGAGGGACGGACAAGTGCATTCCAGCAATATGGAGCTGTGGACTTTGGTAGAGAGCGAGAGTGACACCAACATAAGGGCAAAAATCGCCACGTTGTGGAGTGACGATGTCTCACACATAACGATAGACGATCAGACATACAGTCAGCTCTATGGTGGCTCGTTGGACATCGTGGAGGCCAGTGCCTCAAACCTTCCTGCTGGTTCAAGAGTCGGGATGTTCGCCGTTGTCGGTAACAACTCCGACCCGACATCGTCGGCATACTGGAGCGACAACCACATCTATGAGTGGAACGGCACCGCATGGGTTGACAAGGGCATTGCTGGTGACTACAAGCAAGACCGCCTAATAGACTACACTTATGTGCTGCCCGAAGGTGGTAGTCCTCACCCACTCGTTATGCGTGGCACCCATATCATGCTTGAGTTAACAGGAAAGATGTTCCTCGTCAAAGACCATGAGGACTTCTACATCAAGGCAGATTGGAGCGATCCTGTGGAGAACGCCTTCGGTGTCACTGGCATTTCCCCGGCTGTCCTCGCCACTCGCCTTGTGCAGAGCATCTGCCCTACTGCGACCGTCACTATTGACGCAGACGATGAAGGGTTAATCGCCTCTACTGCTCTCATTGCCGGTGAGAGCCTGAGGCAGATAGGCACAGCCAAAATCTACTCCACCTTCCAGCAGTTCTGCGACTGGATGGAGTGTGTCTTCGGTTACACCTATGCCATTGAGGGGAACTGCGTGCACTTCATGCACCGCTCTACTGTCTTCCCCGACATTGTGTCGAAGGAAGTGGTGAGTCTGAACGAGTTCAACTACTCGGCCGTTGACAATATCATCTATGCCACCATTGAGATAGGTTTCGCCAAGAAGGACTACAGCGAGATTGACGGTAGGTACGAAAAGAACTTCATGAACTACTACGAGACTGGTTTCAACCTCACCGACAAGAAGTATGCTCTCACGAGCAAGTACCGTGCCGACTCGTATGGTATAGAGTTCACGGCACGCAAGAGCAACAACAGCTCCACCGACGATAAAGCCGATGAGGATGTGTTCTTCGTGCACTACACCACCGAGCAAGGTTTCAACCCTCGCTACGAGCCCGATGACAACGACGTGTTCAACCCAGAGTTGTGCATGGAGCGCAATGCCGCTTATCTCTCTGCCATGGGCAACGGTGATGAGGTGACATTCTCCATGACTGCCAGCGACGGCGACAACCAGTTGACCGATGTCACGGTTGAAGAAGGCGACAACCTTTTCACCGCTGGAGAGATTGAGTTTGAGACCGACGACATGGTGATGCCGAGCAACCTCAACGCTTTGGTGCAGCTGGATTGGCAGGGCTACCGCTATACAGGTTTCATTCAAGAGGCCGAGTGTCGTTACGGCAAGCGCAACGGAGTGAAATATACACTAATAGTTAAAGAAATCACCGAGATATGAAGTTAAGTCCATTTACACCGCTGAATTTCGCTGGGAGCAACGCCTCCGACGGTCTTCACAGCCGATACACGCAAGTGTTTGCGCCGACCGACCAGATAATGATACAGGTCGTTGCCGATGCCGAGGATACCGCACCGACCGGCACTCTCTATGATGCCTGCACCGATGAGGTCGTTGACACGATCACATGGAACGAGTGGGAGATTAACGAGGACACGGTAATCTACTTCCATGTCTTCTGTGGTCTGTCGGACGGGTTCTACAAGCTGACGATAGAGGACAAGACCAGCGACGTGTTCCGTGTCACGAGCGACACAGGTATCCTTTCAAGGACCACGCTGTTGCAGTATGCCAACAAGGACAACAAGCAGCGTGATGACGTGGCATTTGTCATTGACGGAGTGCGTTACTTCTTCGACTTCCGTGTCCCTGGCGGTTTCAAGGATAGCGGTTGGGAGTTCGGTGTGGACAACGAGCAGTTCACCACGCAGTATCAGGATGTCGTTGAGCTGTATGCGAGCGACTACATCACCAAGACCTTCACGATGGGCAACAGCATCGGAGTGCCTGTGTGGTTCGGTGCCTTGCTCAACCGACTGCTCACTTGCCAGTTCGTATATGTCAATGCAGAGCGCTATGTGCGTGAAGGCGGTAGCGTGCCGAGCATGGAGAGCTTGATAGAAGGACTTGACTCCTTCGTGTTCACACAGCAGTTACGCAAAACTGTGCGCATCGACGCTGACTTCGATGAAGAGAACCAAGTCGCCATCCGCAGGGTTGACGAGGATTACAACAGAATTGATGACGATACTAACATTAGAATACTTGAGATATGACACCAGAAGAATTACAGGAAGTTGTTGCGGCGGTCATCGCTGCGTTAAGGACGAATGGCAAGACCATAGACCAGCTCACTGCGGTCACCGCTCTTGCCGACACGGACAATCTTGAGATTAGCGGAGGCAAGAAGGTTGCCTTCGGCAAGTTGAAGGAACTCGTTGCCTCGTCGGTTGTCATCACCGAGGAGAGCATCAAGGGCTGGGTGCCCATTGAGAGCACAAGCGATCTGCCAGCAAACCCCACACCAGAGGAACAGGAGAAGGCCTACATCCTTGACACCATGCTGTACGTCTATGTCGGTTCTGGTGGCGACACTTTGAGCGGCAAGTATCAGAGCGTGGACTTGCAAGGGCCACAAGGCCCAGCTGGTGCCGACGGTCACGATGGTGTTGATCTTGGCGAAGTGGCTCTTGTCAACAACCTCACAGAAGGTGGAGAGGAGTCGGTACTCACTGCTGAAATGGGAAAGACGTTGAAGGGTATGATTGACAATATTGAGGCGACGATTGACTCGGAAGACACCGGGCTGGCAGAGGTGGCTCTGAATATCAAGTTCTCGCTTATACAGAACCTTACTGACTTGACTTCTTCCATTGATGCAGACACCGTGAACTTTGGCGATGCACTGACCGTGACGCTGACCGCAGCGAGTGGATATACAGTCGGCACTTGCAGCGTGACGATGGGAGGCACTGACATTACATCAACTGCATATAGTAACAATGTGATAACTATAGCAGAGGTGACGGGCGATGTCGTAATCACGGCAGTAGCTGCCGAGGCAGGTAATATTCCAGTTCAGTTTGCTGACTCAGCGGTTGAAACTATCATACTTGCCAACACGACTCATGCTAACCCGAGTTACATCACTGAAGAAGAGGCGTTGCTTGTGACACGAATAGGCTCTGGCTATTCGCAGGGCAGCTGGTTTAAGGGCAATACCGAGATAACATCTTTTGATGAGCTTGGGAAGTTTGGTGTCACAAGTTTGTACGAAGGGGCCTTCAATGGTTGCAGTGCTCTTGAGTCTATTGATATAAGTAAAATAAGTGCCTTGACCACAAGAGACAGTTTTGGTGGCACATTCATGGGTTGCACATCATTGGTAAAGATTAAGACAAGCAACACTTTGACGACAATTCCTCTAAACTGCTTTAGGAATTGCACTGGTTTGCGAGTTGTGGACTTGGGCGAGTCGGTCACCACATTAAAAGCTACTGCACTTGCAAGCACGTCTAACGATTTGAAAACAATAGTGATGCGTTCAACCACACCTCCCAACTACGAATATACATGGAAAAAGAAAGGCGGGAAACTGTATGTCCCCGATGAGGCTTTTGATGCCTATCAAGCCACCGATTGGGGAACAAATTACCCAGCAGTGGCCGATAGTTATGGCACGCAGATGTTGAAGTTAAGTGATTATGTTGAAGAATAATATTTAGCGATATGAAAATAGAACAACTCAAAAAGAACGGAAACGGCATAATGCCGTTAACTCATAGTGATGCGGTTTTCTGCGAGGACGGTTTCAACGTATCTCGCCATCTTGATATGCTCAATGATGCGGTCAAGCCTAACGGTTATGTTGTCAATCCTGTTGAGATTGATTATGGGTCAAGCCCGTATTGGATAAATGCGACTCCACAGGTCTTTGTAAGGCAAAGCAATCAATTTTCCACAACACCGATAGAACTGAAAAATGGTGAAACTATTGAGTTTGACTGCTATGCAGATGGCCGCATAAGCGCACTTGTCAAACTATCATCGGCAGATGAGAGTGTATCAATGAGCGCACAACGATTGTTGGTTGGCACTTCTCCAAACAATACGCCTGAAGTCAAGAAGTATGCATATACAGCGGATGCCGATATGTATGTAAAGATTTCTTGCTATTACAGCCGTGGTTTGAGTGTAAGAATATATCGTGATGCAAAGGTTGCAGACAATGCAATAGATTATCTTGAAGGGAAGATTGATGCCGTGAAACCTTTGCCCTATGTGGAAGATACTGGAGAAGTCCTCGGCTATCAAGAAATCGGCAAGACTGACTATGCTGTAATTTTGATGTATGGTCAATCGCTATCAATAGGCCAAGAAAGTGCAGCAGGATTTGACGATGACCCAGTTGATGGTTGTTATATGCTGCCCGGTGGTGTCCATGCTACAAGCGGTAATGAGCTTGTACCACTCAACACAGGCAGATTGCCGATAGTCGATGGCATAATGTATGCACAGCAAGACCCTGTCGTGTCTGCTGTGAAAGCATTTGTGAACCTCTACCATAAGGCACACCCCGAAGACACTAACACGAAGTTCATAGCTTGCTCTCTCGGTGTCGGGGGTCGCTCGCTCGTACTTTTTGCTGACGAAGACCGCTATTCATGGGCATCCACATCATACATGACAGAGAGAGTCATACCTTGCCTCACCGCACTCAAGGCGATAGCGGATGCAGAGGGCAAGACAATATCACTTTGTTCATTGATTTGGTGCCAAGGTGAAACCGATTATTCTTCGAGTTATATAAACGACACTTATGCTCAGTGGTATGCAAGGCACGCATCTAACTTTGGTGGCAGCCTTGATGCTTACAAGCAAGGATTGCATGACCTGTATGATGACATTTATGCTCATGCTCAATCAATCTTTGGAGCGAGCAACCAAGTTGCACCACCTCCATTCTTTGCTTATGCTCTTGGCGGCGGTTGGATTGGCAACGCATTTCTCACCATCAACCGAGCCACCTACGAACTTGCTGACGAACTCAACACGATGTGGATTGTTGCTCCAAACTATCCAGTGCCTGACTACAATGGCGGTCACTTGGCGATGAATGGTTATCGCTGGTACGGTGAATATATCGCAAAGGCCATGTATTATGCACTCATCAAGAAGGTGGAGTGGGCTCTACTGCAACCGATATCAGTAGAACTTGTTAATGGCAACATTGAGGTGACATTTGACCGAGCTGTGATGTTTGATACCTACACCAATGACGAATGCCCAAACTATGGTTTTGTTATAAGGCAAGGTACAGCTTCGCAACTCAACAATGCGAAGGGTGCTGGTTCGTCCGAATACAATGTGGCAATATCATCAATCACTTTGAGCGATGATGGTAAGAAGATAACTATTGTTCCAGGCACTGCACTGACGGCTGATTGTGTTGAGGTTGTGTATGCAGGTAACGTCGGCACATATTCTGCACGTCATTTCCAAGGTTCTGGCAATGTAAGGGACTATGACAAGTGGTTGAGTCTATACAAATACAAGACTGACGAGGGCGACCATGGGAATTTTGCGACAGCACCTTATTGGTCAAGGGCTACTGCTACCGAGTCAGACACCCAAGCCATGTGGGACTCGGCAACAACATACGCTTACGGCGATGTTGTGAGATACACCAAAAACGGCACGACATACAAATGCACATCTTTGCGAGATGGCAACACCAACAACCCTCCTGTGACATCGGATGGCATGACAGGTGGCGGTGTGGCATGGAAGGATGCCACTTATGATGAGACTGCAAGTATCATAGACGAGTCTGTTCTTGCTGGTACTGGGTATGCTTATGGCGCAAAGGTGCGTGTACCTGACATTTCGGCTGTGTTTGGATACTCTACCGTGGAGTCGGTTGTCGGCGGTAGCTCAGGCGGCAATAAGACTTACCCATTCACGAAGGTTGACTACAAGCCAAAGGACGCTAACGGCAACAGTATTGTCGGCAAGAAATACCCGATGCAAAACTGGTGTGTTAACTTCTATGTGAGGCTAACTGTCAATTAAGTTGAGGCGAGTCGGCCCTAACCGCTGAACAAGGCAAGGTGCTGAAAGGCATGATAGACAATGCTGGTGGCGGTGACAAGATTGTAGAGATTGACATATCGCAATACACGGCAGTAAAGGCATTCCCTAACCCGACAAAGTGGATTGTCAACAACAACACATATCCTTTTTGGGGCATTTTTGTGCCAATACCAAGCAATGCGTCAAGCATCAAACTCATTGGCAACGCAACCGAAACATCCTATTATGCGCTGATGCCAAACAACACATATTCAAACAATGCAACGGTAGTCTATGCGACTGGTTGCACAAGGGAAACATTAACCGCAGGCAGCACTGCGGTAATTGAAAACATACCAAACGATGCACATTATTTGTACATCTATACAGCCTACGGCACAAGCAACCCAGCCGATAAGTCTCCATCATTTGTAGGCTTTGGCTATGCGTTATTGGCGCAGAGCGATATTGTCAACGATTTGACAACTGGGGGAACGAACAAGTTGTTAAGCGCAGAGCAAGGAAAGTTGCTTGGTGAGGCAGTAAACAAGATGCACATAGCACCAACGAGAAATGCGACCATATCCAAGCAGTCAAGCACCGTCACAAGGGCATATTCTGCGCTTTACCCTTATTGCAGTTATAAAATCAAAGTCACATTATCGGCAGCATCTAATGGTGCAACGTATATACAAGGAGCAAAGACAGCCACAACCACAACCACATTGGCAACCATTGCAAGTGGGCAGACAACCATAGAGTTTGAGGTTACACCAAGTGAGAGATATATTTTCATTGTGCTTTACACTCCAAGCGGTCAAGACCACAGCGCAGCAAGTGTGGAGATAACCCCAATGGCACAAGTGACTGGGAAAGATAACATTGCGAGCATTATTCCAATAAAATATCCGCAGTTATCTCAACCTTACAATAAAAGCATGTTCAAAATTCGTGTAAGAAAGGGCAATGTGCTTTATTTCCTTGGAGACTGTAAAGACGATGGCACAGGAGACTTGGTGACATTCAGCAGCACTTATGGTGGGGCTGAAACCTCATTAATAACACCAAATAACGGAAATACCATAAGCGCAGGGTTTGTCACATTTGAAGAGGATGGCTACATCTTTGTGCAAGCAGCAAATAGAGGTGTTACCGCCAGTTTTGTGTTGTATGCTGAAAAGCCAATTAATGAAGAGTTTGTGATAGCAGCAAGCAACACACCCAACAATCTCAAAGAGTTCGCTGATGCGGTCTGCACTGGCACTAACGATGAGGTAGTGCTTAACAGCGCACTTGAGGGTGCAAGGATAATCGGCAAAAAAATCAAGTTGTTGCGAGGCGATTACTACCTTGATGCACCAACCAAAAATTACAATTCTACAAGTGATGCCTTTCTGCTTGCCAATACATCGCCAGTTGGCGCACCATATTACCCCAATAGCAATAGCATCATTATTGAGGGAGAGTCATGGGCATCAGGTATGCGCCCCACTATCCATGTGAGCGATGCCGCTTACGAGGCACTTGATGACAGCACACAATACTCAATGGTTGCAGTATATGACAACACTAACTATGGCGGTCATGTGGAAATTAAAAATGTGGGGTTCCAATTTCCATGGAACCAAAAGAAAATTGTTGCGCTCGACCTCTACAAATATGGTGGTTATGCAAGACTACATAGCATTAGGGCAACCGCTTACACAAATGGATATGATGGTCATACGGTCAACATTAGCAACCCCCCAGCAGTTGCCGTTGAGGGTTGTATAGGCATCCGTTTTATAGGTCAAGGACCGAATGGCACATACGGAAGCGAGATAACGGACACCAATGCAAGCGGCTTTAACGAAGGCATCTGCATCAATACCGAGTGGACTATCTGCACCCATGTTATTTCAATCTTCTGCGTTACTGGTTGGGTATTCGGCAAGTATAGATATAGTGGCTCAAACGGCACATTCTCCAGTTCCGCTACACACCCGATTGTGCTTATTAATTGCGGTGACGAGAGAGGTGTCAATCTCCCATATTTCTATTATAATAGTGGCAAGCAAGAAATAGAGATGATAGCCTTTTCCATTGAACGCAATGCAGCCAATACCCCTGGCGGTGTGCTTGGAGATTTTGCCAAAGAGGGGACTGCTGGCACATTTAGAGGCAGCATCTCCTATTGTCAAGGTCAAGGTGCTGGGAACAATGAGAATGCTCAATTTTGGGAGTATGGTCATGGTCACAACATGAGGACTGTTAACACTTCGCAGAAATTGTCGGGTACAACAACAGAGCGCAATGGCTATTATAATGTCAACTATCTGCAAAGGTTCTACGACACCACACTTGGGAAAGAAGTCATTTGTGTGGACGAGGAGAACCGCACATGGAAGGATGCAGAAGGGAACACAGTGTAAATTAGCGCAGAGTGTTTTCTCTGCGCTTTGTCTATATTATACAACTACATTATTTAGGGCGTTGACTTCAATATATTCTCCTTCTCGATAAGCATTTGAAGCGACCGACCTTGCTGCTTGGTTTTCTTCCTCAGTGCCAGCAATCATCGACCCATTGCCTCCAGGCACATTGAGGGTTGTAATCATTTGGCTTGTGCATCTTATCATTGAATTGCCTTCATCAAAAGGCACCCCAAGTGTGTCAAACACCCATTGTCCTAAAACCCATGCTTGCATGAGGCATGGCAAACCTTCTTGTGCGTGTGTGCCGTCTGCGGATGCGTGACCAGCAGAACCAAGCGCATCAAGCATAGGCACAGCCATAGCCCGATAAGCAGCAACACCGCATGGTATAATGCCAATGCTGGCAGTATTTTTAACTCCATTCGTAGTGCCAAGCTGCCACTCAATGCCACTCTTTGTGAGATTAAAGACTTGTTCTGCCACCTCCAAGTCCGAATAATTTCCATCTGCAACACTTAATGGGCGATGCCAATAAGAATATACATCAAAATCGCCTTCATGCCTTGCAGAGATATATGACACGATATTGTTGAAGGCTGCTTTGTCCTCATTTGTGTAACCAGTTGACCTCTTATAATTGAAATACTCCTGTAAAGAAACAATATTAAAGTCGGTGTATGTGCTTAACACATCTGCCATTGTAACCGTATTTGCGTAATTAGTCCAAGTGACAGCATTTTCGCAAACCGAAAAAATCTCCGCTTTGGTGTTATTCGTGAAAATGGTATATAACTGTGAGAGGGTTTTGCCACCATTGTACCACAAATAAATCTTGTAGTCGATATAGTCCTTGAACTCATTAAGCACAAGAGGCAGATAAGCCACTGCATCTTGTGTCAAAGAATTGCCGATAAACAATATCCTCAACTCAACCTTGCCGTTCGGCAAACCACCGCTGTGCTGAATGAGCGAGTCCAGCACAGATTTGACATTAGTGTTATTGTAGTCAACATTGACCGCCTTGCATCCTATCTCATGGGAAGTCCCATCTAATTCGATATTTTTGATTGCCATAATTATATTGAGATTATTTGATTTGAACCTGTGAACATGCCATTACCGTTGCCATCAGCGGCACCCCATCCAGCAGTGTTCTGATATGTCGATACCAATGCCGATGGGACTTTAAGAGTAGCAGCACACAAATAAGGCGCACTGTATTGCCCACTTGCGTTCTTGCCAAATGGATACCCCGTTTTTGTGGGTATTGCAGCAGCACGAATGATCACAACTGAGCCAGTGTTCATTGTCGGTCTGCAATCTATTGAGGTAATACCGGTGCCAATATCAAGAAGATTGAATTTTGTGTCAGCAAATGTGTATTGATTTTGTATTTTTGTGACATTGTTGGGAACTACAAGTTCTCTGCCATCACCGCATTTGCCATAGAAATAGTTAGGTATTGTTGTGACACCTGTGCCGATTGTGAGGCTTGCAAGTTGAGTGCAACCATAGACGCAAGCAGCACCAAGTTCTGTAACTGAATTTGGTATAACAAACGATGTGATGCCGGTGCGGTTATATAATGCACTTGAACCAATCTTGGTGATACCTTCGGGGAGTTGCAGCCCAGTTAGTGAGGCATTGGCCGAACTTGCTTTGAATGCGTTGTCTGCAACCTCGGTCACCGAATAGTACAACCCATTCTCATCTTGCACCGATGAAGGCACAACAACGTTGCCTGTAGTAGTAGCGAGGTCAATTTGTTCCACTGACACTTTTGTTGTATCCGTGAGAACAACATATTTAAGCACACCGACATTAAATGTGTCACCCTGCGATTTCCTTTGCGCTACAACTCCCGATAAATTCAGGGTGCCAGCTGTCTGCCCATTGTATGTCACGGTTATTGCACAAGAGAATGTGTCGCCAACTGTCGCATCTGATGGAGCAGTAAATGTGATTGTTATTGTGGTGTCTGCTAAAACGCCATCACTTGGTGCGCTGATGCTTGATTGAGACAGCGAGAAATGGGTGCTGTCGCTCACAGCTATTGTAATCGGCATTGTTATTCTGCTGCCGCTGATCGTAAAGGTTGCTGTGTCCGTACCACTTGGAGCCGCACCAACAGTTGATTTAGAAAGTCCCGATATATTTATTATCGCAGAAGTCTGGTCTAATGTGGTTAAAACAAGAGTCTCATTGTTGATTGACGCTTTTATAGTGCCGTTAAACTCATCAATCATGCCTTTCAGACGCTTTCCCATCTCTGCGGTAAGAGCCGACTCCTCTCGTCGTATCACAATGCCCCTTTGAAGCGCACCGTCTCGATGTGGACTGGGTGGTCACGACCTTGAAGGTACTTGTTAGTAACCGCAACGCTGGAGTGCCGAGCTTGGTCACGAGCAATGACGATGCCCTCAGCGTTGGCGAGGTCACGGATACCTGAGTCCTTCAGTGAGTAGAATTGATACTCTTTTGGCAGTCCAAGTCGCTTTCTCATTCTCACCCATCGGTCTCGGAACATGCGAGGCTCAAGTCTCGTTTTTCCTGGTCTACACCGGTTGGAGAACAGATACCACTCTTTGGGGTGTCGCAGTACATGGAGTTCTCGCATGAGTGCGACGATCGAGCGGTTAAGGCCCACGACCTCAGCCTTGCCATTCTTGGAGATGTCTGCACCGATGTAGATGGAGTGCGCCTTAACATCAATGTCGCCGATGCGTATCTGCGAGAGCTCTCCTGGACGGATGAAGCAGTAGTATTCCATCATCACGGCGAGAAGGAAATGCTTGTTTCTTGGTTCAAGGTATGCTTTTATCTGCCGAAGGACAGAGGTGGGCAGAGGCTGTCGTGTCTTCTGCGGTTCCTTGAGCGGTGTAATGTTCTCCAGTGGGTCAGCATCAACGTATCGCTGTCGGAGCATCCATTTGCAGAAAGACTGGCACCATGTGCGGAAATTGTTGTAAGTGCGTGGCGACACTCCCCTGTCGATATACAGCCAGTCGAGGTATTTAGCAAAGTCTATGTCCTCTACGGCTGTGATGTTGTTTGCGTAAAGCCAGTTCTCTAACCTCTTGAGGCGCTTGTCATAGTCATTTCGTGTTACGGTCTTGTTCATGCGAGAGAGGTAAAGTCGGTAGTGGTCAAAGATTTGTTGCAGTTCCATGGGCTTTTTTGGCGCAAAGATACGAGATTAAAATAATTTTCGCACATAAAATCAACATACTCACACCTTTAACCCATTATACTACCTTTTTCGTGGGGTCAAGAAAATTATATTTTGTTGAGGCTGCATTTATCGTGGGTATTTTTGTAGAATAATAAAACCATCAAAATCAACAGACTATGAATAAAAAATCATTCGACATTGACCACAACGGCCACATCGGCTGGAAAGAGCTCGATTTTCGCGATAAAGTGGCCTATACCATGGCAATCGTTCTTATTTCGAGTGGGATTGTTATGGCTTTCCTGTGCTTCTTCCTGACCGGGACATACAATGTCACTGACGGTGTACTATTCTATTGCAGCGAGACGTTCGTGACTGGCGGCGCATTGTTGGGAATAGCGACATACGTCAAGGGGAAGTTCGGAGAAATCAGCAGTTACATACACAAAAAGATTGACAAAGATGAAGACGCTTAAAAAGGGTTGCAAGGGTGACGAGGTCAAG
>OCTW011455182.1_pt1 | contig 13569 bp, 9 predicted proteins | sample 1539671 | NCBI WGS metagenome assembly OCTW01 (sample SAMN02144230, study PRJEB22623) | gut metagenome | biome: sheep rumen | host: Ovis aries | place: New Zealand | reverse complement strand
TAATATCGGCCGCGGCATCCAGGCGGATGTTCACGCCGCTTTTCAGATACACGGCGCCGGTGACATAGCGGCCCACGCAGAAGGTGAGGGTTCCGCCCCCCTTCTCGGCAATGAAGTCGATGGCTTTCTGGATGCTGGTAGTATTGTCGATGATACCGTTGCTCTTGATTCCGAAATAAGAGGCCTGGTATTCCTTGTCCTGGGCAATGGCCGCCAGGGAAACCAGCGCAGCAAGGACGGTTATAATGATCTTTTTCATTTGAACTCCTTATTTTTTGTTCTTGAACTTCTTCACGTTGTTGGTAATAATCTGCTTCTTGCCCTTGGGCGCATCGTTCTGCAGGATTTGGACGCCCTGCAGGGTGAGACCGTTGACGTCGTCAGCGACGATGCCGGGACGGTAATCCGCATCCTTGACGCTGATTTTCACGTTCTTCATCACCAGGTTTTCGGCATGGCGGATATAGAAGCCCCAGGCAGGGAGTTCCTTCCAGTTGGAAAACTCGGGATAGCTCTGCTCCAGTTCGGGAATGGCCTCCAGTTCGGCCTTGGAAGTTCCGCAGAACGCGTAGGCAGGGTCGGCCTTTCCGGGATAGACGATTTCGATATTCTCCAGGGTAAGGTTCTGAATGGGAATCCCGGGGATTCCCTGAATACCGCTGGGACAGACATTGCGGGGCAGGTCCTCTACCGGGCCTTCGTACATATATCCGGCATCCGGCTTGTCGATGGGAACTTCGGCATACACGTTTTTGATGACGATGTTCTTCATGTAAGGATTGTCGCCGGCACGGCGGGAGCCGGTACGGATGAAGATGGGGTTGCCGGTATTGATGCTCTGCACGCCGTCAATCAGGATGTCCTCAATCTGGGCACCGTCAACCGTGGCGATGGTGATGGCCGAGCGGTAGGTGTCGTAGATGTAGATGTTGCGGAACGTGAAGTTCTTGAATTTGCCGAGGGTGTAAGTCCCGAATTTGATACCGTTGGCACTGGAGCGTCCGCGGCAATTTTCCACCAGGACGTTCTCGGAGACGCCGTTCTTGCTGTGACTCTTGAAGCAATAGACGTCGTCGGCCGCATCGATGTCGCAGTTGCGGATGATTACGTCCGAGCAGTCCACGATGTCGATACCGTCATTGTTCCAATAAGACTTGGCGTCCACTTTCACGCCGTCCACCAGGATATTGCGGCACTGGTCGTACTGCTGGTTCCAGCTGGCCGGGTCGCGGAGGGTAATGTCCTTGATGGTAATGCCCTCGCACTTGTAAAAATGAAGATTCTCAGGACGCTTGCTCTCCTGGAGCCGGTCCAGTTTGAGGGGATCGTCAATCAGCCCCATGTGCACGTAGTCCACGCCTTTGGTGGCGACCATGAATCCGCGGCAGTTGATTTCGCCTTTTCCGGTAATGCCGATATTCTTCTGCTTCACCGAGAAGATCAGCGAGGTCCAGTTGGCCTCCTTGTCCCTGACGTAATCCCAGGGATTGAGGGAGCCCAGGATACGGGCATCCGCCTCAAGGTGCAGGGTGACGTCGGATTTGATGTAAATGGAACCGGTGACGAAATCTCCGCCCTTGAAAACAAGCCGGCCTCCGCCGTTGGAGGAAATGTAGTCGATGGCGGCCTGGATAATGGCGGTATTGAGGGTCTCTCCATCAGCCTTTGCACCGAAGTCGGTGACCATATAATCCTTCGCAAAAGCCGGCAAGGAGAAGGCTCCAGCCATGACCAGGGTTAACGCAAGTTTAATTAATTTCTTCATTTTTAGGTGTTTAATAAATTATTGTTTAATTTGAAACCATGTTGTACGCCACTGCGGTCCCTCGTCGAAAGGAGGCATCAGCGCAATGGGCCTTAAGGAAAGATCTCCGACAAGAAGCGCTCCCTCAGGAGAAAGCCTTGCGCCGGAAATCTCCTCCCGCGTAAGCGTCAGGGGGTTCTGGTTCTCGAAACTGTCCTGATGGTTGGTGGCATAAACCAGAGGACCGACGCAGAAAGTGACATAATGCCGCGTAAAGCCGTTGTACCAATTGGAAAAATTGTACTCGCTTTTGCCGGCATTCCTGTACTCCCAGCTCTTTTCCAGGCTGCGTATCCGGCAGGGAAAATCGACTTCCAGGCAATCTCCCTCTTTCCACGAGCGCTTGATGCGGATATATCCGCCCTTTTCCTTCGCCTCAACCCTCTTTCCGTTGACTTTCACCGAGAACGATTCCGCCCATTCGGGCCGATGCACGGCAAAGGTGAAACGGCCCCGGCCGTCCAGCTCGAAAACCGACTTGCCGCTCCGGGCATAATCGGCCGTCTGACGGATGCGCACCGGACGCCCTTTTATGGATGTCTCATAGGTGGATTCGGAGATGATATTCACATACAGGCCGTCTTTCCGGGTTTCGTACAGATAGACGGGGATGTCTTCCAGAGCCGTCATTCCGCTGCTCCAGCAACACGCCCAGTCCCCTCTCGGGGTGAGTTCCCCGTTGGTGCGCACGTAATATTCCCATCGCAGGCCGTCTTCGGCCCGGGCGGCCATCAAGGCATTATAGGAGGTCTTTTCCAGTTCTCCGGCATATTTTCCCTCACCGGTGATGCGCAGCATTTCCCAGGTAAAATGCATCCACTCCATCACCGAACAGGTTTCGGTGCATTCGTACGGAGCCCACTCGGCCGGACGGTTGAACAGTTCCCAGCAGAAATTAATGCCGCCCCAGGGGCCGCCCAGGGTGGTAAGGTGGGTGCTGCGGATGTTTTCCCAGGCGTTGGTGCAGGCCTCCAGCAGGCGCTTGTCCCCGAATAACTGATAGGCCTTGGCCAGTCCCGTAAGGCAGCGGTTCATCTCGTAGATTTTCCCGTTGCCGATAAGGGAAACGTCGTAACCTTTCCGCGCAAGCGATATCAGCTGAAGGCAGGGAGTATCGTCCAGTTCGAAAATGCAGCGGTCGATGAGTTCCTTCACCACCGGAACCGGCCTCTGGAGATAAAGGTCGCAGAGCGGATCCAGGATACCGCATCCGGCCATGCCGCTGTGCTGCCCCGTCTGGGCAATCTTGATTCCCTGGTCAAAGACGGTCCAGTGCAGGAATTCCGCGATGCGCAGGGCACAGTCGGTGTAACGGGGCTGTTCCAGGGCGACACCGGCCTCGGTGAACCCCTTGATGAGATAGGCCATGATCCAAGTGTCCCAGTCCACCTTCATTTCTTCCGGACCGGGCCGATGATAGTAGCGTTTATCCTCCCGGTAGCAGCCCAGGTAGCCGTTCTCTTCCTGGCGGGAAACCAGGTAGTCCGCTACGGAGACGAGTTTTTCACGAAGCACGGGATCTCCGGTGCGCGCATAGGCCTTTGCCGCAGTGTACATCCACTTGCCGGCGTGTTCTCCCTGCCATCCTCCTTTTCCCTCAGCCACTATTTCCGGGCTGAACAGACGGATGGCATAACTTTCCGGGCCGGTGATATACTGTGAAAGGCGGCCGTTGTAGCCCGCGTCAATGGCACTGCCGAGAATACCGCCAATGGTAATTGCAAGAAACAATAACATACCTATTCCAGCACTGCAATTACGGGATAATGGTCAGACACGAAGGGCATGTTGTCGTAAGACTTGGTCAGCCGGACAAGGCTGGTGCACTTCGAGAAACCGGAATAGAAGATATAGTCTATGTGACGGGTATCGGTCACCGTGCCCCAGCCGTGCCAGGTAGGACCTTCGTCAATCTCCGGAGCCGTTTCCCAGGCATCCGTCATGAGGTTTCTCAGATCCTTGAGGCAGGGGTCATCCGGGAAAACATTGAAATCCCCCATGAGAATCATCGGGAAGCCGTCCGGATTCATCTGGCCGATCCGGTCCACGATGAGCGCCAGGCCCTTGCGGCGGGCTTCCTGGCCCACGTGGTCCAGGTGCGTATTCACAAAATAGAAATCCTTCTTGCCGGTGAGGTCCTTCAGCAGCGTCCAGGTGGCGGTACGGCGGCAGGCGGCATCCCAGCCCAGCGAAGGCACGTCGGGGGTTTCGGACAGCCAGTAGGTTCCCCAGTCCTGAAGGGCGATGCGGGTGGTGTCGTAGAAAACCGACATGTGTTCGCCTTCTTTCACGCCATCTTCCCGTCCCACGCCCACACACTGGTACATGGGGCATTGCTCCAGGAAGTAATCCAACTGGAAATCCACGGCTTCCTGCACGCCGAATACGGCGGGACGCTGGTCCAGAATCATATCGGCAGCGGCCTTGCGGCGGTACTGCCAGGAATTTTCATGGTCATTGGCCACGCCTGCACGTACGTTGAAGGTCATGACCTTGAGCGGGGTCGGGGACGGGCTGCACGCAAAAAGCGAAAAAGCAGCTGCCACGATAAACAAAGTTCTTTTCATCATGGGGAAAGTATGTTTACAGGACAATTTCTATGATATAGTCCGTGCTGCAGTCGGCATCGGCGGGAACCTGGACGGTGAAATCCGTCTTGGTCTTCTTGAACGGGAGCGGAGTGCCGCTTCCGAAAGCCTTCACATTCCCTTTCTTCACCTTGAGCGTGAAAGGAAGCGTAATGGTCCCGTTCTCGGGCATCTCCAGGACATGCAGGAAAATCTTTCCTTCCTTGTGCGTGAGCACGCCCCAGGGCTGGGGCTTCAGCATGGTCGCGCGCGTTCCATAAATACTTTCTCCGTTGGCCGACATCCACTCTCCCATGGCGGCGAGGCGTTCCACGCTTCCCGCAGGGATGGTGCCGTCAGGGCCGGGACCCACGTTCAGCAGCAGATTGGCATTGCGGCCGGCGACACTCACCAGGGTACGGAGCAGATCGGGAACCGATTTCCACTCCGGATCCTTGAGATTGTACCCCCAGTTGTCGTTGAGCGTCTTGCAGGTTTCCAGCGCCAGGTCCTGGCTGATGTGGCTGGTACGGCTGTATCCGGCCCCGTTCTCGCCGGGGATGTCCCGTTCGAACACCTGGATATCTTCTCCGGGAATGGGGTTGCGGTGATGGTTGTTGGCCACCAGGCAGGAGGGCTGGAGCGAGTGGATGAGCTTGTATATCCGCTCATAGCCCCAGTCAAAGTCCACGACCAGGTCCTTTCCTTCCTCGGTTTTTTTGATTTTGGCCCAGTCACCGTCAAACCAGATGCAGCCGATGGGACCGTATTGGGTGAGCAGTTCCGTAATCTGCTCGCACATGAAATCCAGATAATGGCCATAATCCGCCTTGGGGTTTCCGTCTCCGCGGGGATAGTCGTCCCGGCCCCAGTCCAGCAGGGAATAGTAGAAATTGAGGCCGATTCCCTCGGCGTGGCAGGCGTCGGCCAGTTCCTTGAGGGGATCCCGGCCGAAAGGCGTGGCCTCCACTACGTTGTAGGGTGAAGCCTTGGTGGCATACATGGAAAAACCGTCGTGATGACGAGAGGTGATGGTGATGTACTTGGCTCCGGAAGCCTTGATCTGGCGCACCCACTGGGCGGCATCGAAACGGGACGGATAAAAACCGCCGGGATATTTGGAATACTCCTCGTACGGAACATTCTGCAGATGCATCACCCATTCTCCCTGGGCCAGCATGGAATAAACGCCCCAGTGGATGAAGACACCGAATTTATCATCCCGAAACTGCTCTTTGGCAGCGACGACGGCAGCAGTAGGCACATAGCCCTTGATACCTTCTTCCACCACGGGAACGACCGGCTGCTGCGACAGGCCCAGAAAGGCCGAAATCAATAAAGTAATCAACATATCAAAAAAAATTAGGATTATTTCACGGTAAAATGGCAGATAACAGGCTCGCTGGCGGCATCCCAGGAATCCACGGCCACGACGGTGGCGGAGTACTCCCCTGCCTCCAACGCTTCCAGAGAAAGCTCATACGAGGGCTTCATTCCGGACGGAAGCGGAGCATTGTAGAAATCGGTCAGGATTTTTTTATTGGCCACGGGCTCGCCGTCCCGGCTGACGGCAATCACGTAATGATGCACGAACTCATCGTCTTTCCCGGCCGGGAAGCACAGTTTCCCGTTCCGGTATTCGGCCGACGCCAGGACCGGAGGCGTATTGCGCGCCTTGAGGGCATCATGCCTGTAACGTTCCAGATGGGAGCCGTCGGCCCGGGGGGCACCCAGTTCCCAGGGTTCTCCGATCTTCGCCTTGCGATAAAAATCCATGCGCGTGAGGCGGGCGTTCCCCTTCCTGTCAAACTGAAGCAGAAGGCCCTGAGAGAATTTTCCGGCCCCCTTCATGGTGGTGACGGTGGCCATGTCCTCATATCCGCCGTTGTCGATGGCCATATAACTGGTGGAAGCGGTTCCCACGGCGGTGAAACCGCCCTGCCAGATGCTGCGGGGGTCGTTCAAGGGAAAATGCAGATGGCCGCTGAACGTAATCACCTGGGGATAGCGGGAAAGAATACCGGTCAGTTCCCTGGTTGCCCAGTAATCCCCCAGCCGGGTGTAGGTATCCTGCAGAAGGGATCCGTAGCAGGTACCGTAAAGCATGGGGTGGGTAAGAAGAATGACATAGCGGCCGGGATCCGCCTTTACCAGTTCCTGCAGACGGGCCTCAAGCCATTCCAGGGCCGCAGGAGCGTAGGTGATGGGATCGGTGTTGTCCGGCGTGATGCAAAGGACATGATACGGGCCGATGACACAGTGCCGGCATTCCAGTGAATCCCGCATGACCGGATCCAGGTCTGTCCGGAAAAAGTCTTCTCCCAGGACGGTGTGGAAAGCCGCATTCCGGGCCACGCTCTTGTCTGTCCAGCGGTAATCCGGATTCATGTCGTGGTTGCCCACCGTATAAACCATGGGGACATCCAGCGGATTCAGGACGGATTCGTAGATTTCCTTGAACGTGGCTATCTGCGGGACAGAAGCGGTGTTGACAAGGTCTCCCGACACCAGAACCCCGGCCAGATTGCCCTGCGCAGCCTCTGAAAGCTGGGTAAGGGCCTCCCGGAATTTTTCCTCGGAGCCGTATCCGTTCCCGATATGCGTGTCGCTGATGACACCCAGGGACAGGACGATGTCGTTTTCATCAAAAGCTGTGGTTTGCGCCTCACAGGCGAAAAGGAAAGGCAGCGTGAGCAGCCAAAAAAGAGGACGAAAAAATTTCATGGTATAAATATAGCGAAAAATCGTTATATTTGAGGTATGAAAACACATTTTTTCTTATTTGCCTGCTTACTTGGCTCTTGTCTTAGCCTCCAGGCCCAGCACGTTCAGTATGTCAATCCCTTTATCGGCACCGCCGGAATGGGACACACCTTCCCCGGAGCCTGCGTCCCCTTTGGCGGGGTGCAACTGTCTCCCGACACGGAAATGATTCCCCACAACATCAAGGGAACCTACCAGCCGCGCACCTATGAATACTGTGCCGGTTACCAGTATGAAGACCCCACCATCGTGGGTTTCACGCACACGCATTTCAGCGGTACGGGTCATTCAGACCTGGGAGACATTCTGCTCATGCCCGGAACGGGAGAAATCCAACTCATCCCCGGAACGGCGGAGAAGCCGGAAGAAGGCTATCGCCAGCGCTTCAGCCACGCGAATGAATCGGCAGGAGCCGGCCACTACGAGGTGAAGCTGGAAGACAGCGGCATCCAGGTGGAGCTGACCGCTACCCAGCGGGTGGGCGTGCACCGCTACACCTTCCCTGCCGGAGCGGACGGACACATTGTCCTGGACCTGGACCACGGCATCTACAATTACGACGGGAAAACCCTCTGGGCCGAGGTCAGGGTGGAAAGCCCCACCCTCATCACCGGCTACCGCATCACCAACGGCTGGGCCCGCACCAACTATACCTATTTCGCCATCAGTTTCTCCAGCCCCATCGTGGAATACGGCTATGAGGACAAGGCGCCCATCCATTACAAGGGCGGGTATGCCAAATTCCCCCAGTACCACAACTTCCCGGAAATGGCCGGCCGCAAACTGGCCGCCTGGTTCCGCTTCGACACGGCCGCCACGCCGGAAATTACCGTAAAGGTGGGCCTGTCGGCCACCGGCACCACCGGCGCGCTCAAAAACATGCATGCCGAAGCCGGATACAAAAGCTTCGACCAGATCCGCCGCGAGGCGGAGCAGGCCTGGGAGCGGGAACTCTCCTGCATGGAGATCGAAGGCAGCGACCGGGACAAGACCATGTTCTACACCTCGCTCTACCACACCATGATCAACCCGTCCGTGTATATGGACGTGGACGGTCTCTACCGGGGTCTGGACCATGAACTGCACAAGGCCGAAGGCTTTACCAACTACACCGTATTCTCCCTTTGGGATACCTACAGGGCGGAGCATCCTTTCCTGGCCCTCGTCAAGCCGCACCATAACGAAGACATGATTGCCTCCATGCTGGCCCATTACCGGCAAAGCGCACACGGCATGCTTCCCATCTGGAGCCACATGGCCAATGAAAACTGGTGCATGACGGGATACCACAGCGTGAGCGTCCTGTCCGACGCCCTTGCCAAGGGGCTCAAGATCGACGGAAAAGAAGCCCTGCAGGCCATGGTTTCCACCTCCAACGTTCCCTGGTACGGAGGGCTTGGGGAATACATCAAATTAGGATATGTTCCCCTGGAGGCCACGTCCACGGCCGCCAGCAACACCCTGGAGTTTGCCTACGACGACTGGGCCATCGCCGCGGCGGCCGAAAGGCTGGGAGACGAGGATACCGCCCGGAAGTATTACGAGCGTGCCGCCAACTACCGCAACGTCTTTGACGGCAGCATCGGCCTGGCCCGTCCCCGCTATGCTGACGGCCGCTTCAAGGCCGATTTCGACATCAAGCAAACCGTCGGCCAGGGCTTCATCGAAGGCAATTCGCAGAATTTCTCCTTCCACGTGCCCCAGGACGTGAACGGCATCATGAAGCTGATGGGCGGAGACAAGCGTTTCATCGCCACCCTGGACGACCTTTTCGGCACGCATCTTCCCGCGTATTGCTATGCCGACAATGAAGATGTCTCCGAAGACTGCCTGCTGGGGGGCTATGTCCATGGCAACGAGCCCAGCCACCATATCCCCTACCTCTATGCCTGGACCTCCCAGCCCTGGAAGACGCAGTACTGGATGCGCGAAATCATCAACCGCTTCTACAAGCCCGAAATCCGCGGTCTGGGCGGCAATGACGACTGCGGGCAGATGAGCGCCTGGTACATCTTCTCGGTCATGGGATTCTATCCCGTCTGCCCCGGTACCGACCAGTATGTGATCGGGGCGCCCTATCTCCCCTATGTCAAGCTTTGCCTGGAAAACGGCCGTGTCCTGGAAATCAAGGCGCCCGGCGTCAGCGACACCAACCGCTACGTGAAAGCCGTCAAGCTGAACGGCAAACCGCTGGAGCGGCTGTACCTCACCCATGAAGAACTGTTGCAGGGCGGCACGATTGAATTTACCATGGGCCGTACGCCCAACAAACGCCGTGGCATTTCCGCAGATACAAAACCCTATTCGCTATGAGAAAAACCCTTATCGCCATGGCCCTCCTCTGCTGTACCGTTTCCCATGCGCAGGAGCGCCTGATCGACTATGTCAATCCTTTTGTCGGCACCGACGGCTTCGGGAACGTATATCCCGGCGCACAAATTCCCTTTGGCGGCATCCAGATCAGCCCCGACACCGACGATTTCGACTACGACGTAGCGGCAGGCTACAAATACAGCAAACCCACCATCATGGGATTCAGTCTCACGCACCTCAGCGGCACCGGCATTCCGGACCTGGGAGACTTCCTTTTCGTGCCCGGAACCGGGACGCCGAAATCGGCCACCGGAACGGACGAGGATCCCGACAGCGGCTACCGATCCCGCTTCAGCCACAGCCGGGAAGCCGCCTCTCCGGGCTACTATACGGTTGATTTGCTGGACTATGGCGTAAAAGCCGAGATGACGGCAGCCTCCCGCAGCGGCATCCTCCGCTTCACCTACCCCGCGGCCGATTCCGCCTTCGTGATGGTCGATCTGAATCACACGCTCCGCTGGAAATGCGAATGGTCCTCCGTGCGTCTGCTGGACGAACATACCCTGATCGGCAGCAAAATCGTAGCCGGATGGAACCCCGACCGCTATGTTTATTTTGCCGCCCGCTTCTCGGAACCCATCCGGGATCTTGTGATCCTGCAGGACGGGGAACCGGTCATCTACAACACCAAACGCTTCCGCAGCAGCCTGGAAGCCTGGGGACGGAACCTGCAGGCCTGTGTCCGCTTCAGCACGACCGAGGGGCAGCAGGTGATCGTCCGCACGGCCGTTTCCGCCGTGGGAACCGACGGGGCACTCCTCAACCTCCGGGAAGTGGAAGGGAAAAGCTTCGAACAGGTACGCAGCGAAGCCGAGGAGCTTTGGGAAAAAGAGCTCGGCAAATACCAGCTGGACCCTGCATGCGACCGGGCCACCAGGGAGACTTTCTACACCAGCGTGTACCGGACCGCGCAACATCCTTTCCTGTTCCAGGATGCCGACGGCCGCTTCCGTGAGCACGACAAGACCATCGGCAAGGCGGAAGGCTTCACCAACTACACCACCTTCTCGCTTTGGGACACCTACCGGGCCTTCCATCCCCTGCTCAACCTGGTGAACCAGCCCCTGCAGGCCGATATCGCCAACTCCATGCTGGCCCACTTTGACAAGAGCACGGAGAAGATGCTGCCCATCTGGTCGTTCTATGGCGGGGAAACCTGGTGCATGATCGGGTACCACGCCTGCTCCGTGCTTGCCGACATGATGCTCAAGGGCGTGAAAGGCTTCGACTACGAGCGGGCCTACCAGGCCATGAAAACCACCGCCACCAACCCCCACTACGACTGCATTCCCGAATACACCGCCCTGGGCTACGTTCCTTTCGACAAAGAGAAAGAATCGGTGTCCAAGACCCTCGAATATGCCTACGACGACTGGTGCATCGCCCAGGTGGCCAAACTGCTGGGGCACGAGGAGGATTATGCGTTTTTCATCGGTCGCAGCCGCAATTACCGCAATCTGATAGACCCGGAGACCAAATACATGCGCGGAAGGGATTCCGAGGGTAACTGGCGTACGCCCTTCGCCCCCATCGCCTATCAGGGTCCCAACAGCATCCACGGCTGGGGAGACATTACCGAAGGTTTTACCATGCAGTACACCTGGACGGTTCCCCACGCCTTCGAGGACTATATGGCCATTGCCGGCAAAGATTTCCTGCGGAAGCGGCTGGACAGCCTTTTCGAGCTGGAGATGAGCGACGACATCCCGGGCGCCCACGACATCTGGGGACGCATCGGCGGATACTGGCATGGAAATGAGCCCTGCCACCACGTGCTGTATCTGTATAACAAGCTGGGCAAGCCTGAATCCTGCCAGAAATGGGTACGTTACGTGGCCGACCACTTCTACGGCAACACGCCCGACGCCCTGAGCGGCAACGACGACTGCGGACAGATGAGCGCATGGTACATCTTCAACTGCATGGGGTTCTATCCGGTGTGCCCCGGGAGCGATGAATACGAACTGGGCTCCCCCTGCCTCCCCGGACTGAAAGTGCGCCTCTCGGGCGGTGGAACACTCAACGTCCGTACCAAAAACTGGTCGAAGGAGCATGTCTATGTGAAAGCCGTTTACCTGAACGGACAAAAAGTAAAAGGAACCACCATCCGTTATGAAGACATAAAGGATGGCGGCGACTTGCTGTTTGTGATGAAATAGGAAACTACTTCCAATAGCCTGAGGCCCGGACTGCCGCTTTTTGCAGGATCCGGGCTTCTTTTTCGGTGATTTCGTTCTCCGTTCCCTGGTTGCGGAAAGCGTTTCCCTTGACGCTGACACCCAAAACCGGACGGATCAGGGTTTCGAACCACACACAGGCCGTAGCGTAGCGGCCATACTTGTAATCCATGTGGAAACCGTCGCGGGTGTATTCCCGCTCGGTTTTCAGCTTGCCTCCCCGGAGGGCCTGCACGGCCACACCGGAAGGAATCACCACGGGAATGTCGTAATCCTGCCGCAGTTTTCTTACACAGGATTCAATACAGGTGTACATCAACTTCTGATCGTAGGTGTAGTTGGCGAAATTGCGGCTTTCGTAGTCTTGCGCATACGCCCAGGTCTGATGCCACACAATGGTGGCCCGGGGATTCCGGCAATTCTGCCGCACAATTTCGATCAGCTTGGGCAGCCAGGGGTCGTAACTGTCCCATCGGCCGCTTTTGGGAGAACCCTGCTGCAGGGTAATGATGTCCCAGGCTTCGTCGCCCAGGCCATCCATGAAACTGCCCTCCTTGTAGCGTTTTACCGCTTCCCAGCAGTTGTCCACCGACTTTGAATAGACGTACTCGTGTCCCTGGGTTTCATACTCGGTACAGTGCCGCTCCAGCGTACAGCCGCCGATATAGAGCCGCCCCAGAATCACATTGTGGATCCCGGCGGCTTCCAGCAGCCCGGGCAGATACTCCGTTGCATCATCGGAAAAAGAGTTGCCGATGGCCAGGATCCGAAGCGTGTCGGGGCTCTGCGGCAGCGGATAGTTGGGATAAAACGCCAGTTCCTGGGCCTGCACCCGGAAAAGGGACAGGAGCAGAACGAAAAGCGTGATCAGACGATATTTTTTCATCATTCTTCGGGTCTGAATTCCAGGATATCACCGGGCTGGCAGTCCAGGGCGCGGCACAGCGCCTCCAGCGTGCTCAGCCGAACCGCCTTGGCCTTTCCGCACTTGAGGATGGAAAGGTTCGCGGGGGTGATTCCCACTTTCTGCGCCAGCTCGCCGGAAGACATTTTCCGGCGGGCCAGCATGACATCAATATTGGTAATGATGGGCATGACGGGTTACTTTTCTTCTCCTGCGGGCTGTTCCTCCGCTTTCTGCCCCTTCAGGTAAGACGGCAGTTCCATGCCGGCCATTTTGAAAAGGTCGTCCAGCGGGGGAACGGATTTCATCATCCCGGAAATGAAATTGGAAGTGGCGGTTTTGCCGTTGACGCTGTTTCCACCGTCCCAGACCGTCACCTTGTCGATGTTGATGCCCTTCACGGCCTCGACCTGGGTCTTCACCAGTTCGGGCAGCTTGTCGGCAATCATCATCAGGACAGCCTTCTGGGCATCGCCCTCGGCGGCGTTCACCAGGTTCTTGAAACCGTCGGCCTGCTTGGTGAGGATTTCCAGCATACCCTTTGCCTGGGCGTCCATCCTGGCGAAGATGGCGTCGGCCTCACCCTTGGCTTTGCGGCGGATCTGCTCGGCCTCGGCCTCCGCTTCGATGATTTTCTTCTGCTTGTCAATCTCTGCGGCAACCACGATGTTGGCCTTCTGGGTGGCTTCTTCGCGTTCGGCACGGGCCAGTTCGGCGTCGCGCTCGCTCTGGTAGGCCTCTTCCAGGGCCTTGGCGGCCTGCACCTTTTCGGCGGCGACGGCCAGACGGTCGGCTTCTGCCGTCTTCTGACGGCGGAGCGCATCGGAGTTGGCAATCTCGATCTTGGCGCTGTTCTCACCCTTCACGGCATCGGCATCGGCGGCGGCCACGTTGATACGGGTGTCCTTGTCGGCCATGGCCTTGCCGGTTTCACCGTAACGGTTCTGCTCGGCCACGCTCTTCTTGGCGTCGTTGATGGCC
>OCTW011580249.1_pt1 | contig 13576 bp, 11 predicted proteins | sample 1539671 | NCBI WGS metagenome assembly OCTW01 (sample SAMN02144230, study PRJEB22623) | gut metagenome | biome: sheep rumen | host: Ovis aries | place: New Zealand | reverse complement strand
TACTGCTGCCCGCAAAGGAAGAATTCGCGCTCTCCATGACGGACATATCAATGTGCATATAGTCGGCGAGTATCTCACGCATCAGCTGCTGGGTGTCAGACTGGATTATCGTGCCGTCCACGCTCTTGGTGTAGACCAGCAGGTCGAAGTCATATTTGTACTTGACACCGTTGAGAGCGCCCTTGAGCTTTGACTCGCTGTCAGCGCGCTGTTCCTCAACGTATTTCTTGAAGGTGCGGAGGTCGTTCTCCTTCTGCTCGTCCTTACTGATGACGTTGATGATGTCATAGATGGCAGAGCGGGGATAAACGGCGTCCTTTTCGTGGTCGGCCTTGCCTTCTCCCGCCTCCATGAAGACCTCCATTATATCGCCCAAATTGGTCTCGGTCTTCTGGATAGATATCGGGTAGCTGGAGAGGGTCTCCTCCTGAACGGTGTCGATGTAATTTGTAAAGCCTTCCGAAATGGCGTAGATAAGGGCGATGCCAATGATGCCTATGCTGCCTGCAAAGGCGATGAGCATTGTCCTGCCCTTCTTGGTGAACAGGTTCTTGAGAGAGAGGGAGAAGGAGGTGAACAGGGACATAGAGGGCTTCTTCTCTTTCTTGCCGCTCATGCGTGCTTCCTGTATCTCGCGGTTGCGCTGCTCCTCGGCCTGCTGCTCTTCCTCGTTGAGCATTCCCGAGTCGTCGGTGATCTTGCCGTCGAGCATACGGATAGTTCTGGTGGCGTAGTTCTCGGCAAGCTCGGGGTTGTGAGTCACCATTACCACAAGTCTGTCCTTGGCGATCTCGCGCAGGATGTTCATTATCTGTACGCCTGTCTGTGTGTCGAGGGCGCCCGTGGGCTCGTCAGCGAGGATGATATCGGGGTCGTTGACTATCGCTCTCGCGATAGCGACACGCTGCATCTGACCGCCCGACATCTCGCCCGGCCGCTTGTGCAGCTGGTTGCCGAGGCCAACGTCCTCGAGGGCTTTCTTTGCTCTTTCGCGTCTTTCGGTCTTTGAAACGCCCGAGAGCGTCAGCGCAAGCTCAACGTTTTGCAGCACCGTCTGGTGAGGTATGAGGTTATAGCTCTGGAACACAAAGCCGACGGAATAGTTTCTGTAGGCGTCCCAGTCGCGCTCTTTGAAGTCCTTGGTCGAGCGCCCGTTTATCAGCAGGTCGCCCTCTGTGTAGTGATCCAGTCCGCCGATGATGTTCAGCATCGTGGTCTTGCCGCAGCCCGAAGGGCCGAGGATCGCGACCAGCTCTGAGCGTCTGAACTTGATGTCGATCCCACGCAGGGCGTGTACGGTGTTCTCGCCTGCAAGGTAATCCTTGGTAATGCCTTTCAGTTCAAGCATTGATTCGCTTCCTTTCCATGTCTTTCCACAGTTCCGCCCTCAGGCAGGAACAAACACAACATATTATATTATAAAGTATATTATTACCAATGTCAATAGAATTTTAGTAAACATGATATAAACTGTACACGCCGGCGCCCGAAGAAAAAATTGAGATAAAACTATTGATTTTGAGTTTATTGTGTGCTATAATATAGTTTAAGTATGAAGTAAGACCGCAAAGGAGGAATTCGGTGTGAAAATGAAAGCAGCTCAGGCTATGGTCGAGTGCCTCAAGGCGGAGGGGATCTCCACCGTCTACGGCTACCCAGGCGCAGCCATCTGCCCCTTTTATGACGCACTGCTCGACGCAAAGGACAAGATAACCCACGTCCTTGTAAGACACGAAGCCAACGGAGGTCACGCAGCCAGCGGCTACGCCAGGATAAGCGGCAGGCCCGCCGTCTGTATCGCCACCTCGGGGCCGGGAGCCGTCAATCTGCTGACAGCTATCGCCACGGCCTACGCTGACTCCATTCCTCTTGTCTGTATCACGGGACAGGTGAACACCGACCAGATCGGCAGCGATGTTTTCCAAGAGGCGGACATCACAGGCGCCGCCGAGCCCTTTGTAAAGCACAGCTACCTGATAAAGAACGCCGAAGACCTGCCGAGAGCCTTCAAGGAGGCCTTCTACATAGCCGGCACGGGCAGGCCGGGTCCCGTTCTTCTGGACGTTCCGATGGACGTGCAGAACACCGTGATAGATTTCAAATATCCCGCTTCTGTCGATATCCGAAGCTACAAGCCCACCACCAAGGGCAATAACCTTCAGATCAAGCGCGTGCTCGACGCCCTCTCAAAGGCAAAGAAGCCCCTGATCTGCATCGGCGGCGGCGTTTTCGCCTCCAACGCGCAGAAGGAGATAAACGAGCTGGCTCACATAATGAATATCCCCGTTATCACGACGATGATGGGTATTTCCGCTTTCTCCGACGACGACCCGCTGTTCTTCGGTATGCTCGGTATGCACGGAGTAAAGACCGCAAACGCCGCAGTAAACGAATGCGACGTGCTCTTCCTTGTGGGCGCGAGAGTCGGCGACAGAGCGGTAAGGACGCCGCTGGCGCTCGAAAAGAACACCAAGATACTTCACATAGACATCGACCCTGCCGAGATAGGAAAGAATATCGGCGCCGACCTGCCGCTGGTGGGCGACGCGAAGACCGTCCTCGGGCAGATGATCGAAAAGGCCAAGCCCATGCAGCACGACGAGTGGATCGCTCACCTGGACACCTACCGCACCGAGCGCGAGTTCGCGCCCGCCATCGAAGGCACCGTGAACCCGAGAAAGTTCATACAGAAGCTCTCCAAGGCTATGCCGCAGGACACTGTCGTTGTGGCTGACGTCGGACAGAACCAGATATGGACGGCCACGGGCTATCACATCGGCGAGGGCGGAAGGTTCATGACCTCGGGCGGAATGGGCACTATGGGCTATTCCCTGCCGGCAGCCATCGGCGCAAAAATGGCGGCTCCCGACCGGGCCGTTATGGCGGTCTGCGGCGACGGCTCCTTCCAGATGGAGATGATGGAGCTTGCGACCGCCGTACAGCACGGGGTCAAGGTAAAGGTCGTAATAATGACCAACGGCTCGCTCGGAATGGTAAGAGAGCTACAGGAAAAGGGCTACAACGGCCGCGAGACCGCGGTCGCGCTTGACGGCTCCCCCGATTTTATAGCGCTTGCATCTGCCTACGGCATACGCAGCATGAGAGTTACCGACGACAAGACCGCCGACGAAGCGATAAAGCTTCTCGCAGAGGGCGACGAGATCACCCTCGTTGAGGTCAAGGTCGATCCCAAGGCTTCAACACTGTGATATAGGAGGATATGAACATGAAACACACAATCTCGGTTCTGGTACAGAACCACAGCGGCGTACTTTCGCGCATCACGGGACTTTTCTCAAGACGCGGCTTCAATATCGAGAGCCTTGCGGTCGGCCCCACACATGACGACGAGGTGTCTCGCATCACCATCATCGCCGACGGCGACGAGCACACTGTCGAGCAGATCGAAAAGCAGCTCAACAAGCTGATCGAGGTAATAAAGGTAAGGACCCTCGCCAAGGACGAGTGCTTTGCCAGAGAGCTGATGATGGTCAAGCTCGCCTGCACCGCTGAAAAGCGCAGCGAGATCATGACTATCGCCGAGATGACCGAGGCCAAGATCGTTGACGTTACCCTCTCTACCGTAACGCTTGAGATCTGCGCCCGCTACAAGAAGCTGGAGCGCTTCATCGAGATCGTTGCGCCCTACGGCATAATCGAGCTGGTAAGGACAGGAACTATCGCGATCCAGAAGGGCTCGGAATCCATGACGGCCAAGAAATGAGCCGCACTGACACGACTGCCTGCCGCAATGCAACGCGGCTTGCACATAAATAATCTGTTTCACTACATTTAATGGAGGAATGTAAAATGGCAAAGATCTTCTATCAGCAGGATTGTGACCTCAATCTGCTCAAGGACAAGACAGTAGCTATCATCGGCTACGGCTCGCAGGGACACGCTCACGCACTCAACCTCAAGGAGAGCGGCGTAAACGTTGTTGTTGGTCTTTACAAGGGCTCGAAGAGCTGGGCAAAGGCCGAGAGCCAGGGCGTAAAGGTAATGGAGACAGCTGACGCTGTCAAGGCTGCCGACATCATCATGATACTCATCCCCGACGAGAAGCAGGCTGCTCTTTACAAGAGCGAGATCGAGCCCAACCTGACTGAGGGCAAGACCCTTATGTTCGCTCACGGCTTCAACATTCACTTCGGCTGCATCGTACCTCCCTCTTTCGTAAACGTTACGATGATCGCTCCCAAGGCTCCCGGCCACACCGTTCGTTCCGAGTACGAAGCAGGCAAGGGTACTCCCTGTCTGGTAGCTGTTGAGCAGGACGCTACAGGCAACGCTCTCGAGCTGGCACTCGCTTACGGCGCAGGCATCGGCGGCGCAAGAGCAGGTATCCTTGAGACTACCTTCCGCACCGAGACCGAGACCGACCTCTTCGGCGAGCAGGCTGTTCTTTGCGGCGGCGTCTGCGCTCTGATGCAGGCAGGCTTCGAGACCCTCGTTGAGGCAGGCTATGATCCCAGAAACGCTTACTTCGAGTGCATCCACGAGATGAAGCTGATCGTTGACCTGATCTATCAGTCGGGCTTCGCAGGCATGAGATACTCCATCTCCAACACTGCCGAGTACGGCGACTATATCACCGGCCCGAAGATCATCACCGAGGACACCAAGAAGGCTATGAAGAAGGTCCTTGCAGACATCCAGAGCGGTGCATTCGCAAAGGACTTCCTGCTCGACATGAGCTCCGCCGGCGGCCAGGTACACTTCAAGGCTATGAGAAAGCTCGCTTCCGAGCACCCCGCCGAGAAGGTCGGCATCGAGATCAGAAAGCTCTACAGCTGGAGCGACGAGGACAAGCTCATCAACAACTGATCCTTACTCTTATATCGCTTAAAAGCAAAGACCCGCGGTTTAAGGCCGCGGGTCTTTTTGTTATGCTTTTGTCAGCTTATTTCAGCTTGAAGTGCAGGGGCATACCGTTGCGCATGGCTATCTGTATCTCGCCCTGTATCAGGGGAAGGAAGTAGCGGAAGGCGGCCTCGGTGACGTCGTTGCCCTGCTCGTTTATCCATTCCTCGGGGAAGAATTTCTCGCGGTTGGCAACGTTCTCAGCAGGTGTGGACTCTATGGTGACCATATAGGGCACGTCCGAGATGCGCCTGAAGATCATGGTCTTGCCGGTCTCGCCGTCAAGGGCTGCGCGGACGCCGCAGGAGCCGATCTCCTCGGCCTCGTCAATGTCGGTCTTGGAGCAGATATGGGAGGAGCAGCGCTGCATCACGTTAAGCTCGATGCTCCTTACCTTGCAGCCGATCTCGCGGCGGACGATGTTCTCCAGCGCCTTGCCGACACCCGAGAGATACTCGTGGCCGAAGTTGTCCACCACTCCCGAGCGGCAGTTCTCCTCTGGGATCTCGACGCCCTCGGAGACAGCAACGATGACGGCCTTGTACTTGGCCTGCATCGCCCTCACGTCCTCGACGAACTGCTCGACGGAGAACTTTCTCTCGGGCAGATAGATCAGATGAGGCGCGATCTCCTCGTTGGCTCTCAGGCAGCAGGTGGAGGCGGTGAGCCAGCCTGCGTGTCTGCCCATTATCTCGATGATCGTGACAGACTCGATCGAATAAACGGAGCTGTCGCGGATTATCTCCTGCACGGTCGCGGCCACATACTTTGCGGCGGAGCCGAAGCCAGGTGTATGGTCGGTGACAGGCAGGTCGTTGTCTATGGTTTTAGGTATGCCGATGACTCTTATCTTGGAGCCCTTGCCGATAAGGAAGCGCGAGAGCTTTTCGACGGTGTCCATCGAGTCGTTGCCGCCGATATAGAAAAACGCCTCTATCCTGTGCTTTTCAAAGCAGCTGAGTATCTTGTCGTAGACCTCGCTGTTCTCGTCGCGCTCGGGCAGCTTGTAGCGGCAGGAGCCCAGGACTGTCGAGGGAGTCTGTCTGAGCAGCTCCATATCCTCGTTGGATCTTATCACGAGCTTCAGGTCAATGAGCTCGTCCTTGATGATGCCTTCGATACCGTTGATAGAGCCAAAGACGGCGTCTATCTCGGGGGTGCGCAGCGCCTGCTTGAAAACTCCCACCAGCGATGCGTTGATCGCGCAGGTGGGACCTCCCGACTGTGCTACTGCTATGTTCATCAGCTATCGTCCTTCCCTTTTAGAGATTAGAGGTTAGATGCGGGAGGTGAGAGGCGATGCTTCTCCCTCCCGACTTTTTTATTATACAACACTTTATTCGGAAATGCAAACATTTTAACAATTATTTCCGCAAGTTTTACCATTCGGACAAAACTTTTCCGAAAGCTCGGTGCATTAGTGGCAGATTGTTATAATCGCGGGCATAAAAAAGCGGCGCCCCTCTCCGCACAGGAAAGGGGCGCCGCATTATGCTTTTTACTCGCCCGTGATAGTGAGCTTTCTGGTCTCGGGCTTTTTCTCTACCAGCTTCGGCAGGCCGATAGTGAGCACGCCGTTTTTGTAATCGGCAGTGATGCCCTCGGTGTTGATGCCCGAAAGATCGAAGCTCCGCTTATATGAGCCGAAGTGTCTCTCGCGGCGGACGTAGCTGTCCTTTTTCTCTTCGGTCTCGGCCTTGTGCTCTGCGCTCAGGGTGAGCACATTGTCGGTGATATCAAGGTTTATATCCTCCTTGCTGAAGCCTGGAAGCTCCGCCTCCATCACATATTTTTCTCCCTCGTCCCTGATGTCGGTGCGAATCATTCCGGCCCTTGCAGGATTGCCGTGTCTTCCCATCGGCGCTGCGGGCGCAAAGAAATCATCATCAAAGATATCAAAGGGGTCGTATCTGCTTTCAAAAGGTGTAAGTCCAAACATAAGTCATGCCTCCGTTTTTTTATTTCTGTAAATTTATTCTGCCGCACGGCTGTGCGGTTATCGTTGTGTTACAAGCTGTACTTGCGGTTCAGTGTTCCATTGGTATGCGCTCCTTTCGTTTCATTGTCTATATGATACCCCCGTATTATGAAAGTCTTGTCACGCTTTTGTGACAGAATGATGAAAATTAGCACTCTCTTGGCAAGAGTGCTAATTTTCGCTGCGGACTTCAGGTCTGCAAAAGCGTAAATCGTGCATTGTGTATCGTCACGCCGAGAGGGTGGTCTTGTACTTCAGGCAGATCTTGTCGGTGATTAGGGCGATGAACTCGGAGTTGGTGGGTTTTCCCTTGCCCGTGTTTATAGTATAGCCGAAGTAGCTGTTGAGGGTGTCGATGTCGCCGCGGTCCCAGGCGATCTCGATGGCGTGGCGGATAGCACGCTCGACGCGAGAGGGCGTGGTCTTGAATTTCTTTGCGACGGCAGGGTACAATAGCTTTGTGACGCTCTCGAGCATCTCCTTGTCGCCGACCGAGAGCATAATGGCCTCGCGCAGGTAGTGGTAGCCCTTGATATGTGCGGGAACGCCTATCCTGTGGATTATGTCGGTAACGATTATATCAAGGTTCGGATTGCGGCGGTTACGCGGCGAGGTCTCGGAGTTCAGGTCGGTGTCGATGTCGAGCATCATTTTTATCCTGTCGGAGAGGATGCGGGTGTCGAAAGGCTTGAGCATGAAATAGGATGCTCCTGCGGTCATCACCTGCTGCTCGATGAAGGAGTTCTCGTAGGCGCTGGTCACGATGAACTGGGGCTTTTTGTAGCTTGACGCCATTACCTTCTTTATAAGCTCGATGGCGTCGAGGTTGGGCATAACGGCGTCGATGATGACGATGTCGGGAGCCTCGTTGCGTATGGCGTCGAAGATCACGAGGCCGTCCTTCTGTCTTGTTATCACGAAAAATCCAAGGCTCCTCAGCGCAGATGCGCAGTTCACACCGTACTGCGCAGAGTCGTCGCCTATCAGTATCTTTATCTTGCTTGTCATATTATTTCCTCCGTATACTTATTCGGGCGATCGGCCGATCTCGCTTCCGTTGTCTTTATTTTAGCACAGCAGAACATAAAAATCAATATGTTTTTGCTAAATATGTCAATTTTTTATCGACAGCTTTGTGCATTTTACTCATATTTTCTTCTTTAATATAACAAATGCGAAATACTTTCGCTTTCTTTGGCATAATTCGCCAAGGAGCGCCCGAAACCGCGTTCAGCGGCTCGAGCAGTACATATCCTCGGCGAAGATTCCGTAGCCGCGGGTGGGGTCGTCGATGAAGACATGGGTCACGGCGCCTGCGAGCATACCGTCCTGGATTATAGGGCTGCCGCTCATTCCGCGGACGATGCCTCCCGCATCTTCAAGCAGGCGGTCGTCAGTTACCTGCACGATCATATCGTGCTCGCCGTCCTCCGAGAGGTCGATGCTGATTATCTCGATGGTATACTCGCAGGGCTCTCCGCCCTCGAGGGTGGAGTAGATCACCGCAGGGCCTGTGTGTACCTCCTGCTTCATCGCAAGGGGCAGCAGGTCGCCCTCTGCGGGGCAGCGGTCAAGGGTGCCGAAGATGCCCTCGGAGATATTCTTTGTGATCCTGCCCGAGGCCTGCTTTGAGGAGAACTCGCCGAGCAGCTGCCCGGGGTCGCCGTGTTCGCTTTTAATGCAGCCCGTGATATTCACCTCTCCGACGGTGCCGTGAGAGATCGGGACGGGCAGCTTGGTGTCGGCGTCGCAGATCGGGTGGCCGAGGCCGCCGAAAGCGCCTGTGGATGGGTCGTAGAAAGTAAGTGTGCCGATGCCTGCCGAGGAGTCTCGCACCCACATGCCCGCCTTGTAGGTGCCGCCGCTGTAGACGGGAGTGAGAGTGGTCTTGTGCGTTCTTCCGCTGCGGCTGTAGCTGACCGAGCAAGGCTCGCCGCCCGTGGCGCTGATTATCTCGCTGACGGACTTGTTGCCCGTGACGGCTTGTCCGTCGATCTCGGTGATGACGTCGCCGACCATTATCCCGCACTGCGAGGCGGGACAGCTGCTGCCGATGTCCTCGAGGCCGATGACCATGACGCCGTCGGTGAGCAGCTTTATCCCGAAGGGCTGGCCGCAGGGCATGAGCATCGGACGCTCGACCGTGCCTGCGGTGACGTTCTTTATAGGTATCGCGCCGAAGAGCATAAGGGTATGCTCGGTGAGGCTGTACTCTTCGAGCCCCGAGCCGCCGAAGGCAGAGCTGTTCACTATCATGCCGTCATCTCCCGAGGAAAGGATCCTGTCACCGACCGTCACGGCGAAGGAGGAGCTGAGCGAGAGCCTGTCCCCGTTTGCAAGGTAGTAAAAATCGGGGAGCTCTCTTCCGTAAAAGCCCACAAGCCCCAGCGCCGAGAGCGAGGCGGCTCCCAGCAGGGCTGCGGCACGTTTTATCAGTTTTCGCATTTTTATCGTCCTTTCATTATAGTGTCACAAAAATCGGCGGAAATACGCCGCCGCATCTCACGGTAGTATTTTTCCCCGAGCCTCGGACGAGATACAGTGCAATAATTACATCACGCGAAGCTTCGGGGCAGGAAAGTATTTCTTTATAATTGGAATAAAAAACTTTACAATTCTTTACGGCTGTGTTATAATATTATAATGTGGTGCAATATGCATTTTTTGATTTTCCATGCATATATTGTAGCCCATTTCGGAGGTATATTATGTCAAAATCGGACAGGCTGAAAAAACAAAGTCAGAAGCAGCTGGAAGAGATAAAAAAACGCGAAAAGGAAGAGGCGCTTGAAAAGGAGAAGCCCGCCCGAGAGAGCCGCAGCGCAAAGAAGCTCCGCCGACAGGCAAGGCATCTTGACGGGGCGGTCTCTCTGGTGCTTAAATTCCTGATGCTCGTGCCGTTTTTCTTTTCGGGGTTCTACTACGGCGGGATCTTCATCGTCGGCATCACAATGGAGCAGATGGACGATATGCCGAAGATCACGGCTCTGTGGCTGGGCATCGGAGTGGCGCTTTTTATTGCGGGGATAATACTTGCCTTCCTTAGCAAATATCCCGCACAGCTCGGCGCAGTGGCCGCCGGGACTATCTTCTTCATGACAGGCGCTGTCAGGATAGTGAACAAGGCGAAGGAGCGCGTCGGCGACGGCATCGGCCTGACTCAGGAGCAGCAGGAGCTGCCCGAAAAATGGGCAAGGGGGCTGTACCCGATACTTTTCATGACACTGATCTCGGCGCTGCTGTTTATGATCTGGCTGTGGCAGGTATTGCGCCGCCGCAGAAGATTGCAGAACGAACGCGACAACGCCCCTGTCAAGAGCATACTGGACGACTGAGGAGATAACATGATAATACTTGGGATAGACCCCGGCTACGCCATCGTGGGCTACGGGGTGGTTGAGTGTGTTGGCGCAAAATTCAGGCTGCTCGCCTGCGGAGCCATCACGACCGCCGCAGGAATGCCGTTTCACAAGCGGCTGAAGACCATCTACGATGACATGAGCCTGATAATACAGCAGTTCAAGCCCGAGGAGATGAGCATTGAAAAGCTTTTCTTCAACTCGAACGAAAAGACCGCCATTGATGTGGCACAGGCAAGAGGCGTTACGCTGCTGCCTGCCATTCAGCAGGAGATACCTATTTTTGAATACACGCCCCTGCAGGTGAAGTCGTCGATCGTCGGCTACGGCAGGGCAGAAAAAAACCAGGTGCAGGAAATGGTCAGGAATATGCTGCACCTGAAAAACATAATCAAGCCCGACGACACCGCCGACGCGGTGGCCATCGCCATAACTCACGGGCTGTCGCTTGGCAGGAGGAAGCTTGAACACAAAAACGCTATTGATCGGGAGATGAAGGACAAATGATATATTCGGTCACGGGAAAGGTGATACACACCGAAGCCGAACTGGCAGTTGTGGAATGTGCGGGAGTGGGCTACGCCTGCAAGACCTCGCTCTGCACCCTGCAAAAGATCGCGGGGAAGGAGACCGTCACGCTGCTGACGCACCTTGCTGTGCGCGAGGACGATGTCGAGCTTTTCGGCTTTGCCGATGCAGAGGAGCTGAGAACGTTCCGCCTGCTGATCTCTGTATCGGGCATCGGGCCGAAGGCGGCGATCGCGATACTCTCGGCAATGACAGCCCAGCAATTTGCGCTGGCGGTCGCCACCGGGGACGTCAAGAGCTTCACCCAGGTCAAGGGCATCGGCAAAAAGACCGCCGAGCGCCTGTGTCTCGAACTTAAAGACAAGGTCGCGGGAGAGACTATCTCCGTCAGGGGACAGAAGTCGATCGCGGCGCCGATCGGCGGCGGCAGCGTAGGAGAAGCGATAACCGCCCTCGAGGTGCTGGGCTTTTCGGCAGCCGAGGCCGCAAGCGCAGTCTCAAAGCTGGATCCCTCGCTATCGACCGAGGAGCTCATCAAGCACGCTCTGCGCAGCCTTGCAAGATCCTGAGAATAACAAACAAAGGGAGAAATAAAAATGGAAACCAAAAAGAGAACGACCACACCCGACGAGCTGACGGACAGGATAGCGAGCACGGGCTTTCTGTTCCTGACCATCGCGCTTGGGCTGATGGCAAGACACTTCCTGCTGCCGATGGGCTCGGGAGATCAGGGACAGTTCCTGAAGCCCTGGTTCGCAAAGATCGAGGAGCTTGGCGCCGCAGGCACTCTCCGCGACGGCATCGGCGACTATATGCCGCCCTATTTCTGGATAATGATACTCATAAACGCACTTCCGATAAAGAACAAGATCACCGGACTGAAATGGGTGTCGAGCATTGCGGATTTCGTAATGGCGCTGTTCATCATGAAGATAGTAAGAAAGCTTACGGGCAGCGAGACCAAGGCCGAGCTCTCGTTCGCAGCTGCCTTCCTGATGCCTACCGTGATGCTGAACTCGGCAGGCTGGGGACAGTGCGACTCGATCTTCACGATGTTCCTTGTAATGTGCGTATACTACCTTATCGAGGGCAAGGATCTGGCAGCGATGACCTGCTTTTCTATCTCCTTCGTCTTCAAGCTCCAGGCAATTTTCCTGGCGCCGCTGCTGGCGATAATGGTTCTTAAAGGAAAGATCAGGCTCCGCACCCTGCTGGCTCTGCCGATAATCTACATCACCGCCATTATCCCCTCCGCTGCCTGCGGACACGATTTCTCCTCGCTGTTCACCATCTATTTTTCGCAGGCTGGACAATACAGCGCCCTGAACATGACTATCCCGAACATCTGGTCAATGCTCAAGGACGTCGGCAAGCCCAAGAACGAGTATCTTGGAAAAGCGGGAGTTATGCTGGCGGGTGTCTGCTGCATGATGCTGGTCTACTACATCTACAAGAGGAAGCAGGAGCCCGGCAAACGCGGAACTGTCGTGCTGGCGGCGCTGTCCGCGCTGTTCGTTCCATATCTGCTGCCCTATATGCACGAAAGGTACTACTACGCGGCCGCTGTTTTCAGCCTGATACTTGTATTCCTTGACAAGAGGCTCACTCCCGTGTGGCTGATAATAGAATACTCGTCCGTTACCTCTATGGCGGCGTTCCTGCTGAGCAAGGAGGAATACGACCTGAGGTTCACGACCTTCTTTGTGACGGCGGCGCTGTGCGCTATCTTCATATACTACTGCAAGCTTGACGGCCGCGACAGCGAGATCGAGCTTGTGCCGATGAAGCCGCTGATAGATCTGTCCGAGGGCGAGGACGAAGAGGCGGCCGAGGAAGCCGATGATGAAAAGGCAGAAGAGCCCGAAGAGAGCAAAGAAGAAAACAAAAAGCCTGCGCAGCCCGCAAGAAGCGGCAAAAAGCGCAGCCCTGACCCCATACAGGAAAGACACGGCAAGGGAGTGAAATTATGATCGAACAGGGAGATTTTGATTTCGAGAACCGCTTTGTGGCGCCGCAGCACATCGAGAGCGACGGCGACGAGGGCGACGACTTCGAGCTCAGCCTCCGACCCAAGACCCTCTCGGAATACATCGGACAGGACAAGGTCAAGGAGAATATGTCGGTGTACATCCAGGCCGCAAAAAAGCGCGGCGAGAGCCTTGACCACATACTGCTCTACGGCCCCCCGGGACTTGGCAAGACCACGCTTTCGACTATAATCGCTCACGAGATGGGCGTGAACATACGCACCACCTCGGGCCCCGCGATCGAGAAGCCCGGCGACCTTGCGGCGATACTGACCAATCTTGAAAAGGGCGACGTGCTGTTCATCGACGAGATACACCGCCTTTCGCGTCAGGTCGAGGAGGTGCTCTACCCTGCACTCGAGGACTATGCCCTTGACATAATCATGGGCAAGGGGCCTGCGGCACGCTCGATCAGGATATATCTTGAAAAATTCACGCTGATCGGTGCAACGACCCGTTCGGGACAGCTCTCGGCGCCGCTGAGAGACCGCTTCGGAGTCATCGAGCGCCTTGAGCTTTACACCCCCGAGCAGCTCTGCGAGATAATAATGCGGTCGGCGGTGATACTGGGAGTCCCCTGCGACAAGGACGGCGCCATGGAGCTTGCCTCGCGCTCGAGAGGCACACCGCGAATCGCCAACAGGTTCTTAAAGCGCGTGCGGGACTTTGCGGACATCATGGGCGACGGCAGAGTTACCCGCAAGATAGCGAAGCTGGCTCTCGACAAGCTGGACGTGGACGATCTCGGTCTCGACAGCCTTGACAGGCGTATGCTTGAAATGATAATCAAAGGCTACGGCGGCGGCCCAGTGGGGCTTGAC
>OCTW011511943.1_pt1 | contig 13577 bp, 16 predicted proteins | sample 1539671 | NCBI WGS metagenome assembly OCTW01 (sample SAMN02144230, study PRJEB22623) | gut metagenome | biome: sheep rumen | host: Ovis aries | place: New Zealand | reverse complement strand
AATAAACTCGTATACAACAACAAAAAACGATTGTCTTTTATTCCTTATGATGTTATCATACCCTTAAGCAGAACATTTCTATTAATCTATATTATTATTAATTATAAAAATTCTAATATTCAAACAGAAATTCCTGCTTATTAACCCCACAAAAATATAAGCAGGAGTTGTTATATATAGGCGTATTAACTCCTGTAATGAAACTAAGGAGGAAATGCCTATGAGTGAAAAAGAAAAAAATATAAACGAGGTAGTGGAATCTAAGGGACAGTGGGACATTAAGAATGAACTTGTTGACGGTAGAGGAATTAGATTAGATATTTTTGCAAGAGATTCTAATGGTGACTATTTTGACTGCGAAGTCCAAAGACGAGATGATGGAGCAGACCCGAGGCGGGCAAGGTTCAACTCGAGTATGTTGGACACAAGAATGTTGACGGCAAGTCAGAAACCGAAGGAATTGAAAGATTCTTATGTAATATTTATCACCGAGAATGACTACTTCGACAAGAGTGAGCCTATATACCGTATAAATAGGACTCTTGAGTCAGGAGAGATGTTTAACGACGGTAGCCATATTATATATGTCAATGGTGACTACCAGGGTGATGATGACATAGGATGATTAATATCTGATATGAAAAACAGAACAACAAAAGGATTTAATTATAGGGAATTGGAAGAAGGAGTTAAACATTTCAAGGAGAATAAGGAAGGGAGAAAGACTATGAGTGAGGCGGTTGAGAAATACGCAGAGAAATATGCAGAGAAATATGCAGAGAAGAGATATGATTCTGGTAGAAAAGAAAGCAAAGCAGAGGATATAAGAGCCCTCATGAAGAACCTCAAGTGTTCTGCTGAAAAGGCAATGGAGTATATTGGTATACCCAAGAGCGAATATCCCAATTATATGAAGATGCTATAATAAATTGAAAGAGATGATGTTATGAATAATAGAGAAACAATAGAACATGAGGCAATAAAAAATGTTATTAAGATGGGTATAATAAATAATTCGTGTCTGACAACTGTTCAAAAACAACAAGCGCTAGATAATATAGATAAGGCGGCTAAACAAGCAGATTGGTTTGTGGAGTTATTACGACAATGTGGTTACATAGTATAAATATGTTGATACATAATATCAAAACAAACACATTTTGTTTAAAAAGGCTAGTTATATTATACTGTTTTCATAAGGGGTTATCTGCAATAGGTTATGATGGCGTAATAAGCTTCGAGACATCACCTGTCCTTAAGTCCTTTCCACCATAACTAAGAGAGGACGCACTTAGGATGATATACAAGATAGGATGCTCTTTGGGGGAGAAGATAGAGACTCTACACTAATGTAGGGTCTTTTTTACTTAAAAAATTTTGACGAAAGTATTGAAATCATGTTAAAATAAACAAAATAAACAAGAATAAACAAAAAAAACAAATTTAAACAAGAAAAACAACAAGCAACAAAACAGACAAGCGAGGTGGCTTATGACAGATTATATTTTTTCACCAGCATTTGGCAATAAACCAGGAGAATTAGTAGGTCGTGAGGCTGATATGAAGAACTTAATAGATGGTCTTTCCTCTCGACGTGGTAGTAAAGAACGGGCACATATGATTATAGGTCAGAGAGGGTTAGGTAAGACTGTGCTTTTGCTTGAGCTTGCCGAATATGCTCAGAACAATGGATATATAGTGGCATCACCGACCGTTGTGGCTAAGGGGATGCTAGAACGAATACTTGAGAAATTGGAAAGGAGTGGAAGGGAACTACTCAAAAAGAATAAGACTAAAGTTACAGGAGGCTCTGTAAGTGTTCTTGGATTTGGCGCAGGGATTCAGACGAAATCAGATGAGGAACCTAAGAGGAGCTTTGCGTACAGACTATTAGATTTTTGTGAGGAAGCAGAACGATTTGATAAGGGCATTTTAATTCTTATTGATGAGGTTCAAGCTAATAACGAAGAACTAAAGCAGTTGATTATCGCATATCAAGAAATGGTTGGAGAAGGAAAGAATATTGCTATAGTTTTTGCAGGATTACCAGTTTCTGTGTCAAATGTGTTGAACGAGCATGTGTTAACCTTTTTCAACAGGGCATCAAAATTAACACTTGGACCGATTAAGACGGGTGACATTACTGTATATTTACGATCAAGCTTCAAGAAGTTAAAAATTAATCTATCGAATGAATTGATTGAGCAAGCGGCAAAAGCCACAGAAGGATCACCTTATCTCATGCAATTGATTGGACATTATATTGTTATCTCTGCAAATGACGTAGGGCAGATTACTGCGGAACAATATAACGAAGCAATAGAATTATCAACAAAAGAATTTATAACAGACATATGCACAACAACATTGGCAGCCCTATCAGAGAAAGATATAGAGTTTCTTAAGGCCATGTCCTTAGACGACAAAGAAAGTGCCATAAGCGACATAGGAGAACGTCTTAACGTTAATTCAGCATATGTACAAAGATATAAGACGCGCCTTCTTCAGAGTGGAGTAATAGATAATGTGAGAAGAGGATATGTTGATTTTGCGGTGCCATATCTAAGGGAGTATTTATCATCAAAATAGGCAGCTTTCGTGAGTCGATATCTTGTGTAGGTTTACACCTAGTGTGCAAGCTTTTTTTGTGCTATAATCTGTATTAGATTTATGAGAGTTGAGCAGATAAAAGGGACTGCCCCACAAGGTGTCTTTGAAGGTCTTAATGATAGAATATTTGTGGTTATGTCTACTTGCTTGCAACATCTCATAGGAGAAGTGGAGATAGGAAAGATGATTAGAGAGGTGTTATAGTCCGTATGATTGAATATGTTTTCATTAATAATTATAAGTCCTTTGTTAATTTTAGAACTGATTTTAATCAATTGAACTTGTTGATGGGAAAAAATGGAGCTGGAAAAAGTAACCTCTTATTGATTGTCAAGGATTTGTGCGCGTTTATTAGAGGGGGGCTAGGAGTAAATACGGCTACAGTTTTTCCCTATTCTGCAAAGACAAGGTGGATGAATAGTAACATTCAAACATTTGAAGTAAGAATATCTGATAAAGAACATACATATTTGTATCGATTAGAAATAGAACAAGACAAAGAAAGAAACCTTGGAATGGTGTCGCTTGAAAAGGTCATGTGTGATGATAAACTTATATATCATACAGACAAGGGTGTGACAAGAGTATATGATGATAATGGATTAAATGAGAGGATAGCCTACACGGATATGACGATGTCAGGGGTAAATGTTGTTCCGGCAGATGAGGCACATAATCTTTTACATAGCTTTAAAAATGCGGTAAACCGTATCGTATATTGTTCAATTGATCCAAAACGAATGTATGATTATATTGAAAATGATATTTCTGGACCTAATTATGACTTTTCTAATATTGCGTCAACTTTTGTCGCATTACAGATGTTGTATCCAGATTCTTACCAAGATATAAAGGCTGCCATGCAAGAGATTGATCCGACTTTTCAAGGGGTACATACGATGGTTGCACAGTCTGGAAAATATCTTGCTGCAGACTACCTGTTTGATGGCGTAAAAGTTACGTTACGATTTGATGAATTATCTGATGGAGAAAAGATGCTTTTTGCGCTATATCTCATATTATATGGACTGGAAAAGAATGGTTTTGTTGTATTGTTGGATGAACCAGATAATTATATTTCTTTAAGGGAGATTCAACCTTGGTGCGTAGAAATGGAGAATCTTATTCAAGGGGAGAATCAGATGATAATAGTTTCTCATCATCCGGAAATGATTGACTACTTGGCTACATCTTATGGCATTTGGTTCGATAGACTTAAATCTGGGGAAAGTGTAGTTGTTGATGATCCGTATTATAAAAAAGAGGAAGCGCAATTTATGACATATTCAGAACTAATAGCAAGGAGAGTTATAGATGAGGCTTAGTCCTAGATATCAATACATAGTATTGTGTGAAGATGCGCAAATGAAGAGTTTTATTATGTCTTTTTTACTTGCTGAAAGAATTCCACGTGGTAAAATGCGCTTCAAAGCTGTTCCTGCAGGAGTTGGCTCAGGTGAGTCTTTTGTAATAAAGAATTATCCAATGGAGGTCATGTATTTACAGAAAAACAATTTTAATAGAATTGTATTGGTGGTCTGTGTGGATGCGGATAGAGACAACTTCGATGAAAAGGAACAAAAACTTAAAAAGGAATTATCAAAGCATAATGAGACGTGTGGAATTAAAAGATTAGAAAGGCCTATAATGTTATGGGTTCCGCGACGTCAGATTGAGAATTGGATTCATTACTTGCGAAATGAGGATACAAATGAAGAGAAGGATTATAGGCACACAGGGAAGCCTGAACGTTGCAAGGAAGAAGCAGAGCGGATGGTTGCATTATTTCAAGGAGAGAATGTTGTTGATTACGAGCTGTTGCCTTCAATTATTCGCGCAAAAAATGAATATGAAAGAATCTGTAAAATACAGGCTGACAGACCTTGAGAGTAGTATCGAGTGCTAGAAGTGGAATTTAGTATTACATTCGACTGCTAGAGATAAAACACACTAAACTATTAACTATCCCCACCAACTCTCCGATATATATACAAATATGTATATATGCCAATGACGGCGCTCGGTGTGAAGGGAATCACGAATAATTAGAAGTACATGAGACTTTACACTGGGAGTGTGGAGTCTTTTTTAGATAAATGATATAATGACTTATAGAAATTGTTGTCTGACAAAACTTTAATCCGTAGAAAGAATTAAGTACGAAAATTAAAATGGAAGCATACATCATATGGAGTAAAAATGCGTGACGGTTATCAAATATCGGATAATGAACTAAAACAGATACAGGATATTCAGATTGAGTTAATATCTGAAGTGGACAGGATATGTAAGAAATACAGTATAGAATATAACATGGTTGGTGGAACTATGCTAGGTGCTATCCGGCACAAAGGTCATATTCCATGGGACGATGATGCAGATATTGGATTCTTAAGGAAGGAATATGAGAGATTCAGGAAGGCATGTAAGAAAGAATTAGATGGCTCGCGATTCTATATACAGGACTTTAGAGATACTAGTGGATATAGATGGGGTTATGGAAAACTTAGACGCAAAGGAACCAAGTTCACGAGATTGGGTCAGGAAGAAATGCCTTATCCGCAGGGAGTGTTTATAGACCTTATGCCCTTTGATCCTGTTCCGGACAATCCAATTCATAGAAGAATACATTTTTTGCAGTGCTTTTTATTTCGTAAGGCTTTTTGGTCAAAGATTGGAAAAGATCAGGAGAGCAATCTTGTATACAGATATATTTATAAATTGATAAATCACATCCCTGAAGAAACGATAAAAAAACAGTATAGACGTTTTATATTTAGAAATGCAAAAAAGAAAACCAAGCTAGTGCGCATTCTAACATTTCCAACACCAAGAAAGTGCTATGGTTATGATAGAAGATGGTATGAAGATTTATCGAGATATCAATTTAATAGATTAAGTCTTCCCGGAGCACGAGATTACGACGGATATTTGCATGTAAAGTATGGCAATTATATGGAACTTCCTCCGGAGAATAAAAGGAAGGTTCATCCGGTATCTGAACTGAAACTCTTAGAAGAGGATGGCAACAAATAAAATGGAGTTGTAAAGATGGCTAATAAGAAATATAAATTGGGATATACAGATGGTGTGTATGACCTTTTTCATGTAGGACATCTAAATATGATAGAGACAGCAAAATCAAATTGCGAAGAACTAATTGTAGGAGTTCATAGTGACGAGGTGGTAAAAGGATATAAGGGAGTTACACCGATTATAAATGACAACGATAGGGCGCGTATTATTGGCTCAATTAAAGGTGTTGACCGTGTCGTTATTAATCAATTTAGAGATAAGATAAAATTGTGGGAGATGTATCATTTTGATGTTATCTTTATCGGTGATGATTGGAAGGGCACTGAGAGATGGAATAACTTTGAAAAGGAACTTGCCAAGATAAATGTTGATGTTATCTATGTACCTTATACAAAAGGCATATCTACCACACAGATTAAGCAAATGATTCTTAATAGAGATTAGGAGAAATGCTATGGCAAAAAGGCGGAGAATAGTAATTACAATGGGAGATCCGGCGGGGGTTGGACCTGAAGTAACAGTAAAAGCTTTATCCCATGCTGATATATATAAGAAGTGTCATCCTATTGTAATAGGAGATAGGGTGGCAATAGAAGATATGATAGATACATGTAAGCTACCTCTTCGTATTAATGAGATTTATTCTCCAAGTGAATCAGAGGGTAGGTTTGGAGAGATAGATTTGATTAATCTTAATCTCTTAAAGTCAAATGGCTGGGAATACAAGAAGAATTCCGCGCTAGGTGGGAAGGTATCTTATGAATATATTACCAAAGGGATAGAGTTCGCTATGAATAAGGAAGTAAGCGCGGTAGTCACAGCACCTATCAGCAAAGAGTCACTTCATTTGGCAGGTTTTTCATACAGTGGTCATACAGAAATATTTGCCGATCAGACAGGAACAAAGGATTTTGCTATGTTACTGGCAAGTAGCGAGTTACATGTAATTCATGTATCTACACATGTGTCCTTAAGGGAAGCCTGTAATAGAGTAAAAAAAGACCGAGTTCTTAAGGTTATAAGATTAGCCAATGAAGGAATGAAGCAACTTGGATATGATAAACCAAGGATTGCTGTTGCCGGATTGAACCCTCACTGTTCAGAAAACGGTCTGTTCGGTGATGAGGAAGAAAAAGAGATAATACCGGCAATTGATTCAGCGAGAGAAGAAGGAATATGTGTATCCGGTCCGGAATCTCCCGATATAGTATTTGTCAAATGTCAAGCCGGGCAGTATGACATAGTTGTTGCCATGTATCATGACCAGGGACATATTCCTCTCAAGTTAAATGGATTCAAATACAACCATCACACTAATAAATATGAATCAATGAGTGGAATTAATTGTACAATAGGTCTTCCGATAGTCAGAAGCTCAGTTGACCATGGAACAGCTTTTGGAAAAGCGGGTGAAGGCAGAGCAAACGAAGGAAGTATGTTAGATGCAATTAATGCCGGAGTAAAGATGGCGGAATATAGGGGATTGTAAATCTGATTTTTAAAAATATTTAGATGAGTTATACTTTTTATAGATAAAAAGTATAACTCATCTTAGAGAACGCCCACTTAATCAACAAATAATAAAACGAATAGCACTTAGTGGTATTCGAACAGAAAAAATGTGAAATAGATATATTTATATGACACAAGTGACACAAAAAAGTTGAACTCATTTTAAAACCATGCTATTCTAATGATTAGATAGGAGGGGCATAGAGTGAGAATTGATAGCATAACTGTTTCTGGATTTAAGAACATAAAAAAGACAAGGCTTGAGCTTGATGGCATATGCGCATTGATATCGACAAACAATTACGGAAAGTCTAATGTAATTGAGGCGATTGATTTTGGCTTTGATTTTATTCATGAGTCAAATAAAGGTAGAAAGAACATGATGTCTTGGATAAAGGGGATACCTCTTTGCACATCAATGCAGGACGATGAATTTATCTTTGAGGTCGAATTCTTCGATGGCTCGCTTGAAGAATATCAATATGTTCGGTATGGCTATTCATTCAAATGGCATAGAGATGATGAGAGTGGAGATATTATCACTGACGAGTGGATTGAAGCCAGAGAGAATACTAGTGTGAGATACACATCTTTTCTTAAAAGAAATGAAAAAAAATACAGAAAAAGTAAAGAAACAAATGCCTTTAGAAAAATAGATATAGAGGATAGACAATTAGCCATAGATATATTGGCTCTATTTGACAGTTTAGATATTTCAAAAGTGGTAAAATCTATCAAAGAATTGACATTTAGAGTATGTTCATCACTAGATCTTAAAGATAGGTATCAACCATTTCCTCTAGAATATGTTGAGGAAGATGATGAGGTCATCAGATTTGATGACGCAGATGTTCCGAAGGCTCTTTTTGCTCTAAAGAAGAAAAAGCCTGAATTATATAGTTTGTTTGAAGAGGCAGTATATACACTGTTTCCTGATTTTTCATCAATTAGCTTAAATGAATATACATTATCAGACCAGAATGAATCACATTCAGTTATTGTAAAGGTTAGCGATAAAGACAATTCCAAGGTTGAGAAGGGAGAAGAAATTCCGTTTAAGATTCGTGAACATATATATAGATTGTTTGTTAAGAGCATATATATGAATCAACCCGTTAATATGGCTAATATGTCTACAGGAACCAAACGAGCAATATGGCTGCTGACCAATACATATATTGCGAACCTAACCAATACAGGCATCATTGGGATTGAAGAGATAGAGACAAGCATTCATCCAAAGATGATGAAAAGCCTTTTAGAACTAATTAATGAAGCACTTGGCGACACATCTCTTATGGTGTCTAGTCACTCTCCTTATCTGGTTCAGTATTTAAAACCAGAGAAAATATATGTTGGTGTACCTAACGAAGAAGGAGTTGCGGTATTCAGAAGTATTAAGAAACAAAAAATAAAACGCATTGTTGGTGATGCGCGTGATTTAGATTTATCAGTAGGTGAGTATATTTTTGAACTATTATCAGGAGACTCAGATTCATATGAGATGCTCAAGAGTTATCTGGAGGTGAATTGAGTTGACAGATTATACAAGGGGCGTGGCTTTTATACTAGAAGGACCTACAGAAAAAATATTCTATCGAAATTATCTTAAATGGGTTGCGAGGATCCATAAATGTGCATTTTCAAGAGCAGAAGATGTCGATGACGAGGAAGTTTGCTATGAGTGGTTCAATGGTTGTGAAAGAATACTGGTAAAGTATAATGTAGTAGGTACAATAACTCAAATAGCGCATTCTTCCAAATGGTTTTCAAATAGATGTAGTAAAAAATATAAGATGCCGTGGAAAGTAATTCTATGCTATGATACGGACAATTCGCAAAACGATATATCAAAGTTTTATCAGGGCGACTGGAAGAGGCTACGTAAGGATTTAAAGAAAGCAAGAGCAGAAGAGATAATAGATATGGCGGCATGTGCTGATATAGAGGATATTATTCTATGTGACATGCCGAGTGTGTGCAATTACTTAGGAATAGATATTCCTGAGAATATTTCCGGAAGAAAAGGAAAAGCTAAAATGAAGGCATTGTACCGTTCTTGTGGAAATACCTATCATGAGGGAGAGAGAGCCGGTGAAATGATTGGTTCATTAGATTTCCAGAGAATAGTAGAAAAATCTCCTTTAGAATTGAAAAGGATAATATCTATTATGATATAGATATATCTGACGAGAAAAAGATGACAGGTATTATTTCGTAGAAACTATTATATATGAATAATTGTTGAATATAGGGGATATATCAAAGGTCAAAATCTTTTTGATTTCTATGATGCGATATACGGGGATGACGTGCAATCAGAAGCAGATAAATCCGCAAATGCATTTGAAAAAATAAAAAGTGGAAAACGTGATATACAATTCCTAGAGTGGCTTGAATGGAAAAAAGGATGCAATTTCATAACGCCGATTGAAAAGAAAGATTTAGTAGTTGTAGATGAACATGGGCATCATTATAGCTGCTCCACTCAAAAAGAAATATTTCCAATGTTGGAAAAGGCACATGTTCATCCTAGTGAAAAAGACGCTATTTTTGATTTTGGATGTGGAAAAGGTGGCGCGATGGTCTCTTTTTTGGATTATGGATTTTTGCATGTGGGGGGTTGAATACGAGCCTCAGACATATGAAGTTGCAAAGAATAATTTTGAGATATTAAATCAAGGTGAGAGACAGACAACATGAATAATCTTTTTAAATTATCGGACGAATGGGGACAATTGAAATATCATGATGAGATAGTAGCATTTGGTGTAGGACGTATAGGAAGACGTGTTCTGCCCACACTGTTAAAAGAGTTCAACATTCCTTTCTTGATCGACAATTCTAACAATAAAGAGGATGTGCTTGGATTGAAAGTATATTCACTACAAGAATCCATTACTAGAATAAAAAAAGAGAACCTAAAGATAGTTGTCACAACAGTTCAACATTCTTATGGGCTTATAGCTGAGGAGCTAAGTGGATATGGACTGGAGGAAAACAAAGACTTTTGTCAGTTTGAACGATTTGCAACTGAGTGGAATCTTCGTTGGAATAATAAATGTGTCATCTCAAAGATAGATACCGTCATAACATCAAGATGTAGCTTGAGATGTAAAAACTGCAATATGTTTATTGGGCATGCGAAATGTCGAGAGGATTTAGATATTGAAAGATTAAAAAGGAATTTTGATATTTTCTTTGAAAGCGTAGATTATGTATATGAATATACATTGTTAGGAGGGGAACCGTTCTTACACAAAGAATTGACAGAAATTATTCAGTATTTGGAGGGTAAATATGGTAGTAGAATAGGTCTTGTTAATCTTATTTCTAATGGAACCGTTGCACCCAAAGACGACGTATTGGAGTTGTTAAAGAAGTACGGAATAACTGTACATATTAGCGATTATACATCAACACTGTCGTATGGGACGAAATTAGATTTCGTAAAAGAAAGATTTGACGAATTTGGCATTACATATTATTTAATTCCCAACAATGTATGGAAAGATGTTGTTTATCCAAGTGAAGAATACATGGCAGATAATCCAAAAGAGCATATGCGATTATGTGGGCATGGGACACATTCGGTTAATGACGGAAGGTTGTACTGGTGTGATCCGGCATTTGCAGCAGAGTATTTTACCGGATATAAGACTAAGGAGGACGACTATTTAGATTTAAAGAATAATAGAGCCAGCAATTCAAAGTATGAAGCATCTGTTAATATCATTAAGTATTTATTGGGAGATATTAATGGAAAAGGATACATGTCATTTTGCAGAAAATGTGCAGGCGTTGGAAGCGATAACGACAGAGAGATAGTAGCTGGGATACAAATGTAGTTCCTCAATAATATTCTAGGAGAAATATGATGGGAAAGAAGATATATAATTTCAGCGCAGGACCATCGATGATGCCACCAGAGGTATTAAGAGAGGCGTATGACGAGTTTTTTGACTTCAAGAATAGTGGCATGTCAGTAATGGAATTGAATCATCGTTCAATACTGTTTAATGAAATAATAGAGGAAGCAGAACACGATTTGCGAGAGTTAATGGGAATTCCGGATAACTATAAAGTATTGTTTCTTCAAGGGGGAGCTTCATTGCAGTTTTCCGCTATACCTATGAATCTCATGCAACATAGAAAAGCCGGATATATATTGACAGGGCATTGGGCAAAACGGGCGTATGAAGAGGCAAGTATGTATGGAAAGGTGATTGCGTTGGCGTCTAGTCAGGACAGACAATTTTCATATATACCTGATTGCGATGATTTAAATATTGAACAGGCTATGGATTATATTCATATATGTGAGAATAACACAATATATGGCACAGAGTATCACAAATTACCGGACACAAAGGGAGTTGACTTGGTTTCTGACCAGTCATCATGTATTTTATCTAGACAATGTGATGTATCTAAGTATGCACTGATTTACGCAGGAGCACAGAAGAATATGGGACCTTCCGGAGTAACAGTTGTTATTGTGCGAAACGATTTGATAAGAGATAAGGTGCTAGATGGAACTCCATATGTAATGAGGTACAAGAATCAAGCAGATAACAATAGTAGATACAATACGCCCTCATGCTATGGGATATATCTGTGTGGAAAAGAGTATAAGTGGCTATTAAAAAATGGCGGAATCGCTGCCGCTGAAAAAGCGAATAGAAAAAAAGCAAACTTACTATACGAATTCATAGATAATAGTAAGCTTTTCAAAGGAACAGCAGAGAAAGATAGTCGTTCCTTGATGAATGTGACCTTTACTACAGGGGATGCTGAAATGGATATGGATATTGTAGAAGATTCAAAAAAATACGGATTCGTAAGTATTAAAGGGCATCGGTTTGTTGGAGGACTACGAGCGACGTTGTATAATGCAATACCGATTGAAAACGTGAAAGCGTTGGTGGATTATTTAAAAAACTATGAGTCAAATAGACGTTATTGAGAGAATTAATAATTTGTTTTTTACGTGAGGTGACAAACTATAAACAGTCAAGTACTTTTTGAAGTTTTTTTGATTCAGTAAAAAAGTGCATGACAAATAAACCATCTGAATACACCGTATTTCAGATGGTGCAACAGGAAAGGTTATTGGTGTCAGCGAAGAGCGGTAGCTACAAAGTCAGTGTTCTGCCTCTCCAATGCAAAAATGACTCTGACCAATTTCTTCGTGACATGTGATATTGCAACTCGATGTGGCTTTCCCTCGGATCGTTTCTTGGCATAGTAGGCTGCGAAAGTCATATCAAAGCGGATAAGTGGCAGGGCACAGTTCATGAGCGTATATCTAAGCTGAGATGAGCCACGCTTGACCATCCGTCCCCTATGGGACTCTGTTCCTGACTCGCTGATACCAGGCTCTAAACCTGCAAAAGCAAGCATCTGTGCCGGTGATGAGAAATTTGATATGTCTCCGTATTCAGCATAGATGACAGCGGCAGATATAGGACCAATGCCGGGGATTGACATATAGTGTGGATGCACTTCTTCGATAAGCTCGGTTATCTGGGCTTCGAGGACAGAAACCTGTTTGGCGGCTTCTTTGTAAAGCGTCAGTAGGCAGGTAAGCTCAGTGTCAAAGATAGAGTTGTTCACACCTACGGTATTAGCTGCAAGAGCCTTAAGCTCTAGGAACTTTTGAGGCGTAAATTTACCACGGGAAATACGCCTGAGATTATCATACGAAGCGGAATTCATACGAGCCATCTTTTCAGCGGAACCATAGTTTTCAAGAAGATATAAAGCTGTCTTGCTAAAACGCTCCTGAAAGAAAGGTTTGAACTCCGGGAAAGTGTGATCCAGTACATTGGTAATCTTAACAAGGTAGAATGAACGCTGACGAATAAGGCGGTCACGCAAACGTGTTAATGACTTTAGGGAGTAAGCATGGTAAAATCCCTTTGAATGGGGTTTGTACTCTACGGTCATTAACCAACGGGCAATGGATTCACAATCAACGGAATCCGTCTTTGTCCGCCTCAAAGAAGTAGACTTCTTGTACTCGCTGATGAGAACCGGATTAACTTCCATAAAGCTGTGGTGGGCTTTCTCGAGGAAGAGTTCAAGGTTGAGGGCATAATGGGCTGTAGATTCAAACCCTATTTTTATGTCATCAGGAGTTGATAGAGATTGGAGAGAAGTGAGTAATTCGTTAAAACCCTCCTTATCATTTCGGATGGTAAATTTAGCAACGATACTCTGATCTGCCGCATTGATTATACAGCAGTCGTGTTTGTACTTTGAAATGTCTATTCCAACAAAGTACGTGGACATAATGGTACCTCCTTAGATATAAGATTTGGCGCTGTTGTCTTCCACAGAGAATCCGGCTGTGTAATCACGTAAATAGAAACGTCAGAGCGTTAACAAACTGATTAACAGTAATAGACGAAAAGCTG
>OCTW013433751.1_pt1 | contig 13580 bp, 13 predicted proteins | sample 1539671 | NCBI WGS metagenome assembly OCTW01 (sample SAMN02144230, study PRJEB22623) | gut metagenome | biome: sheep rumen | host: Ovis aries | place: New Zealand | reverse complement strand
AGTAGCTAACAGTTCTATACCGGCACGGCGGACACGGGTGATCGTGATATGGAACGCATCGCGCACCTTCAGGTCGCATATCTGCTTGCCGTTGATCTTGTCCTTGGTGACCACAATATGCTGGCTCACCAGGTGAATATTCTTCTCTTCCTCTTCCCAATGGATGTCGGTCTTCTCGCCGAGGAGGAGAACCGTTCTCTCGTTCTTCTTGTCCGTCACGAGGCGTACCTGGTCGCCTACGTGAAGAAGGGTCTCTGCATCGGGCATGAACTCATTTCCATGCACATCCAGCACACGGCTGACGACGATCGTCACATGTGTCAGCAGGCCCAGATCGCGTACATGCAGACCGTCTATCTGCGGGTTGGTCAACCGCATGTCGTAATGCTCCACCTGCTGCACCTCACCTTTCTCTTTCGTAACCTGCTCTTCCTCTTTGTCCATCTTGATGCGGAAGACCCAGCGGATAACCATCATTGCGAAGAGGATTCCTACAACACCGAGCGGATACGCCATCGCGTAGCCGGACGCTATATCAGGGTTCGACACGCCCGTCAGATCCTGATAGGTCTGCTGCGCCGCACCCAGACCGGGCGTGTTCGTCACCGCACCGAAGAGTACACCGGTCATCGTGGCGATGTCCGTACCGCTGACAAGGTGAATGACGTACGCCGTCGCACAGCCTAATACCACTATACTTGCCGCCAGCATATTCAGACGCAGACCGCCTTTACCGAACGACGAAAAGAAACCCGGGCCCACCTGTAAGCCTATCGAATAGACAAACAGGATGAGACCAAGGTCCTTCGCAAATGATTCCACCAGCGGATCAAGCGTCATGCCGAAATGGCTGCACGCGATCGCGCAGAAAAGGATCCAGGTAATACCCAGAGTAATACCTTTGAACTTGAGCTTCGCGCCCAAGAAAATTCCAATAGCAATGGCAAGGGCAAGCACAAAAATCGAATGTGCTATACCCGTGCCAAAGAATAAATTACTTAACCAGTCCACCTAAAACGTTGTATTCGTTATTGTTCTTTATAATGATCAATTGCCCGTCACGGAAGATTTTCTGCGCCTTAGCAGCCTCATCCGCCGTGTTCTCGATGTTTTCCGGATTATCGCCGGCATACACAATGGGACCGAATCCGCCGCGACCGTTAGCAAAACGTACATAGTATCCGCCTATTGGTTCCAATTCATCGCCATACATGGCATGGAACGCTGCGATCACTTCGTCTACATCCGGGAGTACAAAGGATGTCTCGGTAGTGATGAAAGGAACGCCGCTGACGCAAACCATGTAAACACCCACTTCAGTAGGATTCCAAGAAAGGGTTCTTGTTTGCTCATCAAACATAACGTTCTTTCTCAGTTGCGATGCATCTGTCCGTGCCGTTGCAGCCCACTCGCCGAGAGTATATTCCATGGTGTAAGTGGCTGCCTCTTCGGCTGTCAGGATGGTCTCGATATCCCGAGTGGCATTACCGTTCTTCGGATCAACGAAGGTTACCACATTGCTTGCCGGAGTCAGATTCGTACCATCGGCCAGATGTGTATTGTACTCTCCGAATTGTGGCCACGCGTCTTTGTTCATCAGCTCTTTGGTCCAACGCTCAATCTTGCTGCCGTCAGAGAAAGAGAATTGTCCTGCGCTGTAGTCCACAAGCGTGTTCAGGAACGCTACCGACGGTTTGTTGTTCCATGCACGGCCAAACGATACAACCGGGCATTCGCTCTTGACAGTACAGCCCTCGAAGACATATCCCTTATCCGTTGCCGGACCGTTGTTTGCCGTCAATGCGTCAGAACCGCCACCATCTTTTTTACGTTTCTCTGCGTAGAGAAGGTTGTTCTTGAAATAAACGCTACCGTCACCGCAGATGAAATCGACCGTACCGTGGATCTCGCAGTCCTCGAAATACTTCACGGCTCCCTGCAAGTTGCTGTAATACGTATCCTGATAGCTCAGCAGACGTACGTTCTTGCAAACAGTCTGCGTACCTTGATCCCAGAGCGCAACTGCACGACCGTTGTCGTTCTTGTAGTAATCGAGTGCATTCTGAATCGTCAGGTCTTGCAGATATGTACCGCTGACATTCTTGTTGATCTTGATCGTTGCAGTCTTATCAATCGACTCGGTCTTAGCGTCCGGAGCGTTCTTGATGATCGTTCCTTCCATCGATTGACCGATGATAGAGATATTGTTCTTGCCGATAGTCGTCAGCACGGTCTCGCCCAGGTCATAGGTTCCGTTCGGGAGGAAGATCTTGTCGCCGCTTTGAGCTTGTACCAACGCCAGCAGGAAGCATGCTACGTCGCCGCCCGGTACGATAAAGTATCCGGTAGCCTCATCCTTCGTCAGGAACTCCTGTACGTTGTAAACAACTACCTTGTGGATATACTGCTTAGCCGTCCAGCTAATGGTGAGCCATCCTGCCTCGCCGGTGTATTGAGCGGTCAACTCCGTGCCGTCCGGCGTCTCGTTCTTTACTACAGGACAAGAAGCTATTACTTGATCACCTGCGATCACGTTCACATCACCGCTCTCCGAATACTTGCACAACGTCACTACTACAACCGCATTACCTGCTACAGCTACACGGATGTTTCCATCGGCTGAAAAATACCAACCGTGGGTAGCGTCATGGAACGCGCCGTTAGCTACCTCTACCGTCTCGTGATCTTCCGGATAGAAAATCTGCGATGCAAAATCATAGGTCTGCACACTTCCGATGGTCACTTCTTCAATCGGAGTCACTTTCGCCTGGATTGTTGTGTTGCCCGTAATGGGGTCTCCGACAACCGCTTTCTTGCCATTCGAGTAGAACCATCCGCGGAATGCTTCCCCTTCCTGAATCTCCGGCAGTACGGACACTTCCGGCAAGATTCCTAAAGAGGCACCCTCATAGGTCTCTATACGGTTTAGTTCAGTACCGTTCTGATCCTTGAAAATAATTTCGCAAGGCATGATATCGGTTGCCTCTGCAAAGAAATAAGGCACGTAAGTGTTATTTGCAAACTCAAAGGTCAGAGTAGCGGCGTCACCGGTATACACGTATACCACATTTTGCGCAAAACTACCGGCGGTCTCGCCGCAATCTGCTTTGTTATCTACCGTTGCAAAATCTTCGCCGTCCTTCTTGACGTTTATCGCCGTACCGCTGTACTGACAAGCTCCGATGGTGAATTTGACCGGACCGTCCACGGGTACGGTGACAGAACCACCGTAAATACCGTGCTGACCGCCGTTGTAGTTCGTTCCGGCTACCACTACCCCCTGCGGCAGTTCACCGCCTTCCGGCAGCAGAACCGTATATGGGTTCTCTCGGAACTCGATCTTGAAATCCACGAACGTGCGAGCTATGTCCTCCACAAATTGTATCTTCTGAAGCACGGTCTGCGTACTACCCGAACGCTTGATATAGATATTGTTCTGGGCGGCGGTCAGCTCGACGATCTGCGTAGCGCTCTCGGTTACAGTACCGGTCACTCCCACAGAGGTCTCGGCAACCGGCGTCTCGCCTGACCATGTAAACACCTCCAGAGCTGTAGCGTTGCTACCCTCACGCGGACCAAAGGTAAGTTTGAGTTTGCCTGCTACGGCTGCTTTGGTAAAATAGCAATAGCCGCTACCGTCCATCTTAACACCTTTCAAGCCATTCTTGGTTCCTGCGGGATCATCAACTTTGCTTCCGTAGGTCAATCCGTTGTCAGGATTCGCACTCGGAGCCGCCTCCGTGTAATCCCAGAGCAGGTCATTTGCTCCTGCCCACATAGTTACGCTCGTCAGAGCGGCAACTACAAAAAGAATTGTCTTTTTCATTGTGGTTAAAAATTAATGTTTATTTGTTTATTTGTTGATTTGCTTTACCTATAACCTTTCGCCCTTCGCCTTTAAAATGCCTTTCCCCTATAACCTTTCGCCTATCTCCTATAACCTTTCGCCTAATATCGTATTCATCGTCCGGCTCTTGCCGTCGAGGACGAAGGTCACCTCGTTCGTCTCCGGCGAGACTACCCTGCCCTCTTGATCCATCGTCCTGTACTCGCCGAACCGCTCCGGCAGCGCCATCATCCCTTGTACCGTCCATCGGCGGATCCCCTTGCTCTCGAGGCTGAACTCACCCGCAGAGTAATCCAGCTTCGTATGGATAAACACGCACTTGGGGAACTTCTTCCAGCTCCTTCCGAGGCTCACGACAGGGCACTCGCTCTTTATCGTGCAGCCCTCGAAGACGAAACCCTTGTCGTCCTTCCCGGCACCGCTGGCGCTTATCGCGTCCGTACCTTCGCCGCTCTTGCTGCGTCGCTCGCAGTACAGCAGACAGTTCCGGAAATACACATCGCCGTCCCCGCAGATGAAATCCACCGTCCCGTGGATCTCGCAATCCTCGAAATAATGCGTTCCTCCTTCGTTATCGGAGAAATAGGTATCCTGATGCCCCAGCAGCCGCACGTTCCGGCAGACGGTCTTCGTCCCCTGATCCCAGAGCGCCACGCCCCGACCGTTATCGTCGTGGTAGTAGTCCAAGGCGTTCTCTATCGTCAGGTTCATAAGCCTCGTTCCTTCTACCCCCGGCGCGATGCGCAGCGTCGCACTCTTGTCGATGGACTCATAGCGGTAGTCGGGCTTATTACGGATGATCGTGCCTTCCATCGACTCGCCGAGGATCGTCACGCCGTTAGCCTCTATCGCCGTCAGCGCCAAGGGACCTAAGTCATACACCCCGTCAGGCAACCGGATCATCTTCTCGCCGCCCGCGTTCGCGTTCATGAGCGCGCGTATAAAAAAAGCAGCGTTCGCGTCCATCGAGTCCGTACGCATGCCCGCGCTATAGAGGGGCACAGGGTTCTCCGGAGGTGCACAAGGTGCCGGCTCTGCAAACGAACCCTCGACGAACTCTATCCGCTCCAGGACCGTCTCCTGGTGCTTCTCGCGGGTGATATAGACGTGGTTCTCCTGCGCGCTGAGGAGGATCGTCTGCGTCTGCAGACCGTCCACCTCGCAGGTCACGCCTACCGGACGGTACGTACCCGCATCTTCGTTCTCGGACGCGAAGACCTGCAGCGACGTGGGGTTCTTGCCGCTACGCGGACCGAACGTCAGCCGCAGCTGCCCCGCCACGGGCGCTTTGACGAACGAGCACCAACCGGAACTGTTGAGCTTGACACCCTTCAGCCCGTTCTTCACGCCCTCGTCGTCGTTGACGGTCGAGGAGTACGAGAGTCCCCGGTCGGGGTTCGCCGTCGGAGGTGCCGTGCTGTAATCCCAGAGCAGGTCATACCTGCCGGCAGCGATGCTCCCCGCAAAGAAGAGCATCACCGCCAGCATTATCCCTATTTTCCTTAGTCTAAACATCACCCGTTTTTCCTTCTTTCAAGCTGTCCTTCCAGCGCAGCAAGGCAAGCGTCGATGGCTTCCTCAAAACTGTCTGCGGTCTTCTCCGCAAACAGCCCTGCGATACGCACCTTCACTTCTTTGTTCTCGTTCGTCTGCGGTTTGACAACCGACATGCGGATCTCTACCTTGTCGTCTGCGTTCAGGTGACGCTCAAAACGATTCATTTTCTTCTCGATAAAATGCTCGAGCTTCTCCGCCATCTCAAAATTCACGGCATTAATTGTCAGATTCATAGCAATAATTTTTAAGAGTTAAACGATATGTTCTTAAAATTTGCTGCAAAATTAGTAAAAAAAAATGACATACACAAGAGTGTATGGCATATTTTGGAATTTTTATACTTTTTTGAGCCTGAAAATTCCGATACGGATGTAGTTCTCTGGCTTCAATATAGAGGTAATAAAAAATATATCTTCATAAGGCTTATTTGTTTTTGATACAAAGAAAGAAAATCAATACTATTTTACTTGTAACAGAAATAATCATAGGAATCCGATGATGCCATCTGTCTAACCATAACGTTGTGTCATTATACCAAAGTACATACAAAACGACTCCCGCGATGACACCAACGATCAGTAAGATAGAGGTCAGCAAAAGCAGAAGCGCACGGGTGTTACTTAGCGTGTATGTCTCCTTGGTATCTAATTGCCCGAAATACATCCATAATGCACCCGCATATACTGCCGGACAGAGCCATAACAAGTACATAAATATAGGATAGGCATACATCGGATAATGATAAATTATCTGCATTTGGAATATAGAAACATATGCCAATGCTAAGACTAATATATTCCTACCTTGTTTCCATTTAGAGGAAAGAACCGGAAGTCGATCTCGGTTTTTCCATAGGGCAAACAGGAATGATGCGACAGCCAGAGAAACAAGCATCGCTATGCCGTCATTTACGATTTGAACACGTATCGGATGTCCTGCCATAATGGGCGCACCTGCCCATGAGAAACATTTAGCGATAATCCGATACACCGCATATAGGGTAACCATTGCAGTTGTACACAAGGTACTTTTCTTTAAATCAATTTTCATAAGTTTAATTATTTAGGGGTAAGATATTGGCATATATTGGTCATCAACTATATGCGGAGCTGTTCCAGTAAAAGCCAAAATGCATACTGCAATGATGAAAAGAACAACCGCAATGACTCCGCATACTCCGCCGATGGTCTTAAAATCTTTCCTAATTACCAGACTTATCAGCATCAGCAGTACAGAAAGAGCCATCAATATATAAGCAACAGTAGTATACATGATTATTCCTTTTTCCTAAATTGCTTAAGGCGAATATATAGCTTCTTCATATTATTTTTCAGACGGTTATATTCTTTTTGAGGATGTAATACAAAGTACACCAAATAATATAAGCCAATTGGCAGGAAGAAAGCCAATATGCAAAAGAATGCCAATTCCAACGATGCTAACAACCAATATACCAATACAGCTGCGAAGTGCTTGCCTTTATGTTGCAATAGTTCATAGTTGTAATAGGGATAGTCAAGCCACCTCAAGAATATTTTTTTCAATGTCAAACCGCGAAAACTATCTGCATATCGAAATATCTCCATTACAACAAGTATTTGACCTATATTGTTCTCCGGCTTCTTGTCATTTACCATAAAGGCCAATGTTCCGTTCTGATGAATAGTTATAGGCTTCCTATACTTGCTTTTAGTTGGTGAAGGTATCTTGTATATGCGCGCCAAATCATCGTATTCCACATTGGAGATTTGGTACTCGGGAACAACTTGAAACAGTATATCTCCAAATGAAAATGGCTGTCCGTTTTCTGCATAGTTACCACTGTATTTTCTATTTATGGTATCCGGACAAAACTCTTTACGATTAAAATCAAATTGCAGTGCATTATTGTTAGGATGAGTTGTGTATATCCATCTCAGGCAGACCGTATCTATATAACACTCTGTTTCAGATTGAATAGTATCAAGCCAAAAGGTGTTAGCCTTTGTATTGTAGCGCGCAGACTCTACTAATCTCTTGAAGTTTGTGTGGTACGCACCGGAAGCCGCAATAAACAAACGATCCCCCTCCAATACTTGTATTCCTGAATTAATCCACTGCTCTTTTGAGTCAAAGAGATACATGGCATACTCACTGCTGTATGATTTTCTCGGAATGAATGCACCAAATTGATTGACATTCAGTTCACCACGATAAAACAACACATTCTGGCAATAGAATACAGCACTATAGATGATAAAGGCTAAAGATACAACACATACCATGATGAGTCCAACCAGCCGTGCTCCTCTTTTCCAAAATCCTTTGGAATTGTGTTCACTTAGTTGTACAATAAAACTATCATCATTTATGGTTATGTCCTCCGCCTTTTCTTGCTGAAGAGATTGCAGGATATAGGATGTTAAATCTTTATTCTCCATGACTCAAGCGATTTCTATTATCTTTTTCTACTACTATCAAGAAGGATCCGACATTATCATCATACCATGCTTGTTTATAATTATTCTCGTAATAATAGTCCATTTCAGTTTTGTGTGGTTTTTGGGTCGATTCATATTTAGCAGCTTCGTAACCACCAAATTGTAATGTACTATCTTTTTTCATAAATTCATCGTACAGCCTCCCCTGTTCTTTAATTTCTACGAATTGCTTAACTTTTTCTTGGATAGAACAAACAGAATTCAAATCCTTAATATTGCGATACAATCTTCCTAATGCATTATTTTGGGAGACCTCGGCCATCGTCTTAATGTTCTCTATCATCATTTTGCGGATTGTGACAGAATCGAGGACAATATCATTGATGGCAAAATGGAGCACGCCATCTTCTGCTATATGGATATTATCACGCTGCGCACCGATGTAATAGAAATTATTGGAATTACCCTCGCGAGGAGTTAATCGCAAAGAGTCTATATTGGTTTCTTTGCTGACTTGCATGACTAAGGCGCTTTGCGGATAATTGGGAAATATTCGGAACTGACTACGTAACTTGTCTCGTTGGCTTTCTGCATCTTTAATCTCTCCTAATGGGCCAAAGTTTCTGGCAAGCACCTTCGTATTCTCACGTGATGATTCGTCAATATGATGAATAGCTGTATTTGCAGAGCCTGACGAATGGATAGAAATCACATCACCCTTTTTTACATGAATTCCGGAATTAGCCCACAAGTCTGCGGTATTGAACAAAAAATAAGATACTTGCTTTTGCTCATCGGTAATAGTGGTTGTGCCGAATGCTGATGTGCTAATGTCGCTGTATGGGAAAAAAGACTTCAAGCTAAGCATAATGACAGTAAGGGCTGTAAATAACAGTATTCCTATACAGAATATACTTACTGCTATACGCCTTACCTTTACTTGATCTTCTAATGCCTCTATCAAGTGTTGATAGCGCTCTACATTGATCACTATCTTCTTGGGATGCATCTCTTGCGAATTGCTTTCAATAGGTTGATTTTCCTCTTTCATAATGGTTATATATTACTGTAATTAAATTCCCAATATATCGCCTCCTTGTAATGAGGTTTGAAATGCTCCGGCTTTTGGGGCTCCTTGAGATACATATCGTAGAGTAAGGTGTCACCGGAAAAAGACACGTACTCTATTACATCAAATATATCCTTTTGATCTATCTCTATATGCTTGATTTCCCACGAGCGAATACTATCTGCCAACAAATGCTCTTCTTTATCGTAAAGAGAATAGGTATTATCCGGTTTTTTACGGATATAGACTACTGTCCTATCCATATAACTTCTATTCCCTTCCTTCAAAATCTCATAATGTACAGGCACCTCTATCGCCGTATTGCGCAGTTTGACAATTTTATAGGTATTCCAGCCTCCGATACAGGCGGTTAGTACAAGACCAACGTAACAAATCCAACGTACCCAAATATCTTCATTTTCTCTATGGGCGGTAAGCATGATTATGAAAACACCCAGAAATATGCCATATGATATGAGTAGGTTGGTTAGCATGTTTATTTTTGAGTAGAGCGGGTTGTTGCTCCGGAGAGCATTTCTTCAATACTTCGGCGTATTTTATCATAATTATCTTGACTTGTCATTACATTTCCTTTCGAAACGCGGAGATAAAAAGGTTTACCTTGAAATTCTCCATTTATCAAACACAAAGTTGGAAATGTATTAAAGTTAAATAACTTTCTTATTCTGTCTGTTTCGCTGTTAGCACCATTTATTTGATAAAAGTCCACTACGTCTTTATATTCTTCATATAGTATCCTCATCCTTTTTGTGAATATAACAGAAGGCTTGCAAGTTTCTGAATTCAAGATAAAAACGACAGGCTTTTTCCCTTTGAATACACATTTACCTTGTGTGTATTCCATAACTTTCTCTTCAAACTGGGAAGCGGTAATGATAGGGATATCCTTTTGCGTAGAGGGGAAATAGAAGGTACATGTACCGTCATTTTTACACAAAATGCCATAACGTACACTAAAAGCCGGATTATTTTTTACCACAAAGCATTTTATGTTTGCTCTTTCAAAGGTGTTTTCTCTTATGTCTCTAACATCAGAACTAATGACTAACGTGTCTATTTGCGCCCTATCAAAAGCATCATATGCAATACATTTAACACCGGCAGGAATGGTGTATTTGCGTTTTTTCTGCCCACTCGGATAGACGAGCAATGTATCTTTTGTCTTTGTGGTCAATACACCACCAACGGACGCATATTTCTTGTTTCCTTGGCTGACTTGTATCTTCTTGATGTTGTCAAATTTACGGATGAAATAAATATCCGACACGCCGTCGCCTAATTGTAAGCTGGAGACCTTATCCCACCGTTTGTCCCAAGATATCTTTCCTTCTCCTGCAACGGATAAGGATTGCAGTTTTTTATCCAAAGTCCACTCCCAATATTCATCCGGACAACAATCCACTTTTCCTGTTACCGTTGCGCCATTATCCGTAATTGCCAGAGGTGGGTTAAAATTAATAGGTATCGTATAGAAACACTTGACTGCTTTTCCTCTTGTTCTGCCGGGTGTCCATGCGGGCATACTTCTCACCAGCCGTAGAGCCTCTTCGTTTTGCTTCGGATTAGTACTCTCTTTGAGTACTTGAGCATCCCTAACCGCACCGTTTTCTATCACCACAAATTTTACAATCACTCGTCCCCTACACCCACAAACAGGCCGTATATTATCCTCTAACCATTTGTTCAGTGCTTCTTGGCCTCCTATAAATTGAGGCATGTTCTCTACGGTATGATATACAAAATCGTCTTCTTGCGCTTTCAGACCCGTAAAAAGGACCGATAACAGGAAGCATAGAATACAGGATATAAATCTTTTCATAATGGTATCGTTTTAGTCTACTATTTAATTATATTTTTTCGGCTGCAAAGATACTACAAATTTTGCACATACGCAAGTAAATTTACTACTTTTATATATTTTTCCTTGTTTTTTGAGTCGGGAAATTTGGAAATGTCAGGAAAAAAAAGTATATTTGCACCGGATTTGGGAGAGGAATTCTCCTGAGGCTCGTTCTTCCGCTGTCCTCCCTTTATCGTCATATGAATGTCGCGGTAATAACGCGGTAATCACGCGGTTATCACGCGGTAATCACGCGCTTTTTGTACGATTTTTGTACAATTTTTTTTCAATTTTTGTTCAATTTCGGTGTGATTAATTTTCAGCACTTTTTCATTATTTTGCAAATAAATTTGCATATGTCGATTTTTTGTAGTACCTTTGCATCGTTTTTTAAACGATGAAGAGAAATGCGGGAATATTTATAGGACTGGGCGTGCTTCTGGCACTCTTTTTTTGCCTGGATATATGCAGCGGCAGCATATGGCTGTCGCCCTTTGACACGCTTAGTGTCATGGAGCGCAATATCCTGCACGCCATCCGTATCCCGAAAGCGATCACGGCGGTTCTTGCCGGCGCGGCGCTGTCTGTCTCGGGACTGATCATGCAGACCCTCTTCCGCAACCCTCTTGCCGGGCCGTACACCTTAGGCGTCTCGTCCGGCGCGAGTCTGGGTGTGGCGTTCCTGACGATGGTGTCCGGGATTAGCGGGTTAGCGGTTAGTGGGTTAGCGGTTAGCGGGTTAGCGGTTAGTTTGCCGATTTTTGCCTGCATCGGCGCGACGGGTGTCTTACTGCTCGTGCTGGCGGTCAGCCGGCGCGTGACGGGTAACGTCAGCCTGCTGATTGTGGGAATGATGTTCGGCTCCATCGCCGGCGCGTTAGTGAGCCTGCTGCAGAACTTCGCCAACCCCGATGCGCTGAAGCTCTTCATCGTCTGGACCCTCGGTTCGCTCAGTAGCGTCAGTTGGGCGGACATGCGGCTCTTGCTCCCTATCCTGCTCCTCGGCACGCTCTTTGTCATCCTGGCGATGAAGCCGCTGAACGGTCTGCTCTTAGGCGAAGACTACGCCCGCGGACTGGGCATTAACGTGCAGCGCACGAGGCTCTATATTGTCCTCGCAACCGGTCTCTTGGCCGGCGGCGTGACGGCATTCTGCGGCCCCATCGCTTTCATCGGCGTAGCGGTTCCGCATATCGCCCGGGGGATCTTTCAGACCTCCAACCACCGCATCACCCTCCCTGCTTGTGCCCTCATCGGCGCCGGGTTGCTGCTGATTTGCGATGTGTTGTGTTCGCTCTTTGTCTATCCGCTGCCGATATCCACCATCAGTGCACTCTTCGGAGCGCCGATAATTATATGGATCATTCTGAAGAATAATCGTTAAATAGTTAAATTGATATGTCTGTACATGTACAAAATAGCCGAATGACGACTGCCAAACTGCGTCAGATGAAGGCTAACGGCGAGAAGATCGCCATGCTAACAAGTTATGATTTCACCCTTGCTTCTCTCGTCGATGAGGCAGGGATTGATATGATTCTAGTGGGCGACAGCGCCAGTAACGTCGTTTGCGGCAACCAATACACGCTGCCCATCACCGTGGATGAGATGATCTTCCTCACCAAAGGTGTCGTCCGTGCGGCGCAGCACTCGCTCGTCGTTTGCGACATGCCTTTCGGCAGTTATCAGGTGAGCGAAGAGGAAGCCGTGCGTAACGCCATCAAGATCCTCAAGGAATCCGGTTGCGATGCCGTCAAACTCGAGGGCGGCGAAGAGATCCTCCCGGCTATCCGCCATATGATCCAAGCCGGCGTACCCGTCATGGGACACCTCGGTCTGACGCCGCAGAGCGTCAATCAGTTCGGCGGTTACGGCCTGCGCGCCAAAGAAGAGGCAGAGGCTGCCAAACTGCTCCACGACGCCAAACTCTTGGACGAAGCCGGCTGTTTCTCCATCGTCTTGGAGAAGATCCCTGCGGCTCTCGCAGAGAAAGTGACCGCCTCCGTCTCCTGCCCGGTCATCGGCATCGGCGCCGGCAATGGTTGCGACGGACAAGTCCTCGTGCTACACGACATGTTAGGGCTCAACCAAGGCTTCAAACCCAAGTTCCTCCGCCATTTTGCTACCCTCGCTCAGGACGTCAAAGACGCCGTAAGCGAATACGTCAACGCGGTCAAAGACAGCTCCTTCCCCAACGCGGAAGAGTCCTACTAATCGTACATATGCACGATATACACAAAAAAGAGGCCCTCGAGCCTCTTTTTTTATTGCATCTACCCGCTGTTTTACGGGATGAGTTTCTGGATCTCCGTAGCGATCTCGTCCATGTACTTGTTTCCGGTCTCCGGGTTGATCGGCAGGGCGCCGAAATCCAAAGTGATAAACGGATACGTACTATTGGATGTCACGAGCTTCAGGTCCTTGCGTCCCATGCGCACCTCCATGATCTCCGAGAAAGGAATAACGATTCCCTGTGCATACAAGAGGCCCAACTCCCGGTTCGCGAGGATATTTCTGCCGGTGAGGATATCATGCTGGTACCAAACCTCATAATCATCGCCCAGCGTCTCCTTGATGAGCGCCTCTGCCTGCGGATTGAGGGCAGCAGCCTCACGTCTCCACTGCTCGCGTTGTTGCTCACGAGCCGCAGCGGCCTCACGCACGTGTTCCTCATTCTCATTCACGTATTCGTCGATGGAAGCCATATAAGCTTTCCGGCGGGAACGAAGACCAATAAGTATCAACAGATCCGCCAGAATCACTACTGCCGGATAAGCCAACGTGCCATAGAAATCCTGCAAATAGAAAGGTATCGGGATATAGGCA
>OCTW011391074.1_pt1 | contig 13581 bp, 13 predicted proteins | sample 1539671 | NCBI WGS metagenome assembly OCTW01 (sample SAMN02144230, study PRJEB22623) | gut metagenome | biome: sheep rumen | host: Ovis aries | place: New Zealand | reverse complement strand
TACTGCCATAATTAAGTAAATCGATTTTTTTGTTAAATAAACAGGATCAAATGCTACTATATACATCATTACTGCAATTACATCTTGTACAATCCACCAAACATATTGCTCTCTTAATCTGAAAAATTGTAGTATTGTTGCCATTATTCCAATTCCAACTGTAAAAGCATCTAAAAGTGGTGTTGTTCCATCTACTTTATTTAAGAAAAAGTAACATATTCCAGTTATAACTGCAACTACAAAAACAGATATAACATTTTGCATCATATTTAATTTTTTAGCTTTTGTCTTTTCTGTATCAATCTCATCTCTATGTTTTGCCCACATTACCCATCCTACAATATTTACAGGTAGATATACTAATACTTCTAAACATAGTGTTCCATAAATTCTTCTATACGCTAAATAAATAACATATACAATTGTATTTACAATTCCAAATGCAAAATTTGAAATACTTGCTTTTGCACAGAAAAATATACATACTACTCCACATATTGCACTTATAAAGTTAATAACTGTAAGCCAAGCAGGAAATTGACTATCTCCAGGATTTATAAATGCACTTATCATTGCCCATCCAGCAATTCCTATCATTACTACTGCCATAACCCATTCATACCATTTTAAACTTTTAAAAGATTTAATTAAATTATCCATTTCTTTCTCTCCTCTTCTTTCATATTTCTTATCATAGTTCCACTAATCGGAATTTTTTTTCTATCTTTATCAATTATTATATGCTTTGCACCTGGATATGCTTTTTTAAAATAATCTCCATAATCAGGTTCACTTCCAAATACTGCATCTAATTTTCCACAAGCATTTAAAACAAGTGGAGTTTCTAAATCCCAATCTTCAGTTCCGTCAGGCTTTTTACATTTTGTAACATCTATATCTATTACAATCGCATTTTTAATATGTTTACAACCATTTTTTACATGTTTAAATCTATCTTCAAATGTCAAAAATTTTTCATTAGGTCTTTCTTTTAAAATCTTTAATTCTTGCTCTCCTCCATGAAATAAAATAACATAAAGTTTTTCACATTGTTTTGCAGCTTCTTCAATACAGTATAAATGTCCTTTATGAAATGGCATAAACTTTCCACCATACATACCTACCTTAAATTTTTTCTTCATAATATCATCTCCATTTTTTGTTATTATCTTTTTGATAATAACATTATATTTATATCTTCGAATTTTGTCAATATTTTTTTAATTTTTTTATTAAAAATATCAAAAACTAATATTATTTCTATATCTATTTCTATTGACATAGTACTTAAAATTAAATATAATATGATTTAGTAAAATCACTAAAGATAGGAGTTTTTTATGGACTTAGATCACATTAATTATGAACTTAATATTCAAAAAAGTAATTTGTTACTTTTAAAAGAATACTTAAATAAAATGAATAATCTTATACAAGAAGACGATTCATATGATAACTCTTTTAAGTTTATGGAAATGTTAAAAGAATTAAAAGTAAATATGGATAATACTAAATCTAACATTTCTAATTTAACAGTATTAAGAACTCTTCTTCTTAATTTACAAGTAAATTCTGAAAATGGATCTAATGAACAATCAGAAGAAAAATCTGATGAAGAAATCAAACTTGACTTAACTGAAGATTCTAGTATTAAACCGGTTACAGAAAATACTGATATTAATTCAGTTGAAGAAAAAACGAAAATAGATAATTTAGAAGAAGATACATTTAAAGAAGTTATTTATGAAAATGCAACTAGTTATAACCAATATAACAAATTCAATAAATATAAAAAAAATAAAAAACATAAAAAACATAATAAGTATAACAAATATAACAAATATAATATAAAACCAGTTGAAGAAGTAAACATTAACTCTTCCAATAATTCTAATATAGAAGTATCTTCTGAAAATAAAGAAGAAGTCAAAAAAGAATCTAAAGAAAATATAAAAGGAATTACTATTCAAGAACAAGATTCTAAATCTATTTTAGACTCTGATGAAGAAAAAAAGACTGATTTTTATGAAGAAGCCAATAAAGATTTATCAGAAGAAAATCTTGAAAATAGTGCTAAGGCAGAATCTGAAAATAATTCTGAAGTAATAAAAGAAAACAAATCTCAAGAACAAATTGTGGCAAAATATTATGAAGAATGTTTTGAAAATTTGGAAAAGAATTTTGTTGTATTTTATGCTTTTCTTTTAAATTATATAAACTCATGTGAACTTTCTGAAGATTATTATCTTTCAGAACTTTCAAAAGAAAAACAATATGCAATTGAATTTATTCAAAATGAATTAATGGAAAAAGAAGAAAATTCTGAAGAAGAAACTGAACCAAAACAAGAAAAACATTTCACAGATGCAAGACCTGTAATAGATGAAAATCCATTTATAAAAAATATTGATAAAGTAGAAATTCAAGAAGAAGTTGTTATAGCTAATAACTCAAATAATGAAAATACTAAAGATGATAATAATATTGGTACTTTAATCATTTCTGAAAAAGAAAATAAAGTTATTTTACCATATACTGAAGATGATATTAAAAAGATATTAGATGAAACTACAGAATATACAAGTTTAGAACAAATTATTGATGACAAATATACTATTCCTTTAGACAGATATAAAAATCCAGCTCTTTCTAGATTTAGAGAAACTTATAATCTAATGAAGAAAAGACAAAAAGCTTCTATGGCAGATAGTTTAGATTTAGCTTTAGAATTATCATTTAACTCAAGTCTTAATCCTGCAATTATTACTGCATGTAAAAACTTAGAACAACTTGATTCTTATCTAACTTGTGCTGAACTAAATGAAATAGATAAATTTGAATATTTTAAAATTAAATATGAAATTTTGCCAATGAAAAAATAAAATATGTTGAAGAAAAATTTTCTTCAACATATTTTTTATTATTTTTTAATTATATTTTACTATTTTACAGCTTTCAAATGTATACTATTTTCTACTTTTATTTTCTCTCCTGGCTTGTACTTTCTATTTGTAAAAGTATCGACATAATATTTAGCACCAGTTGGCAAAGTATAATAACTTCCTTCTTCATGTAGATAATCATTTATATTTTCTTCATTAACATTATCAAGTGATGTTGTCGCCATAAAATAATTCTTTCCATTTTTATTTATAGGTTCTAATGTATCATTTTTTATTACTTTTATAGCAACATTTAAATCTATATCTGTATTTGATATATCTGATTGTAAATATATACCTGCATGTTCTAAGTTTAATCCTTTATATAGATAATGTGGTATAAATCTTACAACAAAATATGGTAATGATTTTTCTTTTTGCATTTCATAGAATCTATCTCCATATAATGCATTTTCTTTAAATCCATATAAATTACATAAACTTGCTGTTAAATCTGTAGCTATTACATCATTTGCAATTACATTATAATAATTTGTTGAAACTATATTATAATGTTTTACAACTTCTACTATATCTTCTACTTTTGTAATAGTTACAATTTCTAGTTTGTTATTTTTCCATTTATATACTCTTGTACCAACTTTACATTCTTTATCATTAGCAATATTTATAAAACATTTTTTATCAACATCAAATATTGCATGTTTTTGTACTATATTTAAATCAGTTCCATCACTAAATGTTATTTTTCTATAATTGTCCGATACTCCTTCTTTTTCAAGCCATGCTGGATATACTTCAGTCGTTCCACCATTTACATGATCATAAACTTTTAATAAATCTGTATATCTAATATCTTCAATATTTTTATATGTTCCATTTGCAAGTAATATTTTTGTTCCTTCTGTAAAACAAGTTCCTCCTCCACCAGTTTCAACTGCTGCTGCTCCTATTACTATATCTCCTGTAATTGGAGGTTGTATTGTTAATGTGTTATTATTACTTAAAGTATATCCTGTATATTCAACTCCACCAATGGTTACTTTTATTGTTTCTCTTGTTGGGTTAGTATAGCCATTACCAACCGCTGTTAGTCTTGTAGAATAAGCAGTCCCTCTTTGCGCTGTATCTCCTCCCGTATGATTAACATGTTCATCATGTTGATATGTTACTAAAAAAGTCCATTTTGCATTTGCAATTGCACTTCTACATGCAACACCAGATGTAGCTGTACTTGTTTTTGCAGCATTAATTTGTGCACTAGTTGCTGTATTTCCAGATGAATCAGTTCCATAAACCACAAAATAATAATCTCCTTCTGCAAGTCCTGTAAATGTATATGAAGTGTTGCTTGCAGATATTGTTACAGGATCTCCTACTTGGCTTCCATCTTCCTCTTTAAATGCAATTATAGTATATGTATCTATTGATTCCGAATTATCTGTTCCTGACCAACTTACTGTAACACTTCCAGTTGTATTTTCAATTGTAGCTGTAACATTACTTATTACTGGTGGTTCAGTATCATGTTCAGTTACATCAACTAATACACTGACCAAACCTGCATTTACATTGTCTTCTCCTGTTGGAACAACATATATTCTTACTTTTTCTTTTGAAGCATTATATTCTGCCCCATCTACTTTTTTTAGATAAAATGTAAAATCTGATTCACTATTTGCATTTATTGTAAATGAAGGTGTTCCATTTCCATCTGAATTTGTTACTGCATATTTTGTACTATCTGCAACTACTGTAAATGTCTTATTTTCTTCATATGTACTAATTACATGTACAGTAAAAGGTGTTGTAGTATTACTTCCTCTTAAATCTCCTGTAGTAGATGTATCTACTGCTGCAATTAATTTTGCTTTCAAATCTTCATTTACATCTGGTATAAAGTTACCATCTACTATATATTCTCCTGTCTCTTCAGTTGTTGGATTTGTAAAAGTAAATGTAACTGTTATAGTCTTACTTGACTTTTTAGGTATTGTTTCATTATGTGATGCACCAGTTATTTCACATTCTATAATATCACTGTATAAAACCCCATCTTTAACCACTGTTGGTTCATATACTGGGGTATTATATATATAATCATAAGAACTATCATTTTTTATTACTATTTCAAAAGTTGCATTATATTGTGTACTTTCATCAGTAGTTGTATGAAAACTTAAATCAAAATCTACATTTCCATCATCTGTAACATGTGGGCTAGCTGTTGCTGTTTCTGTATGAGTTGTTAAAGTTACAGATTCTATGTATACTTTTCCATCTGGTTTTACAATAGCAGTTCCATTCCAATTTATTGTTTTATTATATCTCGCAAATCCAACTGTCATAAAAGTAATAGCAAGTATAAAAAGTATTACTATTAAACTAGTTTTCTTCATCATCATCAACTACTTCCTCTTTATATATTGTATACATGTAGCATGTAGTTTCTTTTATTATAAAGTATTTTGATTCTTTTGCTTCATATAAGAAATTTATTGGCTCTCTAACACTTTTATATACACTAATTAGATCTTCAAAAGATTCAACATCTATTACTGCAAATTTCTTTACATTTAAGCTCTTAACTTTTGTAATAATTTCTTCATAATCTGTATTTATCTTCTTTATCTTATCTGTATAACTTAAATATTTATTTCTATTTACTAAAAATACAACATATTTAAATAAATAATATACAAATGCTGCCACAACAACAACAAATCCTACTTTTGCAAGTTTACGATATGGATCTAAATCTTGAACTTTTCTTACAATTTCATCTTGTTTGTTATTACTTTGTGTTTCTATTTTTCCTTCTACTGCAAGTTTTGATAAAGGTATTATCAAACTTACTTCAGAATTAATATTCATTTCCTCTTCTGTATTATCTACTTTAACTTTTCCGAATACTTTCATGTATACTCTTACTGTTGCGTCTGTTTGGATACTATATTCCTTTATAAAACTATTTAATAAATCATTATATTTATTATATTCTATTTTTTGTTTCGATTTTATTTCGTGAGAATAATTACTATTTATAGTACTTGTTAGTTCATCTGTTAAACTATATTCTTTTGTCAAATAATTTCCTACATCATTATTTACCTTATCAGCTTTAACTTGCGCATACATTTTATATTTTAGATTTCCTGAAACTTGTTCATTGAAATTTATTTTATATGCAAAATCTGCATCAATATAGTTTATTAAACTTGTTATATATGTTTTATCTTTTTCTAAATAAGGCATATCAAAGAAATTATTTGGTTTTAAATAAACCTTGTAATCTACATTATTGTTTTCTGTGTAAGCATAAATTATTTGATCACATTCTTTGAACCCAAAAGAGAATAATCCAACTCCTAACATGAATAATAAAATTAGGATTACAATTAATCTTCTTTTTTTGATTCGATTCATTCTCACGTTTACTCACCTCCAAACAGTTCGTTGATTAATACTGTAGGGTAACCTATATATTTTACAACTCTTTCTACAACTCCTAATACTTCTTCTTCTTTTACCATATCTATATCTTCAGATTGGTTTGCATCACCTTTAGTATAGAAGTATTTTTTTTCAGAGTATTCTTTTGTTCTAGTTACTCTATGTGCTATTAATTTATTGTCTTTTATAAATACTATTATATCTCCTTCTCTTATTACTTTTTTGTTTTTTACTTTATCAAATATTATTGCATCTCCTCTTTCGTAAATTGGTACCATTGAATTTGATGCGATAGCTATCATTTGATGTTTGAATATTCCTGATACGAGTATAATAATTATTATTAAAAATATTATAATTGGTATAGTTATAAAGCTTAAGTTAATTCCTACTAGTTTATCTATTTTTTCTTTTTTAATTTCTTTTGGTTTTAAATATTTTTCTAAAACCATATATATTGTAAATGGTAAAAATAAATTTATTGCACTATATAAGTAATCTCCTAAGTTAGGCATTACTGGAACTATATATACATATAAATTCATTATTAATTTAAATGCAATTGCTGGTAAAAATCCATAATTGCATATCATATATGTTGAAAGCATTTCTTGTGCAGTAATTGTCATTAAAGTTACACACATAAATACAAATAATTTATATAGAGTATTTAATGAAGCTATATTTGTTATTACAACAATATTTAATACTGTAAGTAATGCTGTCAAAAAATAAATTGCTTTTTTATTTGTTAAATTATTTTTGATTAAAATATATTTTAAATTTTCCGAAATTATAGTAACTATTAATATTGGTATTAAGCCAGTTACCCACATTCTAGGATCAGGTGAAAAAAGTGTTTTTGAAAAACCTATATACATTCCAAGTAATATTGATATTATAAAGTAAAAGATTATAACTGCTATCATTATTCTTGTTGCAGATCCTCTAAATATATTTGAGTCTTTCTTTTTTTTGTAAACAAGTGTTGATACAAATAAAAGAATTCCTAATACTATAATTGAAATAATATGTTTGTTATTTATGCTTTTTATAAAAAAGAGAAGTATATCTAAAAGTAATATAACAATTTCAAATCTATATATGACTTTTATGTTTTTTTTCATAATTATCTCCAATTTAAACACCTAAAGTCGCTATTTTATAGTCACAAAATAGCGACTATATATTGTTTAATTATGGTGTTGTTGATACTGATTCATAGTCTAGATTTCCAGTTACAGTGATTGTTTGATCTGTAGCAGGTAATTCTGCTGAAGTTGCTGGTTCTAGGTATTCAACTCTAACTACTACTGGATGTTTTGCCCCTTTTGCTAAAGTTACACCAGTTACATTAGATGTAGCATTATATTCTGTTCCGTTATATTTTACAGTATATTTTAGATATTTACCTTGTGCTTCTGAAAGTGTACTCATTGTAATTTTTTTCAAATTCGCATCAATTGTTCCTTCATTCCAAGCTTGAATTGTAGCTTCATAGAAATCACCAGGTTTTTCTAAAGTTACAGTAAATGTAAAATCTGTTTTTGTTACAGATGGATTTGTTGCAGTAACTGATCCAGTTGTTGGAGTAATGCTATTTTCTACATAATGCACATTCCATGGACTTCCTTTTACTGTTAAATTACCAGTAATATTTAATGTTTGTGTGTATGCAGCAAAACCTATTGTCATAACTGCTACAGCTACTAGTAATAATACTATTATACCTATTTCTTTCTTTTTTCTGTTTGCCATTGGGCCTCCTCCTCCTTTTTTATATCTAAATATATTTTACAAAATGCGACAAATACAGTCAACAACAATTTTTTTACTTTTTCTTTACTTTTTTATTACATTTATATTACATTTTAATTACATAAATTAATATACAAAAAAAAGAGCTATTATGCTCTTCTTTTTTAACCTTCTATACCCATTGTTTTGCAACTTCTTTTGCAATTGCTTCAGATGAGAAAACAAATTTTAATAAATTTTCATCAAGAATAAGTGTTGCATTGTACTTTTTTGCAAATTTTGCAAGTTGATACAATTTTGGTGTACAATTCTTAAATTCAAAACTTACAGTTTTCTTTTCTCTTCCTACAAACCGAATATCAGGTTTCTCATTTTTTTCAGTCATAATCCCCCCGTTATATAAATGCATTGACTAAAATTAAATATTTTTTTGTGACATTGTCACATTTTATGTGTCATTCATTATAGCACCAATTATTCAAAATATCAACTATTTTTCAAAATATAACCTAATTAGATCTTTAAATCCAAGTTTTGAACCATAGTTTAAAATTGCATTTGAATAAATTTTAATAGCAACAATTGCAATTAAAATAACCATTGCAAAAAGTAAAACAATTGATGCTATTATTTCTCCTGTACTTGCAAGTCCCATCATTATTCTAGATGGCATACAAAATGGTGATGAAATCGGAAATATCCCTGCAAATTTACCTATTGAACTAGTAGGATCCATTGCAATTGAAAAATATCCTAAATAAAATCCAATCATTGCTATCATACTAATTGGAGTATTTGCAGATTGTATATCTTCCATCTTGCTTACCATAGATCCAGATAGTGCAAATAATAAAGCAAATAAAGAATATCCTAATATAAAATACAAAACTGATATTGCTCCAACTCCAAATGTGATGTGAGACATATCAAGAAGGCTTTCTATCATTTCAGCATCTAAAAATACTTTTGCACTAATTACTGCAGTAACTATAGCAAGTAATATTTGGAATAATCCAACAAGACCTATTCCTATAGTTTTTCCAAGCACAATTGTTTTTGGTGAAGTTGATGTAACTAAAGTTTCAATTATTTTTGATGTTTTTTCTGTAGTTATAGTCATTGCAACTTGAGTTACGCAAAGCATAACAGCCATAAATAAAACAAAAGATAAAGCCATCATAACTAGTGTATTTCCTTCACTAATGTCTTCTTTATTATTGGATTGTTCAACACTTAATTCAAAATTTGGTGTAAGCATATTTAATTGTTCTTGAGTTAATCCTAATTTATTAATTTGCATATTTGAATAAAGTGTACTTATAGCTGTCATTAAATCTTCAGGTACTGTATCTACCCATGTAACATCTGGTAAAATATATCTTATCTTTATTTTTTCATTTTCTTTTTCTATTACTAAGGCTGAATCAAATTCTTCTTCATCTACTTTCTTTTTTATATCATCTACATAAAAATCTCCAAAATTCATCTCATATTTTTCAAGTTTCATTTGTTCTATCATTTTTATATTGCCTTCAAAAACATTGTTGATATCTGATATTAAAATTTTTTCTTTTACATCATCTTCAGTAAATGTTTTTATTATTTTTGGAATACTAAATCCTGCTATTATTACAATAAGTATGAATAAAGTTGAAATAATAAAAGACTTTTTCTTCATCATTTCTTTCATCGTAAATACCATGACTGTATATAAATTTTTCATTTTTATTCACCTACCTTTTCCACAAATATATCATTTAATGTAGGTTTCATAATCTCGAAAGTACTTACTTTTATACCTTTAGAAACAATACTAGTCAATAACTCTCTTGCTTTATCCTCATTATTAATTTTAATAATATATCTATTATCTACTGCATTTTCAATCTCTAATCCATTTGATAATATCTCATCTTGAATATTTTCATCTACTACAAGTTTAAGTCTATTTGCAGGATAACTCTCCTTAATTTGATTTAAGTTTCCTTGCAAAACTGTAACTCCTTTATCTAATATTAATATTTCACTACAAAATTCTTCTATTGTTGCCATTTGATGAGCTGACATAATAATATACTTTCCTTTATTTACAAGTTCTATTATTGTATTTTTTAATATATCAGTATTTACTGGATCCAGTCCACTAAAAGGTTCGTCAAGTACAATAAGATCAGGATTATGAATAACAGCTGTCATAAATTGAACTTTTTGTTGATTTCCTTTAGATAATTTTTCTGCAGATTTATATAAATACTCTTCTACCTTTAATTTTTCAGCCCACTCTTTTATAGATTTTTCTGCATCACTTTTTTTCATTCCTTTAAGTTTTGCAAAATACATTAGTTGATCAAAAATAACTATTTTTTGATATATCCCTCTTTCTTCTGGAAGGTAGCCAAAATTTACAGTTTCTCTTGTTACTTTTCTTTCATTCCATGTAATTTCTCCAGAATCTTTTTTTAAAATACCAAGTATCATTCTAATAGTTGTACTTTTACCTGCCCCATTAGTTCCAAGTAATCCATATACTCCAGGCTTATCTAATGTGAAAGAAATATTATCTACAGCTTTTTTTCCACCAAAAGTTTTAGTTACGTTTTTTACAACTAACCCCATTTTTAATCTCCTTTCTTTCCAAAAAAGTCTTGCAATATTGATTTATAGCATGGATATTTTAACTCTTCAATTTGGTTAATAGTAATATTCTTGTCATATTCAATACCAATTTGTTCATAGTGTATTTTTGATTTATCAATTTCTAAAATACCACAATCTGCTTTATTACTATCACAAGGACATCCAAGTGCTCCTGGATTAATATACATTTTATCTTCTACTTCATTGTATATCTTATTATGAGTATGGCCAAATAAATATATATCAGCTTCAATATCAGAAAAAAGCTCTTTACATTCATCTATATTTGGTTTAAAAATATGTCTTTTAAAAATCATGTTTTTTTCATATGGATAATGTGAAATATATATTTTTTTACCTTCAATCTCTACATATTGTTCAAAAGGAAGTTTAGATAAAAATTCCTTTGAAGTTTTACTTAAAGTGCTTTGGGTCCACAAATGAAATTCTTTTTCATCTTCACGCATAGGTCGATTATGTACAACATCTGGTATTCCATCTAATAAGTATCCTTCATGATTTCCTCTTACACAAATTAGTTTATCATTAAATCCAATTATTTTTTGTACTGTTTCTTCTGACCTTGGTCCTATTCCTATAATATCACCTATACATATTATTTTATCTACTTTTCGTTTTTCAAATTCTTTTAATACTTCATTTAACGCTATGATATTACCATGAACATCTGATATAACTCCAAACCTCATTTTTATCCCCCTTATCTTTATCAATATATTTATACTTCTATTTATATTTTTCTTAATTTTGCAACAAAAAATCCTTCAAAATATTCATTTGGTTTTACACATATTGTTCCTTCCAATTTAGTCGGAAGAACATCTATTTCGTTTATTTTTTCTATTGGAACAATTTCAAATCTTATTTTTTTTGATACTTTCTCTAGTACATCCTCATTTTCCTCACTTAATATTGAACATGTAGAATAAACAATTTCATGTCTAGGTTTTATAAGTTTTAATGCCTTTATAAGTAATTGTTCTTGAATTTTAGAGCATCTTTCTACAAGTTCTTTTACATCTTTAATATCATTAATACTTTTTGTACCGCTTCCTGAACATGGTGCATCAAGCAAAATTTTATCAAACGAAAACATATCATTTAGAAATCTAGCGTCTTCTTTCATTACATTAACACATTTAACACCTTGTTTTTCTAAATTATATTTTAATCTTTCTTCTCTTATTTTATTTTTTTCACAAGCTGTTATCCATGCTCTGTTTTCAGTCATTGATGCAATTTGTGTTGTTTTTCCACCAGGCGCTGCACACATATCTAAAATATTTTCTTCTTCTTTTGGTTCAAGAAATATTGGTGGTAACATTGATGATAAACTTTGCATATATATTTTTCCATCATTATATATTTCTAAATCCCTTATTTTTTCTTCCCTTACATTTTTTATTATTAAAGCATCTTTATACCAAGAAACATCTTCATATTCTATTTTTTCTTTTAAAAGTTCTTCTTTTATTTCTTCAATAGTTGCTTTTAATCTATTTACTCTTAAAGTCACATATTTTTGCTTCTCATGACTATCTCTTATCTCTAATGCTAAATCTTCTCCATATTGTTTTATTAAAAAATCATATAATTCTTCTGGCATAAAATCTCCTTTCGAGTTCATTTTATCATACTTATATAACGTTTGCAATAATGAAATATTTTATTTTTAATACAAAAAAAGGACACTTATCTTAAGATAAATGTCCTTAAAAAAACAATAAATTATTTTACTATTTGTTTCATTCTTCCATATACTAAATCTACCCATGTTCCTGATGGACAGAAACATGTTTTTACTCCTGCTAAAGTTTTTCCATGATAGAAAGCTCCTCCTGGAGTCAAATAGTTTTTATGTAACTTTTGTGCTGCAACTTCTAATCCTTCATTTACTGAACCATAACTGATTAATTTTCCTTTATACATTAAACTAATATAGTTATGTGTTCTTCTATGGTTAGAAGCTATATTCCATCCTGATTCTGCAGAGATTAATCCACAGAAAAATATTTCATTTATACTATATTTTTCGCATAAATCATATATAGTTCCTGCATTTTTCTCAAAAAATCCTGATGTATCTACTTTTAATTTTGCTATTAATTTTATAAATTCGTCTCTAGATAATCCTGTTCTCACTGTTAAATCCATATTTTTTGAAATATTAAGACCTGTTACTTTAACAGCTTTACTTGAACTTGCTGTGCTTTTTTTAGCACTACTTGTTTTTTTAGTTGTATTTTTTGTTGTACTTGCTGATTTTGTCGTATCATTATTTTTTTTATTATTTGTTTCACTTTTTTTTGTTGTCTCAGCCTTTGTACTATTTTTATTCTCTTGTGTATTATTTGTTACTTTTTCACTTGTTCTTGTCTCATCACTACCTCTTGATGTTGTTTTAGTAGTATTTGAAAACTTCATATCGGCTACCTTTAACTCACTTATCATTTTTGTTTCATTTTTAAGTTCTGCCATTTTTACTTTTGGAAACATTTTTGCAGTCATTATTAAGATTCCTGATAACGCCACAGTTGTTCCTACTAGATAAACCGCCTTACGGAAATACGGTTTATACTCATTTTTCATAAATTATCAATCTCCTTTTTATTGACACGACTCTTTCATTATACCATATTTTATCAGATGTGTCAAATTTCGGACAACTTTGGTCAATGCAAAAATACCTAAATCCTTTATTTCCGTACGTTTTCATGTATTTTTATTATGCTTACATTATTTTTCTAAAACTTAGTACAAAATAAAACTCTGCCTTTAATAGTACAGAGTTTATCTTTTTATATTATTC
>OCTW013397255.1_pt1 | contig 13582 bp, 11 predicted proteins | sample 1539671 | NCBI WGS metagenome assembly OCTW01 (sample SAMN02144230, study PRJEB22623) | gut metagenome | biome: sheep rumen | host: Ovis aries | place: New Zealand | reverse complement strand
AGCCACGACGATAACTACAAGAGGCTGGGCGGCCCCGAGACCAAAATTGCCGATATGAGCACCGAAGCCGTACTGTCAACCCGGCTCACCAGCAAACGCCATGGCATCACCTATGCCGCAACCCCGTGCTCGCTGGGTGAGTTTCTGGACATCTGCAACGAGTATAACGTGGTGCCCGTTGTCGAGGTTAAGGTATGCACCAGCATCCACAGCAACACCAAGGCCGAAAACGAGCCCGTGTTTGACGGCATTCCCGCCCTGATCAACATGATTGACCAAAAGGGTTGCAGCGACCGTGTGGTCATCATCTCTTTTATGCCCGGAGTGGTCGACTTCATCCATCGTCACTACCCTGATATCACCGTGCAGGTGCTGGCAGGCGATGGTGACGGCACTATCGACGAGTGGGTCGACTGGTGCATCGAGCATAAAATGGATCTGGACGTCGTGCACACCATCGTCACCAAAGAGGCGGTCGACCGCATGCATGCCGCCGGCCTCAAGGTCAACGTATGGACCGTGGACCGTGTCGAGGACTTCGAGCGTGTCAAGGCTGCAGGAGCGGACTTCATCACCACCAACGCTCGTTTCCCCCGCGAGTTGTAAACCTGTCCTCCCCTAGCCATAATAGTCACAACACAAGCGGATGCCTCGACCGTGATCGGAAGGCATCCGCTTGTGGTATGAATGTGTCTGGATGATTACAATCCAAACAGCGGATACAGGCTGGAAATGCCCGATCCCTCCTGAATCTGCTGCAGCAAGCCGGGATCAGACATCAGTCGATAGCCGGTGATGCAAGCCCAGACGATGCCAATCACCAGGGTGATAATCATCCACTTCTTGGCCGAGGCAGAGTTGGCATTAGCGCCGGCATAATCACCCCGCATAAACTTGGACTTAACGCCGTTGGCCTTGATAATCGCAAGCACGCCGGTCACCAGAGCGATGACATTGAAACCGCAGCACAGCAGCGACACCAGGGTTGCCAGGATGGACTCGGTGAGCCACGTCTTGGGCATCAACTGGTTGCTCGGTTGGTTGTTGCTGGGGCCATATTGAGGCGGCGCATAAGGCTTACCCGTGGTCGTGGGCTGGCCATAGGTGGTGGGCTGGGTAGACTGCTGTCCGCCGAAGGGCGGCACTTGAGGCAACTGGCTGGGCTGCTGATTCACGGGCGGAACGGGCGGCAACTGCATGTCGACATTGCCAGGATTAAACGTCTGTCCCGACAACAGGGCCATCAGTTCAGGCACCTGGCTTGCCGTGGTCCAGCCCGCCATGCCCTCGCACCACACCAGCGAATTAACGGTCAGGCCATGCAAGAGCAACTCATTAGGCTCAAAGGGACCAGCCTGCTGACCGTTTTCTGCGATAAAGTATTTCATAATCTACAGGATAATTGATTGTAATTGAATGAGTGATTTCTTGACTAATCTGGCAGCAAATATAGCATATTTTCAGAACATTTCACATAAACGCGGCAAAAAAAACAGTGCCACAGGGCCAACGAGGACCTTGTGGCACGATTGTTCTAGATCAATCTGCTTGACCCTGCCGATCAGTCACTGCACTTAGCGCACAGGAACTCACGGTTCAGGCGAGCGATGTTGCTCAACTTGATGTTCTTGGGACACTCAGCGGCACAAGCGCCAGTGTTGGTACAGTTACCGAATCCCAGTTCATCCATCTTGGCGAGCATAGCCTTGACGCGGCGCTTGGCCTCGGCACGGCCCTGGGGCAGCAATGCAAACTGGCTGACCTTGGCGCTGAGGAAGAGCATGGCCGAACCATTCTTGCAAGCGGCAACACAGGCACCGCAACCGATGCAGGTTGCACTGTCCATAGCCTCGTCGGCAGCATCCTTGCTGATGGGGATAGCGTTAGCATCCTGGGCACCTCCAGTCTGGAAACTAATATAACCGCCAGCCTGCTGGATCTGGTCAAACGCATTGCGGTTAACCATCAAGTCCTTGATAACAGGGAAAGCAGCCGAGCGCCAGGGCTCGACGGTGATGGTGTCACCATCCTTGAAGCGGCGCATATACAACTGGCAAGTGGTAGCACCGGTAGCGGGACCGTGGGGGTGACCGTTGACATACAGCGAGCACATACCGCAGATGCCCTCGCGGCAGTCGTGATCAAACACCACAGGCTCCTCACCCTTCTCAATGAGTTGCTCATTGAGGATATCCATCATCTCGAGGAACGAGGTATCGGTGGGAATATCGTGCATCTCATAGGTCTCGAAACGGCCTTCGGCATGAGCGTTGGCCTGACGCCAAACCTTAAGTTTGAAACTTATACTTGTATCCATTTTGTTCGATGAATTTTAATGTGGTTGATTATGACTTATAGTTACGCGTCTGGACCTTGATGGCCTCGTAGTGGAGCGGCTCCTTGATGAGCGTGGGAGCAGTCTCATCGTTACCGTTATACTTCCAGCAAGCGACATAGAAGAAGTTCTCGTCGTCACGCTTAGCCTCGCCTTCCTCGGTCTGATGCTCCTCACGGAAGTGGCCACCGCAACTCTCATGACGGTTCAGTGCGTCATAGGCGATCAACTCACCCATGGTGATGAAGTCACGCAGACGGAATGCCTTGTCCAACTCGATGTTCATGCCCTCTTGGGTGCCGGGGATAAACAGATTGGTCTCAAACTCCTTGCGCAGGGCTTTGAGTTTCTCCAGTGCGGTCTCAAGGCTCTCCTTGGTGCGGGCCATGCCCACATACTCCCACATCACGTTACCCAGTTCCTTGTGGATGCTGTCTACCGAGCGCTTGCCCTGGATGCTCATCAGGTCATCAAGGTCCTTCTGCACGCGCTTTTCAGCCTCGTCAAATTCCTTGCTGTCGGTCGAGAAGTGAGGCACGGTGATCTGGTCGCTCAAGTAGTTCTGGATGGTGTAGGGAAGCACGAAGTAGCCGTCGGCCAGACCCTGCATCAGTGCCGAAGCACCGAGGCGGTTAGCGCCATGGTCACTGAAGTTGCACTCACCGATAGCAAACAGACCCTTGATGCTGGTCTGCAGTTCATAGTCAACCCAGATGCCGCCCATCGTGTAGTGGATAGCGGGATAAATCATCATGGGATTGTAGTATTTCACACCGTCGATCTCGTTGGCCAGTTCGCCAGGATTAACGTCGGTGATCTCCTCATACATGTCAAACAGGTTGCCGTAGCGCTGACGGATCACGTCGATGCCCAGGCGGTTGATGGCCTCGCTGAAATCGAGGAACACAGCCTTACCCGTATTGTTCACGCCATAGCCCTTGTCGCAACGCTCCTTGGCAGCACGGCTGGCCACGTCGCGGGGAACCAGGTTACCGAAGGCGGGATAGCGGCGCTCCAGATAGTAGTCACGCTCCTCCTCGGGGATGTCACTACCCTTGATCTGGCCGGCCTGCAACTTCTTGGCGTCCTCGATGTTCTTGGGCACCCAGATGCGGCCATCGTTACGCAGCGACTCACTCATCAGCGTCAGTTTGGACTGCTTGTCACCGTGCACGGGGATACAGGTGGGGTGGATCTGCACGTAGGCGGGGTTAGCAAAGTAAGCGCCGTGGCGATAGCATGCCATAGCGGCCGAGCAGTTGCAACCCATAGCGTTGGTGCTCAGGAAGTAGGTGTTACCATAACCACCGGTGGCGATTACCACGGCATGAGCGGCAAAGCGCTCCAGTTTGCCAGTCACCAGGTTCTTGGCGATGATACCGCGAGCACGGCCGTCGATGATAACCACGTCGTGCATCTCATAGCGGTTGTAACTCTTCACCTTACCAGCCTTGATCATGCGGTTGAGGCTCGAGTAAGCACCCAGCAGCAACTGTTGGCCGGTCTGACCCTTGGCATAGAATGTGCGGCTCACCTGAGCGCCACCAAACGAACGGTTGGCCAGCAGGCCGCCATACTCGCGAGCAAAGGGGACACCCTGTGCCACGCACTGGTCGATGATGTTGTTGGACACCTCTGCCAAGCGGTAAACGTTGGCCTCGCGGGCACGATAGTCACCACCCTTGACGGTGTCATAGAACAAGCGGTAAACCGAGTCGCCGTCGTTCTGATAATTCTTGGCTGCATTGATACCGCCCTGTGCAGCGATCGAGTGAGCGCGGCGGGGAGAATCCTGGATGCAGAAGTTCAATACGTTAAATCCCATCTCGCCCAGTGTGGCGGCTGCCGAAGCGCCAGCCAGACCGGTACCCACGACGATGATGTCGAGTTTACGCTTGTTGGCGGGGTTGACGAGTTTCTGGTGAGCCTTATAGTTGGTCCATTTCTCAGCGATGGGTCCCTCGGGAATCTTGGAATCGATAGGCTGAGCGTTGATTTTTGTTTCTTCCATTTGTGTTACAAATTTAATAGGTTAATACTCAGCGATTAGCAATTGATAATTCCGTTGAAGTGAAGCGTGAAGTAGATAGCCTCTACAGCAAACAGGATAAACACGATGCTTGCCCACCACTTGGAGATGCACTGCCAGCGCTCGATCCACTTGTCGTTGGCAGTACCCAGGGTCTGGAAAGCGCTCCAGAAACCATGGCTGATGTGGAACCACAGGGCAGCAAAGCCAATCAGATAAACGGGGAGAACCCATACCTGGCAGAAGGTTGCCTCCAGATAGTGAGTACCGTTCATCACATGGTCACCCATCAGTTCGGGCAACTGCATCTTAGCCCAGAACTGCACCAGGTGCAGAATCAGGAAGCAGCACACGATCAGACCCAGAACGAGCATGTTCTGAGAAGCCCACTCTACGTTTTTGGGGCGTGAGTTCACAGCATAGCGGTTATTGCCACGTGCCTTGCGGTTCTGGAACGTGAGAATGAACGCGTAGATGATGTGAATGGCAAAGCCACCAGCCAGCACGAGCGTGCCCAGCACAGCATACCAATTAGCACCGAGGAACTCGCAAATCGCGTCATAGGCATCAAACGAGATGATGGCCACGGCGTTCATCAGCGCATGGAATGTGACGAATAGGACAAGGAAGAGGCCGGTTACCGACATCACCACCTTGCGTCCTACAGATGAATTAGTTAACCACATAAAATTGTTGATTTTTTAGTTATTAATTGAATTGTTAAATTTTTATTCGTTCTAATATCGTGCAAAGATAGTAAAAATTTTCAGTTTTTGGGTGAACCGCTGCAAGTTTTGCAGAAAAACCCGCAAAACAAAGGCCGCCACCGGATGTTTTGAGCGTTCCGGTAGCGGCCTTGTGGTGATCTTTCTTCAGGATCAGTCGTTGAGGATCAGCATGGCGTCGCCATAGGCGCCAAAGCGGTATTTCTCCTCGATGGCGACCTTATAGGCATTCATCGTCTGCTCATAACCGCCAAAAGCGGCCTGAGCCATCAGCATGATGGAGTAAGGCATGTGGAAGTTGGTCACCAGCGCATCGCAGGTTGTGCACTCATAGGGCGGGAACAAGAATTTGTTGCTCCAACCGCCATAAGGCTTGATGTGACCGTTCATGCCCACGCAGGTTTCAAAGGCGCGCAGCACCGACGTGCCGATGGCACACACCTTGTTGCCGCCGTCGCGCAGGGTGTTGACCTTCTCGGCCAGTTCCACGCTCACGTCCATCTCCTCGCTGTCCATGCGGTGCTTGGTCAGGTCCTCGACGTCGATGTCGCGGTAACTGCCCAGACTGATGTGCATGGTGATGAAGTCACAATCGATATCGTAGATCTCCATGCGACGCATCAACTCTCTGGAGAAGTGCAGACCGGCAGCGGGAGCCACCACAGCACCCTCCTTGCTGGCAAAGATGGTCTGGTAGCGCTCGGCGTCCTCGGGCTCGGCATCGCGGCGGATGTAATAGGGCAAGGGGGTGTTACCCAGGTTATACAGATCCTTCTTGAACTGGTCGTGATCGCCGTCGTAGAGGAAACGCAGCGTGCGTCCGCGCGAGGTCGTGTTGTCGATCACCTCGGCTACCATCGAATCGTCCAGACCGAAGTACAGTTTGTTGCCGATACGGATCTTGCGGGCTGGCTCGACCAGTACATCCCACAACTTGTTGTTAGGATTCAACTCACGCAGCAGGAACACTTCGATGCGGGCACCCGTCTTCTCCTTGTTGCCAAACAACTTGGCGGGAAACACTTGAGTGTCGTTGAACACAAACAGGTCATGCGGATTGAAGTACTGAAGAATCTCCTTGAACACTCGATGCTCGATCTCGTTACTGCGCTTGTGCAACACCATCAGGCGCGATTCGTCACGCACGGGAGCGGGATGTGAGGCAATAAGGTCCTCGGGCATCCGGGTATTGAATTCTGAAAGTTTCATATATATCTTAGTTGTTAGTTTGTAGTATCTAGTTGTTAGTTGCCCTGTAAACGGCCCTTTCACTTAATCTGGGACGTGCGCTTGGGCGGGACGTCGCAGTGTGGTCTGGGCTGCGGCTTGCGTGCCTGGCGCTCAGCCTTCTGGCGAGCGGCACGCTCACGGTTCTCCTGGCGCTCACGCTCCAGTCGCTCGGCGGCTGCCTGCTCGGGCGAGACATAGGTCTCGTGGTCCAATTTCTCGACAAGCCCCTCCAGTGTGAGGCACTTATCGACAGTCACATCACCCACTCGGGTGCGGCGCAATGCCGTCAAGTGGGCTCCGCTGCCCAGTGCCACACCGATGTCGCGGGCTAGGGCGCGGATATAGGTGCCCTTGCTGCACACCACGCGTATCTGCAGCGTGGGCTCATCGGGCAAACCGCATTGCAGCACCTCGATCTCGTCGATGACGAGTGTCTTAGGCCGGATCTCAACCTCCTGACCCTTGCGTGCCAACTTATAGGCGGGCTTGCCATCAATCTTGCAGGCCGAGAACGAGGGCGGCACCTGCTCAATGCTGCCCGTGAACTGCTCCTGCAGCACGCGGTCGATGAGGGCTCGGTCGATATGGCGCCACTCATAGGTCTCATCCACCTCGGTTTCGAGGTCATAACTGGGCGTGGTGGCACCCAGGCGCAAGTCGGCGACATACTCCTTGACTCCAGCCTGCAACTCGTCGATGCGCTTGGTGGCATGGCCGGTGCACAGCAGCAGCACTCCACTCGCCAGTGGGTCGAGCGTACCTGCATGCCCCACCTTGACCTGACGGGTACCCAAGTGGGTGCGCAACACGGCACGGACCTTCTTGACTGCAGCAAAGGAGGTCATCCTCAGCGGCTTGTCAATGCAGAATATTTCGCCTTCTATCGGGTTTAACATTTCAGATAATCTACTTAGGATGTTATGTGATGTCCCCAGACCTATTCTAGTCCACCATCTGTAACGACTGGCCGCTCAAGATCATCACCAGAATGATGACACCCACGATGATGCGGTACCAGCCGAAGGCCTTAAAGCCATACTTGGTCAAGAAATTGACAAACCACTTCATGGCGAGCAAAGCCACAACAAAAGCGACCACGCAACCCACGATCAGGACGACGATGTTGTGGGTAGTCGCCCACTCGGCATTGTCCTTGAATAGGTCCACCAGGTCGAGCAGGGTGGCACCGGCCATAGTGGGCACTGCCAGAAAGAACGAGAATTCGGCAGCCTTGCGCCGTGTGAGTTTCTGAGCCATGCCGCCGACGATGGTTGCCATGCTGCGGCTCACCCCGGGAATCACCGAAATGCACTGGAACAAACCGATCTTGAAAGCCTTGCGCTCGTCTAATCGCACCGTCTCGCTCCCCTTGTTGAAAATGCGGTCGCACAGCAGCATGAACACGCCACCTGCCACCAGCATGATGGCGACAACCGTGACACTATCAAGCAGCCAGTCGAGCAAACCCGATTTCTTTGCCGCCAAGCCGATGACGACCGCGGGCAACACTCCCACCACCAGCAGCCAGTAGAAATACCACCTGTGCCTGAAACGCTGCCACAGCGAGGAGCCTTCAGGTGCTGGCGTGTTATCGAGACGGAAGAATTGCTTCCAGTAGAGCACAACGACCGACAGTATCGCGCCAAACTGGATGATGAACGTGAATGCATGCACAAAGGCGTCACCCTGAGCAACGCCCAGCAGATTCTGAGCGATAATCATGTGTCCAGTCGACGAAACGGGAAGGAACTCGGTGAGTCCTTCTACTATAGCAATGATGATTGCTTGCAGCAGATCCATGCAGATAAGGGCTTATTCTTCGGTTTCGGTCTTGTCGTTGTTATCCTTCTTGCGGTAGATGATGGCAAAAGCCATCAGCACAAAGCCCAGGAACGCAATGATCGGGCCCGTGGTGACGCGGCTGCTCTCAAAGAGGTCCTGATTGAACGTGTCGCCTACATTGGCGCTACCGGTCATGAGCCAGAAGCCAACGACGATCAGCAGCAGGCAGATGCCCATCATGATATAATTGATTTTGGTCAGCGGATAGGTCACCTTACCGCCTGCTTTGCTCTCGACTTCAGTTTTCTTGTCTTGTGTTGCCATTTTGTTACTCCTACTTTCTCGTTGTCAAATACAACCGCGAGGGTATGCGACAGCGCACACCTCCGCAATTTGCTGCAAAATTACAACATCTGAGGGTGTTTGTCAATACTTTACCCCGTTTTTTTTTGATTAATCGATGCTTTGTCGCCACACATGGCCCGCTATTGCTCAAAGGCTTGGGCAACGAGTTTGAGGTTGTCGATGATGTCGATGTGCTGCGGGCACTGGGCCTCGCACTGGCCACACTCGACACACTCGCTAGCCTTGCCGTGCTGCTTGCCGATCAGGTCATAATAGAGTTTGCTATTACCCTTTTGTTCAGGGAATTGCTTTAAGTTATTATAGAGGTTGAAATACTCTGGGATAGCCACCTGCTGCGGGCAACCATCGGTGCAATAGTGGCAGGCTGTGCAGGGCACGGCGATGCTGTCTCGCATCACCTCTGTGGCTCGGGCAACGATTGCCTGCTCTTGCTCATTGAGTGGCTGGAAATCCTGCATATAGGACGTGTTGTCCTCGAGTTGCTCCATCGTGCTCATACCGCTCAGCACGGTCAGCACATTGGGCAGCGAGGCACAGAAGCGGATGGCCCACGAGGCTGGGCTGGCATCGGGGTTATACTCCCTGAAGAGGCGCTCCACCTGCTCGGGCACTCGAGCCAACGACCCACCCTTGACCGGCTCCATCACAATCACGGGCTTGCCGTGTTTGACACACAGGTCATAACACGTTTTGGACTCGATAGCGGGGCTTTCCCAGTCCAAATAGTTGACCTGTAATTGGACATACTCGGCCTCGGGATGCTTATCCAGTATCTGAGCCAGCAATGCCGAGTCGTCATGGTACGAGAAGCCGATGTGGCGGATGCGGCCAGCGGCCTTCTGACGGGCGATAAATCCCCATCCGTCGAAGCGATCCATCACCTCGACACGCTCGCGGTTGAGCGCGTGCAGCCAGTAGTAGTCAAAGTAGTCAACCCCGCATCGCTCCAACTGCTCGTTGAAGATTCGCTCCAGGTCGGCCTCCTCCTTGATAGTCCACACAGGCATCTTGCTGGTTACAGTGAAGGCCTCGCGGGGATAACGCTTGACCACGGCTTCACGCAGGGCCTCCTCGCTCTTGCCGCCATGATAGGGATAGGCGGTGTCAAAATAGGTGAAGCCACGCTCCATATACACGTCTACCATCGCCTTCATCTTTTCGATGTCGATACTGGTCTGATCGTCGGCGTTGACTAGCGGCAGGCGCATAAGTCCAAAACCAAGTTTCCTCATACTATTTTCGGTCTTAATGAATTGTTAGTCTTTAATATTGAGTTGAGTAAACAATTTCACACCGCGCAGATAGTGGGCGGTGATGATGTTGACGCGCTCTTCGGGCAGCGCCTTCAAGAGGTTGACTGTGGGCTGGGAAGTGTAGCGCGAGCGCATCTTGCGGAAGTCGCGGTGAGCACGGATAATGGCCCACGCGTCACCAAAGTGGAATTTGGCCAGCGCCATGCCAAAGGCCAGGGTGTCCATCAACCGGCGCACCAGCAGCAGGCGTTTGCCCTCCTGCCGGGGCAGATTTTTGTGCAACAGCAACAGGTTGTTGCGGAAGTTCAGATAAGTCTTGCGCGGGTTGCCATAAGCCAGGCTGCCACCACCCAAGTGATAGATGCGGCTCGACGGCACCATGGCCAAGTCATAGCCCGCCAGACGGATACGCCAGCACAAGTCGATTTCCTCCATGTGGGCAAAGAAATCTTTGTCCAGGCCACCCACATCCCGATACAACTGGCTGCGTACCATCAGGCACGCGCCACTGGCCCAGAAGACGCTCTTGGGACCATCGTCGTACTGTCCCAGGTCATCCTCGACACATTCAAAGATGCGCCCTCGGCAGTAGGGATAACCGTGACAGTCGATGTAACCGCCCGCAGCGCCAGCATACTCAAACGACTGCTTGCCGTCGGCACAATCCTTGAGCAACTTGGGCATCACGGCCCCCACATCAGGGCGGGCCTCCATGTAATCCAGTAGCGGATTGAGCCAGCCTTGAGGAGTGCGCACATCACTGTTGAGCAGAACGGTATAGGGATAATCCGTCTGCCGGATGGCCAGGTTGTAGCCCTCGGCAAAGCCAAAATTCTTGTCAAATGCCATCACCTGAATGCTCGGGAACTCGTTGCGGAGCACCTCCAGGCTCTCGTCGGTGCTACCGTTATCTACCACGATGACATCGGCAATCGCATCATCGGTACCTCCGATGACCGTGGGCAGATAGCGGCGCAACAGTTTCGCGCCGTTCCAGTTCAGGATGATGACAGCAACTTTCTTCATATCCAATAATCTCACTCATCAACGACTTCGGCATCAACGCTCAAGTCGTCATTCAGGGTCAGTAATTTCACATTTACAATCTGGTTGGCCAGGCTCATGTCGGGTTGCACGTTCACGCGGATGTAATTGTCGGTAAATCCGTGCATCATGCCCTTGCCCCTGCCATGCTCGAGCAGCACCGGACGCACCGTCCCCAGGTAGCGGCGCGTGAAGGCGGCCTGCTTCTCGTCGCTCAAGGCAATCATGCGGGCGGCACGGTCCTGCTTGTCCTGCTGGGTAACGATATAGGGGATGCGCAGAGCCATCGTGCCAGGACGCTCGCTATAGGGGAACACGTGCAGATGCTGCACGTCGAGCCCAGCGATGAAGTTGTAACTGTCCTCATACAACTCTGGCGTCTCGCCTCGTGTTCCCACCATCACATCCACGCCGATGAAGCAGTCAGGCATCCGGTCGCGACAGCGCTGCACCTTGTCGGCAAACAACTGGCGCTCATAGTGACGGCGCATCAACTTCAGGACGGGGTCACTGCCACTCTGCAACGGGATATGAAAGTGTGGCATGAAAGCCCGCGACTGTGCACACCAGTCGATGATATCATCGGTCAGCAGATCGGGCTCGATCGAGGAGATGCGGTAGCGCTCGATGCCCTCGATGCCGTCCAGCGATTTGAGCAAGTCCAGAAAATGTTCTCCCGTGTTCTTGCCAAAGTCACCGATGTTCACGCCCGTGATGACGATCTCCTTGCCTCCCTGGGCAGCGACCTCACGGGCTTGAGCCGTGAGTGCCGCTATGGTGCCGCTGCGGCTACGGCCACGTGCGGCGGGGATGGTACAGTAACTGCACCAGTAGTCACAGCCATCCTGCACCTTGAGCCAGTAGCGAGTGCGGTCGCCGTGGTCGCACGAGGGCGAGAAGGTGTGGATATCGAGCGACGGGGTCACTGCCAACTGCTGCTGGCGGTCCTCGAACCACTGCAGCACATATCGGGCGATATCGGCCTTGTGTTCGCTGCCCAGCACGATGTCAACGCCCTCGATCTCGGCAATCTCCTTACCCTTGAGTTGGGCGTAACATCCCGTGACCACCATCAGCACGCCTGGATAGCGGCGTATCAGTTGACGGATGTGCTGGCGGCACTTGCTGTCGGCCAGAGCCGTCACGCTGCAGGTGTTGACGACACACACGTCGGGCGTCTCGCCTGGCTGCACAGGCAGGATGCCATGCTGGGCCAGCAGCGACTGCATGGTTGCCGTTTCCGAGAAGTTGAGTTTGCAACCCAGCGTCTCGAGTTTCACCCTATGTGGTTGCGGCATATCGGTCATCGGTTATTCTTTCGGCCGGATTTACGGGGTGTGCCCGAGCGGCTGGATCGGCCAGAACGGGCCTGTTTCTTAGACTTGGCGCCGCGGGCCTCCTTGGCCTGACGGCGGGTGCTGTTGCCGCGTGCGCCACGCTGCTGGCGACGCGATGCGCTACCACCCTCGTACTGCACGCGCTGGCGCTCCTCACGCGAGAGCCTGCCGCTGGTGCTGCGGCTATTCTGCTCGGTGATCGGCTCCTTGTCGATGCGATGGCTGCCAGCAGGATTATCCTTATCGACGAGGACAAAGTCGAGTTGCTTCTTGATCAGGTCGGCACGAGCCACCTGGATGGTGATCGGATCGCCCAGGCTGTAGACGCGGTGTCCACGACGGCCGCGGATGCAATAGTTCTTCTCGTCAAACTCATAGAAGTCATCATCCAAGCCACGGATGCCGACCAGGCCCTCGCAATGCGTCTCATCGAGTTCGACATACAGGCCCCACTCGGTCACGCCCGAGATATGTCCCGTGAACACGCCTCCCAGACGCTGCCCCATAAACTCCACCTCCTTATACTTGATCGAGGCGCGCTCGGCATTGGCAGCAAGTTGCTCCTGGGCGCTCATGTGCTTACACTGATCCTCAAGTTTGACAGGATCGACGCTCTTCTCGCCGGCGGCATACTTGTCCAACAAGCGGTGCACGGTCAGGTCGGGATAGCGGCGGATGGGCGAGGTGAAGTGCGTGTAGTAGTCAAATGCCAGTCCGTAGTGGCCGATGTTGGTCGCACTGTAAACGGCCTTGGCCATCGAGCGGATAGCCAGTATGGCGAGCATCTCTTCCTCGGGTTTTCCCTTGGCCTGCTCCAGCATCTTGTTGATCGACTTGTTGATGTCGCGTCCCGACCCCTTGGTGCGCACCTTGTAGCCAAAATGCGCGGCAATGTCGGCAAAGTTCTGCAACTTGTCCAGGTCGGGCTGGTCATGGACACGGTACACAAACGCCTTGGCCGTCCTGTTCTTAGCCACCTTGCCGATGTGTTCTGCCACCTTGCAGTTGGCCAGCAGCATAAATTCCTCGATGAGTTTGTTGGCATCCTTGGCCTCGTGCACATGCACGGCGATGGGCTTGCCGGTCTCGTCGATATCAAACTTGATTTCCTCGCGGTTAAACGACACCGAGCCCCCCTCTTCAAACCGACGGCTGCGCAACTGCTTGGCCATCTCGTTGAGCACGGCCAGTTCCTCGGCCAGGTCGCCCTTGCCCGTCTCCAGAATGTGCTGTGCCTCCTCATAGGAGAAGCGCCGGTTGCTACGGATGACGGTGTGACAGATCTTATACTTCTTGACCTTAGCCTCGGCATCCATTTCCATCACCACCGAGTGGGTGAGTTTATCCTCATCGGGACGCAACGAGCAGATGTTGTTGCACAATTTCTCGGGCAGCATGGGCACCGTGCGGTCTACCAGATAGACCGATGTGGCGCGCTCATAGGCCTCCTTGTCGATGATCGAGCCCGGGGTGACATAGTG
>OCTW011494998.1_pt1 | contig 13586 bp, 12 predicted proteins | sample 1539671 | NCBI WGS metagenome assembly OCTW01 (sample SAMN02144230, study PRJEB22623) | gut metagenome | biome: sheep rumen | host: Ovis aries | place: New Zealand | reverse complement strand
GATCCCGACGACCAAACCTCCCTTATTTTCCTTCAAAAGTTCCACGGCGCGAATGCCGAGGCGGCTTGCGAGAACGCGATCTTCCATCGAGGGAGAACCGCCGCGCTGGATATAGCCGAGAACGGTCGAACGAAGAGACAGCCCCGTTCGCGCTTTGATCTCTTTCATCGCTTCGTCCAAGGGACAAGCGCCTTCCGCGAGAACGACGATCCCGCTCGTTTTTCCGACGGCGGCGCCGCGCAAAAGAACGGACGCGACCTCGTCAAAATCCACGGGGTGTTCGGGAACGAGGATCACTTCCGCCCCGCCGGCAAGTCCCGCGTGTAGCGCGATCTGACCGCTGTGTCTTCCCATAACCTGAACGATAACGACGCGCTCGTGAGAACTCATCGTGTCTCTTAAATTGTTGATCGCGTTGACGGCGGTGTTGACCGCGGTATCGAACCCGATCGTACGGTCGGTATAACCGAGATCGTTATCGATCGTTCCGGGGATCCCCACCGTTTTGATACCGAAATCCGAGTAAAGATCGTTCGCGCCGCGAAGGGAACCGTCTCCGCCGATGACGACGAGCCCTTCCACGTTATTATTCGCGAGAGATTCCGCCGCTTTTTTTCTGCCTTCGTAGGTATTGAACTCGTCCGAACGGGCGGTTCGAAGGATCGTTCCGCCGCGCTGGATCGTATCGGATACGGTGCGACGGGAAAGCATATGCATATCGCCGCCGATCAGCCCGATATACCCTCTCTCGACGCCATATACTTCCATATTATAATAGCTGGACGATCGCACAACCGCGCGGATCGCCGCATTCATGCCGGGCGCGTCTCCGCCCGAAGTCAAAACCGCAATTCGTTTCATATCGGCTCCTTCGTTATTTACTGAAAATATTGTATCACCTCGACAGGTCGCAATACAAATATTATTTATGCCGTATCGTTTGGAAAATGCAGTAAATTCTCTTTTTTTCGAAAGGGAAAATCAAGTTCCGCTTCGCCTTTCGCGTCCCCTAAAAAAAAGAGACTGCGACGATCGACCCTCTTCGCAATCTCTTATTTCAACCTCTCATTCGTTTTTTTCTTTTTCTATTTTTTTCGCGGTTTCACTTCCACGTTCTCCGGCCCGAATAGTCCGTAAAGTTCAGCGAGAAAACTGTCGCTATCCGCGACGGTATGATCGAATTTATAATATTTTCCGCCGATCAACATATAAAGCTCGATCCCGCCCTTGTACGCCTCCGAGACGCTTTTGAGCTTCCGATACGACCTCTCCCCATCCGGCAAGCGAACGACGAACACGACGTTTCTTTCTTCCTTCGGTTTCTCTTGTTCTTCCGTTTTCTCCGTATTTTGCCATGCTCTTACGGAACGAAGGTTCAAAGTATACTTTCCGTCTCTGTCTTTCAAAACGCCGTCCGCAAGAACGATATTACCCGACTTGATCAGATCTTTACAGCGTGAATATGTCCCGCCGTAAGCGACCGCCTCGATGATCCCGTCCAAATCTTGGAGTTTCAGGATCGCCATTTCGTTTCCGCTCTTATCGACCTTTTTTACGACGTCCAAAAGCATTCCCGCCGCCGTAACTTGATTTCCGTCCAACGAATGGACCTCCACGACCGCTTCCTCGTCCTGCTGAGCGGCGAGCGCGGCTTCCTCCGCTTCCGCTACCTGCGCGGTGCTGAAAGAAACGGATTTGTACGCTTCTTTATAGTCTTCGAGAGGATGACCCGAAAGATAGAGGGAGAAAACTTCGTATTCGTTTTCGAGGATCTGTTTGCGGGAAAGCTCGGGCATTTTTACGAGATCTACGTCCACGTTCAGGTCTTCGATCTCATCAAACAAAGAGAATTGTCCCGTCATTTTGCGCTTATTGTCTTCCGCGGTGGCGCTCATAACTTGCTCATAATTCGCGAGCAGAGTCGCCCTGTTCTCCCCGAGACAATCAAACGCGCCCGCTTTGATCAAATTTTCGATCATCGCGCGGTTGGGCATAACGGTTTGGCGGCGGAAGAAATCGGACAAGCTCTTGTATTTGCCCCCTCTCTTTTTCTCTTCGATCACGTGCCTTGCCGCTTCTTCCCCCACGGCTTTGACCGCAACCAGCCCGAAACGAACTTTCTTTCCGTCCGTCGTAAAGAACACGTCTCCTTCGTTTATATCCGGTTTCAAAACCTCCACGCCTTTCGAGCGAAGATAGGTAACGTACTTCGCGACTTCTTTGATATTCGTGATCCTGTCGTTGATGACGGCGGCGATGAATTCGGGCGTATAGTATTTTTTGAGATACGCCGTTTCGTAAGATAAGACGGCGTAAGCGGCGGCGTGGGATTTATTAAACGCGTACTTCGCGAAATCCGCCATATCGTCAAACAGCTTGGTCGCGACCTCTTCCGAAACGCCGCGCTTCAAAGCGCCTTCAACGGCGGTCAGTTTTTTCTTGGGGTTTGCGGGAGAGCCGTTAAAGAAGATCTTCTTCTGCTCGTCCATCAGCTTGGCTTTCTTCTTGCTCATGATACGGCGCAAAATATCCGCGCGGCCATAGCTGTATCCCGCGATCTCGCGCGCGATCTGCATGACCTGCTCTTGATACACCAAACATCCGTACGTCATTTCGAGAATGGGGCGCAGTCTCTCGTCCAAATAAACGACTTTATCGGGATTATTTTTATTTTCGAGATATTTCGGAATGCTGCTCATCGGGCCCGGCCGATAAAGCGAAATACCGGCGATAATATCTTCGAGAGAGGTCGGGCGAAGCTGGGTCATAAAGCGCTTCATACCCCCTTGTTCGAGCTGGAACACCGAGTCGGTATCGCCAGACGCGATCAACTTATATACTTCGGGGTTATCGTAACCGAGCTTATGAAAATCAATATCCACTCCGTGATTTTCTTTGATATATTGCTTCGCTTTATTTACGTCCGTTAAAGTAACCAAGCCGAGGAAGTCCATTTTGAGCATTCCGAGCTCTTCGACTTGATCTTTCGGATATTGCGTCGTTACGACCTCACCGTTTCTTTGCAGCGGAACGAAATCTCCCACGACTTCTTTACAGATAACGACGCCCGCCGCGTGCATTCCCGTGTTGCGCGGCATACCTTCCACTTTCAGCGCCATATCGAGAACTTTTCGGATCGTGGGATCGCTTTCGTAAAGCTGGATCACGTCGGGGCTCTTTTGCTCCACGTGCTTCTCGTCTCTCCCGAGGATCCCTTTGATCGTCATTTTCCCGTTCGCTTCGGGTAGCATTTTTACGAGCTTATCCACGTCCGCATACGGCACTCGATAAACGCGCGCTACGTCTTTGATCGCTTGTTTTGCCGCCAGCGTTCCGAAAGTAATAATGCGGGTCACGCGCTCCGCGCCGTACTTTTCGCGCACGTATTGGATCACGTTTTCTCTGCCTTCCATGCAAAAGTCGATATCGAAGTCGGGGTTGGATACCCTTTCCACGTTCAGAAAACGCTCGAAAATGAGGTTAAAACGCAAAGGATCCACGTTCGTAATACCGATCGCATAAGCGATGATACTGCCGACGCCGCTGCCTCGCCCCGCGCCGACGGGGATCCCGTGACGGCGGGCGTAATCGATAAAATCCCAAACGATGAGATAATACTCCGCGAACCCCATTTTGATGATAACGGAGAGCTCGTACTCCATTCTTTCCCGAATTTCGTCCGTGATCACGGGATAACGAGTTACGATGCCTTCGTAAGCAAGGCGCCGCAAATACTCTGCCGGAGTCTCGTCCGTCGGAGGCTTATAGGGCGGGAAAAGCGGCAGGTGGAATTTGATATCCACGTTGCATTTTTCCGCGATCTCAACCGTATTATCCAGCGCTTCGGGAACGTTCGGGAAGAGTTCTTCCATTTCTTCCGCGCTCTTGAAATAATAATAAGGTCCGTTCATTCTCATTCGGACTTCGTCGTCTATATAATGCGCCGTTCCGATACAGATCAAAACGTCCTGCATTTCGGCGTCCTCTTTTTCGATATAGTGCACGTCGTTCGTGGCAACGACTTTGATCCCGAGCTCTTTGCTCATTTTCAAAAGATTGACGGTCGCCTTTTTCTCTTCGGGGATTTCGTGATTTTGAATTTCGAGATAAAAATCCTCTCCGAAAACTTCCTTAAACCATAAAGCGAGTTCGCAGGCTTTATCGTAGCGGTCGTTATTGATCGCGCGCGGGATAATACCCGCAAGGCAGGCGGAAAGGCAGATCACCCCTTCCGAATGCGCCTTGATCGCTTCGAAGTCGATACGCGGGTGCTTGTAAAACCCGTCCACCCATGCGATGGTATTCAGCTTGCAGAGGTTATAATAACCCGTTTCGTTTTTCGCAAGCAGGATCAAGTGATACGTTGAACTCGAAGAATCCTTGATCTTGATATTCTCGCACATATAAAATTCGCAACCGATGATCGGTTTGATACGAAGATGCTTAAAACGCTCGAAATCGTCGGACGTAACGACGATATCGTCCTTACTGACTTCCTCTCCCGCTTGCTTTTTCTCTTCCATCAAGGCGTTTTTGACTTGCTCTTCGAAATCCGCCTGCGCCGCGTGGAAAAAGTCCACGGCGCCGTACATATTGCCGTGGTCGGTGATCGCCACGGAATGCATATTCAGCGAACGCGCTTTTTTGAACAAACGGTCGATCCTTGCCGCCCCGTCCAAGAGAGAATATTCGGTATGGAGATGTAAATGCACGAAATCTTTCATATTTTCCTCTTTCGTTTGATTCTTTTACAAAACGGATTCGATCGCGCGGATCGCCGCGGCAGCGTCCTTCCCGTCCGCGAAAAGCGAGAGTTCGGCGCCTTTTTTATAGGCGAGTGAAACGACGCCCATCAAACTTTTCGCGTTCGCGCCTTTATCTCGATACAAAAGACGGATCTCCGATCGAAATCCACCCGCCGTTTGCGCGATTTTTTTTGCGACGGCGAGCGTTAGATCCGCGGATGCGATAAGGGTACTTTTCATTTTCTTTCCTCTCTGAGTGCGTTTGCCATTTCGCTGATTTTTTCCAATCTGTGATAGAGTCCGCTTTTGGAGATCCTTTCGGGGAGCAGTTCCCTTAGTTCTTCGAGCGACGCGTCTTTATAGGCGATCCTCGCTTCCGCGACTTCCGCGATTTCCGAAGGGATCCCGTAAAAAGACGTTTTGCTTTTCAGATAGACGGCGTCGTTATATTGCCTGACCGCCGCGCTGACCGCCTTATCCAAATTCGCGGCGGAAAGATTGGACGCCCTCTGGATCTTGTTTTTGACCTCGGTCAAAACGAGCATTTCCTGAATTTGAAGAACCGCTTTATTCGCCCCGGCAAGCGCGAAAAAGTCGCTGATGGCTTGTCCTTTTCGAGAACTTAAATAATACTTTCCGTCCTTCTCCTGTTTTTTGAGTTCGATCCCTTCGCCGAGAAGGAGATTCGCCGTTTCATCCGCATACTCTTCGGTATCGAAAGCAAGCGTTAACCGAAGCCCGCCCGCCGCTTTACCGAGACTGCCGCAGGAAAGAAAGATCCCCGAGACGTACGCCGCGGCGTTTGAAAGAGAGTCGCGCTTTTGCTTCAAACCGCTGTCGAGCAACGCGATCTCGCCGTTTTGCAAACGAATTTTTCCGAGATCGGAAAGAAGAGAAAGAGCGGTTTTTCCCTTGATCGTAAGTTCGAAAGAACGCTTGCGCCTCTTATCCTCGGGGCGCGCGATCTCGATCTCCGCGCCGTAAGAATAAACGTGTTTCAAATAGGAAGAAAGAATCAAGGCAAGGCGGTAGTCGTGAGCCGAATAAAAGAGATAATATCCCTTATCGTCCTTTCCGAGCGCGCCGCCGAAAGAAAGGATCGCGGAAATAAAATCCTCCGCGGCAATCTCCCCCACTGCGTCGAATAATTCTTCTTTGACAGATTGCTCCGTTACCATCCTATTTTTTCCACCTCGTACTCTAACGTCACTTTCTCGTTTTCATATACTTTGTCGCGAACGATCTCTCCGATCGAGAAATAGTCCTCCGACGTTGCGCCGCCCGCGTTTACGATGAAATTGCAGTGTTTTTCGGACAAGACCGCTCCGCCGATCCTAAGTCCTTTCAGTCCCGTTTTTTCGATATAGATCGCCGCGGGAGTATCCCCCGCCCTTCGAAACACGCTACCTGCCGAACGCTCTCTCGGCTGCGACGCCGCGCGTTTCTCTTTCATACGATCCATTCTTTCGCATATCCGCTCGCGCGCCTCTCGATCCAGCTCGAATACGGCGGACAGAACGATCGCGCCGCGCGGCAAATTTCCGTCGTGATAGCGCATCGAAAGCGCTTCTTTTTCAATGCGCTGCGTCTTTCCTTTCAAAAGAACGGTGATCTCTTTCAAAGAATCGGAGACGCTTTGCCCGAATGCGGAAGCGTTCGTTTTAACCGCGCCTCCCGCTTCGCCCGGGATCCCGCACGCGAATTCGAGTCCCGTAAGTCCGGCTTCTTCCGCCGCCTTGGCGAGAAGCGGCATTTTAACGCCGGCGCCCGCCTCTATCCTTCCGCCTTCGATCGAAAGGAAAGATAATCCGCTCGTTTTGATGATCGCGCCCTCGAATCCCGCCGACGCGATCAAGACGTTACTTCCTCCGCCGATCACCCGATAGGGGACGCCGAAGGAAAAAAGGATCAGAGCCGATCGTACGAGTTCTTTTTCCGAGCGAGGAAACAGAACGAAGGCAACGGCGCCTCCCGAGCCGAACGTTGTCAGCTCGCCTCCCTTTACCCATTCCCGATAGGGGATATTCGCTTTGCCGAGTTCCTCTTTTATCTCCTTAAACCAAACCTGCATAGCGATATAGTATATGGAGAAAAAGCCGCGATTATTATTCGCTTTGTTCGAGCCGTTTTTCGAGTTCCGCAGGCGCGCTGTATCCCATTTCTTTCAGTCTCAGCGAAGCGACCGCCGCTTCGATGACAACGCAGAGGTTCCTACCCGCTTTGACGGGGATCTCGAGTTTGGGAAGGCTTACGCCGAGGATCTCCGTTTGAAGGTTTTCCGCTCCGATCCGCTCATACGTCTTTCCTTCTTCCCATTCCGAAAGTTCGAAGACCGCGTCCACCGATTTATTGACTCGGACCGCCACCGAACCGAACATTCTTTCAACGTTGATGATCCCGACGCCGCGAATTTCGAGCATATGTCGGATCGTGTCGGGCGCGCTTCCGATCAAAATCTCGCCTTTTTTCTTGATTATGACGCTGTCATCCGCAACGAGCCTATGCCCTCTATGGACAAGTTCGAGCGCAACTTCGCTTTTCCCGATGCCGCTTTTCCCCGTTAGGAGAACGCCCATACCCGCTACGTCCGCAAGGACGCCGTGTATCGTGATCTTTTCCGCAAGCGCGCTCGTAATATAGTCGCTGATTTTTCTGCCGATAACGCCCGTTATCTCCTTAGAGGAAAAGAGCGGGATCCGATTTTCTTCCGCAGCCCGAACGAGCTCGGGCAGAGGTTTGATCCCTCTCGCGATCACGGCGCAAGGGATCTTCAAGGCAAAAAGGCGCCTCGCCCGCTCGAGCAAGACCTCTTTGGGCAAATGATCGGCAAAGCTCATTTCCGCACTTCCGAACACGACCACGCGGCTTTTTGCGAAAAACTCTTCGTACCCCGCAAGGAAAAGCCCCGGCCTACAAACCGCGGGCGTGGAAAAGGTCAAAGAAGCGTTTGCCGGCAAGCAAACGGGCGACAAAGACAGCGCGGCGGCAAAAGCTTCCGCGGAGACGGCGCTTACGCCTTTTTCCTCTTTTTCTCTGTTATATCGTCCGAGCATACGCCCTCCTTTTTCTCCGTAAGAGAGTCTTTTCGATTTCCGCGTCAAATTTCTTTTTTCAATATCTTTTCGATCAAAACGGCGACTCCGTCCTCTCCGATCGGAGGGAGAAGAGCGTCCGCTGCGCTTTTCAATTCGTCCACCGCGTTTCCGACCGCCGCGCCGAGACCTGCCGCGCGGATCATCGAAAGATCGTTTAGATTGTCTCCCACCGCGACCGTTTTTTCCATGGGAACGCCGAGATACTTCGCAAGCGCGACGAGCGCGTTTCCTTTCCCTGCCGAAGCACTCGTGATTTCGAGAAAGATCGGAGAACTTTTGGTGACTTCCACTTGATCCCCAAGGAGTTTTTTGACCTCTTCGATCGTTTGATCCATCTCGAGAGCCGGAACGATCCCCATGATCTTATTCGGGGAAAAGTCGGGGCGAAGATAGGAAGAAAGCGGCATATCGGCAACGGTCGGGAGAACCTCGCAATACGAAGCGTAAACGTCCGTCATGCGGTTCGCCTTGGATACGTAATATTCGCTATCCGCATACGCGTGGCAAATGATGTTCCTCTCTTCAAAATATGCGAGCGCTTGCATCGCGACTTCACGCGGAAGAGGGAAACGCCCGAGGACTTCGCCCGTGGACGCGCGATAAAACGCAGACCCTTGCGCGGCGATGCAATAGTCGTCCGCCCCTACGGACGGGATCTTTTTTTGAATCGAAGAAAAGACCCTTCCCGTGGCGATCGCAAAGATCCCCCCTGCCTCGCGAAAAGAGGCGATCGCGCGGATCACGCGCGGACTGACGGTTTTTCCGTCATAAATCGTTCCGTCAAAATCACTTGCTATCAAAGAGTATTTCATAATGCACCGTATAAAATAATTATAGCTTATTAAAAGTAGTTAAGCAATAAAATTTATTTTGAAACGGAGAATCCCCATGCGGGAAAACCGATAGGGGTCGCTTGCATGCGCGGCATAAAAAACGGCGCCGCAAAAGCGGCCGTTTCTCATTCGCGCCCTTCGGCGGCTTTTTCTCTTTCGCGGAAAAAGGCGAATATCTTTTCGGCGGAGGGGCGCGTAACGCCCTTGACCGAGGCGATCTCGGACGCGGACGCCGTCCTGAGTTCGTCTAACGAGCCGAACGCTTTATGGAGCGCTTTGACCGTTTTTTCGCCTACTCCGTCTATTTCGAGAAGCAAGCTTTTAATACTGCGTTTCGCGCGAAGCTTTCTGTGGAAGGTGATCGCAAAGCGGTGCGCTTCGTCTCGAATTCGGATCAAAAGGCGTAGCGCAAACGCGGATTTCGGAAGAACGATCTCTTCTCCCGTCGTTAAAACGATGATCTCTTCCCGTTCGGCAAGGCCGATCATCGGAATATTTTCTCCCGCTTCTTTCATCGCTTCCATCGCGTAATGGACTTGCCCGATACCGCCGTCTATAACAAGGAGATCGGGGCGCGTACCGAAAGAAAGATCTTTTCCTTCTTTCAGGCGCGCGAATCGGCGAGACAGCGTTTCTTTCATACAAGCGAAGTCATTATTCCCTTCCACCGTTTTAATGCGAAACGTTCGATACATTTTCGCGTCCTTCTCTCCTTTGGTAAACACGACCATCGAGCTGACTTTATCCGTTCCGCTGATATGGCTGATATCGAAACACTCGATACGATCGAGCGAAGAGGAAAGTCCCAAAAGATCGGCGAGATTTTTACAAGCGCCCGTCGTCAGGCGCTCTTTGCGCGACAATTCTTCCGTTGATCGGGAAAGGTATTCGAGCGCGTTCTTCGTGGCGATTTCGGCAAGCTGCCGCCTTACGCCGCTCTTCGGCGACGAAACGGTTACTTTTTCTCCCTTTTTCCGGGATAATACGGCGGAAAGCGCCGCTTCGTCCGGCAGGGGATACGAAGTTACGACCCCTTCGCAAACCACGCCTTCGTCATAATAGCGATTGATAAAGCTGGATAATGTTCCCGCAAGATCGATACTACCGTCGCGGATCGCGAACTTTTCGCCGCCCACGATCTTGCCGCCGCGAACGAGAACGGTGGCGACCGCCATTCCGTCTCCGCCCGAAGCGATCCCGAACACGTCGAGATTGAAATCTTTGGGCAGCGCGGCGATCTGACGGCGGATCATCTTTTCCAGCGTCGCGATCTGATCGCGATAAAATATCGCCTGCTCGTACTGCATATTTTCCGACGCTTCTCGCATTTTGCGTTCGAGATTGTCTCTGATCGTATCGTCGTTTCCGTTTAAGAAGGAAATAACGTCGGTAAGAACCGCGCGATACGCTTCTTTCGATACTTTCCCCGTACACGGCGCCAAGCAACGCCCGATATGCGCGTTTAAGCACGGGCGATGGTTCTTCGGGATCTTTTCCATATTGAGCGCGCAATCGCGAACGGGAAACGCCGAATGGATGAGTTTCAGCATTTCCGCCGCCGAGATCCCCACCATATACGGACCGAAATAGCGCGCCCGATCCGCTTTCAATCGGCGGATCACTTCCACTTTCGGAAAGGGTTTCGATACGTCGATACGAAGAAAGGGATAGAGCTTATCGTCTTTCAGCAGAATATTGTAAAACGGTTTATGCAGTTTGATTAAATTATTTTCGAGAACGAGAGCTTCCTCTTCGGTACGAGTAATGATATAATCGAAATCCTCGACCTTTTGAACCATAGCGAGGACTTTTTCCCCTTTGGGAGAAGCGTTCCAATAGGAACGAACGCGGTTTTTGAGATTTTTCGCCTTGCCGACGTATATGATCTCTCCCCTTTCGTCCAGCATCTTATAAACGCCGCTGTCATTCGGCAGTTCTTTGAGTTTTACGCGGATCTTTTCGTTCATAGCTTTATTATACTACGCCCGAGGTAAAAACAAAAGGGATTCTTCATTCGAGGAGAGCGCCGTTCTTCGAAATTGCGTTCTCTTTTCCTTTATATCGGGTTTTCTCTTTGGTTTTTTCCGCGCAAAGTTAAAACCCGAGAAAAGATATTCCCGTATCCAAAACGTTCAAAATGTATTGATTCCCGATCGAATAATAAACGATTTTGCCCACTCTGCGGGTTTTTACGAGGCGGAGGGAGCGCAAAAAGGCAAGTTGGTGCGAAACGGTACTTTGGTTCTGGTCAAGCATCAAACAAAGATCGGTTACGCACATTTCCGTTATACAAAGAGAAGAAAGGATCTTAACGCGCGTTGCGTCTGAAAAAACCGAAAAGAAATCCGCGAGATCGGCGGCGACTTCGTTTTTCGGGAGATAATAGCGAATCACGTTTTCGTCGTGTTCGGATAGTTTAAGGGCGCATCCGCCCGATCGAGCATTCACAGTTTTATGGTAAAACGCATATATCAAACTGTCAATGCGAAATCCGCTCGAAAAAAACGTTTTTTCGGGGAGTTTTCGCGAAAAGGAGGATGTATGCAAAACGGCGGAATGCTTTTGATCTTATTGCTTCTTTTGATCTACACGTTCGGGGGTGACGGCGAACTGACGAGCGAAAATCTGACCCTCATCGTTCTCGCGCTCGCTTTCCTCGTTTCGGGGTCGGACGCAAACGGCACGAACAGTTGCGGATGCGGGCTAAGGAACTAAATCCCTTTCCCGAGGATCTTTCCGAAGCGCTTTTCGAGGGTGGCATAAAGCCCGCTGAAAGCAAAATCGAATAAAACGAAAACCAAAGTCAGCCCCACGGCAAGGACGAGGTATTTGCCCCAATCGGGCAAGGAGGACAAGATCGGAAAATCGTCTAAGGTCAGGCTCATTGCGAAAAAACTCGCAAAGAACGCCCAGTTTGCAAAAGCGATCTTGATCGGAAGGCAAAACAAAGGTTTTTTCAAATATTTTTTAAGATAATAAAACAGGATCGGATAGGGTCCGAACATCAAGGCAAAGGGAATAAATCCGAGATAACCGACGAACAAAAAGGACAAGCCGCCTGCCGCGACGTAAGACAGAACGGCGCCTCTGCCGCTCCCCGCGATCAAAGGTAACGACAGGCAAACGGACGAGAGCGCGTAAAACACGAGCGTCATAACGTCCACATAATAAGAAAGCACTACCGAGATCACGGCGAGAGCCGCCGTAACGCCCGATAGCGCAATTTCTTTCGCGGTGATTCTTTTCATCAGCAGCAGCGGATCAGATCTCCGCCCATACATTCGCAGCAACAGTCCGCGCAAATAAGCGTCGTACAGCAATCGCCCGCCGTTGCGCGGCGCGTCCGGCTTTCCATATCTTCGTAGGTATCGTAGCTACGGCGAGGGCCCGCGTTTTTCGCGGCGTCGGAAGAAGCGCCCTCGTCGCCGTAGGAAGAAGAATCGTGGTTCTTCATTCGCTCCATCGTATCTTTGTATTTTTGATTTTCGGGATCCATTCCGATCGCCATTTCGAGCTGGGCTTTGGCTTCGTAATACCATCCTTTCCCGTGATAGACGGCGGATTGATAGTAATGCCATTCCGCGCCGCGATCGGAGACTTTATCGAGAGCGGATTGCGCTTCGTCATACTTTTTCGAACGCAAAAGAGAAGCCACGTGGTCATATAAGCCTTTGACTTCGCCTGCCGACGAGAGCTTTTCCATCGCCGCGCGATAGGCTTCTTCCAGCTCGGACAGCTTTTTTGCCGCCTTCTTGCCTTCGTCTCCTTCCACGTGGATCGCGAGGCGATATTCGTCGCGTAACTTTTCGTAAGCCTCCCGAACCTCGGCTTGCGTTGCGTTTTCACTTACGCCGAGTACTACAAACGGATTTTTGAACATTTCCCATTCTCCTTTTTACAAACCGTGTCGAAGCGCCATCTCAACCCATACCACAAGACGTTCGTAACCACGCCTTCGTTCTCGCTTAGTTCGACGCCTTTATACGCGTTTTCGATCCCTTTCATGATCGATTCCATCAAAAAGCGGACGTCTTCCCCTTTGTTTTTCAAAAGATCTTCCGCGCTTTTTTCCCGAAACGTCCGATAAAAAGCGTTAAATCTTCCCTTTTTGAGATCGCGATCGTAATCGTCCAGCGCGTCCATAAAGTACACGAACTTTCCGAGCAAATATCCGATCCTTTCGATATCGGTTGCGTTCTTCTCTCCCGCAAGAAATGCAAAAGTTTTACGCATCATATCGGCAAAAGGCTCCGCGGCGCCGTCCAAAGAGCCTCCCGCCCTTTCCTCTTCTCTTTGGCGCGCGGCGCATTCGTCCGCGAAAGAGGCGAATTCGGGAGAGCGTTTTCTCGCTTTTTTGATCTGCCTCGAAAAAGCCAACCGGCGAAACGGCTTATTATCCCCGTCCGCGCGATCGTCTTGCAATTTCATTCCGAGCAAGACCAAATTCAAGCGAGCTACTTCCTCCGCCGTTTTCGTTTGCGCGATCACGGCGCGTTTTTTCGGGTTCAAAATACAGCGTTTTTGAACGACGGTCGGCTTCTCTCCGCGAACGTCGTGGAAAAACAAACTGATAAAAGCAGCGTCGTAATTGACCGAAAGTCGGGCAATTTGACCGCTCTCTTTCTTCATCGCGTGGCAAAGCCCGCAATAATAGGCGCGAAACAAAGCGTAATCGCGCATATAAAGGTTGGGTTTGTCGGGAAGAACGTATCCGAACATCAGTCTGAAACGAAGCCGATCTTCTTTTTGACCTTGGCGATGGTTCGGCTCGCGATGCGGGAAGCCTTTTCCGCGCCTTCTTTCATAATGCGTTCGAGCTCGGCTTTATCCGCCATATAAGCCGCGTATTTTTCCCTGACGGGAGAAAGAGCGTCCGCAACCGTTTCCCCGACTGCGATCTTAAAATCTCCGTA
>OCTW011608012.1_pt1 | contig 13588 bp, 8 predicted proteins | sample 1539671 | NCBI WGS metagenome assembly OCTW01 (sample SAMN02144230, study PRJEB22623) | gut metagenome | biome: sheep rumen | host: Ovis aries | place: New Zealand | reverse complement strand
CACGCCTCTCGCGAGGCGTGACAAATGCGCCACATCCATTGACGAATTCGGGAAGATTTCTACTCACACGCCTCTCGCGAGGCGTGACGGCTTATGGTTTATAAAAGAAAAATAATGCATAATTTCTACTCACACGCCTCTCGCGAGGCGTGACCGTTCAGGTCTTTTCCGGCGGTTGTAATGATTGTATTTCTACTCACACGCCTCTCGCGAGGCGTGACAACGGATATGAACCAGTAGTAGTGCAAATACGCGATTTCTACTCACACGCCTCTCGCGAGGCGTGACATTTTGACGCAATTTATAAAATATCGCTTTACAAGATTTCTACTCACACGCCTCTCGCGAGGCGTGACGTGTTCCTTTCGGAACACTGCGAATCTTCCTATAATTTCTACTCACACGCCTCTCGCGAGGCGTGACCTTTACGTAAAATATTTTTTTCAATGATTTATGAATTTCTACTCACACGCCTCTCGCGAGGCGTGACGCTTTCCGTTAACCAGAGAAACAACGGTATCGTTATTTCTACTCACACGCCTCTCGCGAGGCGTGACCCATTCGCTAATTGACTTTATTGTAGCATATAAAATTTCTACTCACACGCCTCTCGCGAGGCGTGACTGAATCTGCAAAAAAATGGGCGGAGGAACATCTATTTCTACTCACACGCCTCTCGCGAGGCGTGACCGGTTCCTTCTGCTCCGCCGCCCAGCACTGCCGATTTCTACTCACACGCCTCTCGCGAGGCGTGACGGCCTTCTGCTTCGGTCAGGATGTCCCGGATGTATTTCTACTCACACGCCTCTCGCGAGGCGTGACGCTGTAAAATGGCGGTTCATATGATCGTGTTAAATTTCTACTCACACGCCTCTCGCGAGGCGTGACTATATCTTGATAATGATTGGTTAAATAGTTGATATTTCTACTCACACGCCTCTCGCGAGGCGTGACACAATCCGCGGGCGGTACAACAGCAGATGGAGGGGATTTCTACTCACACGCCTCTCGCGAGGCGTGACGAGAAATACAAATGATTATCAGCGGGACACCAAATTTCTACTCACACGCCTCTCGCGAGGCGTGACCGGTTGAAAACAAATATAAGTGGCTTGCAAGCATTTCTACTCACACGCCTCTCGCGAGGCGTGACAAACAGCGACGTATCAGCTGGCAATTCCAAAGGATTTCTACTCACACGCCTCTCGCGAGGCGTGACATGTAGATTCCGGTAAGATCGCAGATGAGATGGATTTCTACTCACACGCCTCTCGCGAGGCGTGACGCATGGGGCGGAGATACGGTACTGCGCCCGAACAATTTCTACTCACACGCCTCTCGCGAGGCGTGACCAGAGCTGTTCAAGCGTCAAATTTTCAGCTGCTGATTTCTACTCACACGCCTCTCGCGAGGCGTGACCTGATGGAAATTGGTGATTTTCCAGGGGTGGGGATTTCTACTCACACGCCTCTCGCGAGGCGTGACAGTGCCTTCAGGGAATCCGTGTCTCCCTCGTTCAGATTTCTACTCACACGCCTCTCGCGAGGCGTGACAAAAGGGTGTAAGATCAGACATGAATGAAATATCATTTCTACTCACACGCCTCTCGCGAGGCGTGACCAACCGCATATGTGCAGCTGATTCCATCTGCTGATTTCTACTCACACGCCTCTCGCGAGGCGTGACCTGAAAAATTTCCGTAGGTTTGATCATCCTTACCATTTCTACTCACACGCCTCTCGCGAGGCGTGACGGTAGATGAATTATTCGACAGGTCAGGGGAAAAATTTCTACTCACACGCCTCTCGCGAGGCGTGACTCTGCGGTAGGAGTTTCAAATCTGATGTGCCGCATTTCTACTCACACGCCTCTCGCGAGGCGTGACTGGAATTGGCACATTGGTAGGCGGCGTTACAAATTTCTACTCACACGCCTCTCGCGAGGCGTGACGGAGGCTATGCGGGATTATGAAAAGCATCATAAAATTTCTACTCACACGCCTCTCGCGAGGCGTGACGGATATGTCAGTAATGACATAGACATAGACATCGATTTCTACTCACACGCCTCTCGCGAGGCGTGACTATACCATGCCTATTGTATGCTACTACAATGCTAATTTCTACTCACACGCCTCTCGCGAGGCGTGACGCTTACGCGTGTTTTCTCTTCCGGCCGCAGATCGATTTCTACTCACACGCCTCTCGCGAGGCGTGACCTGTGCTCGTGTCCCCCAGTCCCAGTCATGGGAAATTTCTACTCACACGCCTCTCGCGAGGCGTGACGGATGGCTACCGGATGTCTATGATACAAACTGGATTTCTACTCACACGCCTCTCGCGAGGCGTGACGTACTCATACGCGAACACGGAAGCCGGAATTCAATTTCTACTCACACGCCTCTCGCGAGGCGTGACTACAGACGGCTGTAAATAAATTAAATACCGATCTATTTCTACTCACACGCCTCTCGCGAGGCGTGACGCTGCACACCTATGAAACACGTGCGCAATTAGCGATTTCTACTCACACGCCTCTCGCGAGGCGTGACACGATGAACTGCCGTTTAATTGAGGGAAGAAACATTTCTACTCACACGCCTCTCGCGAGGCGTGACGAATTGAAAATGTTTTATGTCAGCCGGAGCAATAATTTCTACTCACACGCCTCTCGCGAGGCGTGACATGGAATAAACCATTTGATCTGCCTGGGATCCGATTTCTACTCACACGCCTCTCGCGAGGCGTGACCAGATCAAAAATCTGGGAACTTGCCCCGCACAATTTCTACTCACACGCCTCTCGCGAGGCGTGACAAAGACCTGGATGCCGTAAAACTGACACTGGCGGCATTTCTACTCACACGCCTCTCGCGAGGCGTGACTTGAAGGCCGCTAGAGTAAATGCGGGTATGACGCATTTCTACTCACACGCCTCTCGCGAGGCGTGACGCGTCAGTCTTTGCTTTATTTACGTCATCGGAAAATTTCTACTCACACGCCTCTCGCGAGGCGTGACGTACACTTCTGGGGCTTCCAATACTCCATCCCATTTCTACTCACACGCCTCTCGCGAGGCGTGACTGGAAGCCAGCATTTCATCAGCTGATTAACTGCAAATTTCTACTCACACGCCTCTCGCGAGGCGTGACGAGGCTATTGGAAGACTTTCCAAAAACAACTGATTTCTACTCACACGCCTCTCGCGAGGCGTGACGGAATCAGGGGACCAAGAGAAAAACCGACACCGATTTCTACTCACACGCCTCTCGCGAGGCGTGACGGTTCCAATAGGTAGTTGGGATCGTTGGTATTACGATTTCTACTCACACGCCTCTCGCGAGGCGTGACCCCAAGGACGAAGAAGAACAGCCAGAGGATATTCAATTTCTACTCACACGCCTCTCGCGAGGCGTGACAGTAGACAATCTTATTGATGACGGTTCCTGTAGCAATTTCTACTCACACGCCTCTCGCGAGGCGTGACCCTTCAGGGTATACGGTTTAGAATCCCTTACGGATTTCTACTCACACGCCTCTCGCGAGGCGTGACACGCCAGAGCAGAGGCATCCAGACAGGCACGAATAATTTCTACTCACACGCCTCTCGCGAGGCGTGACGCAGCACATATGCACCAGAAACCAGTTTTGACCTGATTTCTACTCACACGCCTCTCGCGAGGCGTGACTTTTTCCTCTTATTTTACTATCCCGTCAACTATGATTTCTACTCACACGCCTCTCGCGAGGCGTGACAGCGGAATCCCCATCTTTGTGGTGCAATACAAGACATTTCTACTCACACGCCTCTCGCGAGGCGTGACGGCAATGTATTTTTCGCATAGCTGATCAAATGTCATTTCTACTCACACGCCTCTCGCGAGGCGTGACGATAATGACCACAAACTCTAATTCAAATAATGGAAATTTCTACTCACACGCCTCTCGCGAGGCGTGACGGAAAGCGCCGTCTGCTGGTTCTGTATGCTGTTTTCATTTCTACTCACACGCCTCTCGCGAGGCGTGACAGCTGGTCTGCGATATTTGCATGAATTGTTTCACATTTCTACTCACACGCCTCTCGCGAGGCGTGACTCGGGGAAATGTCATACAATAAAATTGCTTTTTGATTTCTACTCACACGCCTCTCGCGAGGCGTGACTGAAAACGATTGAGGGCTTCATGGGTTCAGATATATTTCTACTCACACGCCTCTCGCGAGGCGTGACCCGAAAAATTTCCGAATGTTTGATCATCCCTACCATTTCTACTCACACGCCTCTGGCGAGGCGTGACACTGATTTTTTACATTGATGGCATTGCCATGCGAATTTCTACTCACACGCCTCTGGCGAGGCGTGACAGATAGCCGTGTTAGACATCTCATCTAGGTTCGTATTTCTACTCACACGCCTCTGGCGAGGCGTGACATGGGGCAGAGGCGGATGTTAATGTTTCAGAGAATTTCTACTCACACGCCTCTGGCGAGGCGTGACCAAAAGACGAGAAATCAGATCCGCGGCTGAAAGATTTCTACTCACACGCCTCTGGCGAGGCGTGACGCATCCCATTGGACACTGCCGCGACATTGGCGGCAATTTCTACTCACACGCCTCTGGCGAGGCGTGACCGCAACATTTTGAAAAAAAGTTACATACCACACCTATATATCGCAAAAGAAGCGGAATTATACTATATTTGTGAAAGCATTTTTCACATAAAGCAAGTAAAATCCCTGCGAACCTTCCAGAATATTTCAATCACATCAGGTTCGCCGTATACCTGTCCGCTTACACAATTATAGTACCTTCAGGATTATATCCCTTTTTTATACCAAAATGTTCAACTTTTCTCTGCCAGTGATTTCCAAGATAGTAAAAGCGCATGCTATCTGTATTTTGATCCATAATCTTTAACAGTTTCTCTCTTAATTTCATAAAAGAAGAGTAATCAAGATCCGCCTCAAACACAGAATTCTGAACACGCTGCGCATGCGACTCACACGCTTTTGCTACCTTACGAAGTCTTTTTCTGCCTTCTGCTGTTTCTGTGGAAACATCATAGCTGATCACAACCATCATATTGCCAGTTCCTGCTTTTCGTTTATTTAACGGTTCTTTTTAATAAAAGCGGAATATATTCCTCCATCTCGCCCCTGACGTATTTAGCCAGAAGATTACTCTGCACATACGGCAGAAGCCCATAAGGAACATTTTCCTTTAACACAGGGTGATAAACCTCAGTTCTTTTTTTCTCCTGCCATTTTGTAAGCAGCTTTTTTCTGCCACTATCATTCAATAAAACTGCTCCCGTAAGCTGCTTATCAAAATCCACTTCACTAATCACTTTCAAATTTAATAAGGTCAGTACGAACCGTTCACCAATTCCACGTAATTCTTCAACCAGATCACAGGCAAGAGACGCGCGACCACTTCGAAGAGCATGATAATATCCAATGTAACTGTCCAGACCAACTGTTTCCAGCGCGGCAGAACAGTCGATCATTTCAAGTGTATATACAAAGGATAGTAATGCATTTACAGGATCAAGAGGCGGTCTTTTATTCCTGTATCGAAATGTTTCTGCCAGATTATTTCCAGTGATTAACTTTGAGAAGATACCAAAATAGATACTGGCGCAATTTCCTTCAACTCCCAGAAGTGAATCTACAGAATCACAGTGCTCTGCTTTTTCAATACCTTCTGTCAACCCCTGTAAAGCTTTTGTCATCGCTGCATCTTCTCTTAATTCTGCGTGATCATGGATCGTACGACGCATGGTATAAATGCAATTACTAAATTTTGCAGCCATTTCGTTTTTTGCCAGCTGCAATCCGTTTTCGCGAAACCTGTTAATCTGCTCAACCCGCAGGAAAACATTGCCTTTGGTTTCGCCGAATACTTTTGCAAGAAACCTTCCTTCTGGAGACATGAAATTGACAGGGATTCTTTTTTTTACACACTCTCCCATTAACCCTGTAGAACAACCCAGATAATTGAAGCAAACAATATTCTCCACATTATCAAGCGGAATTTTTAGTCTGGTCTCCTTTTCAACAGTACAAACAAGGTTATTATTCTCAAGCAAAAGATAAGCATCTGCATTTGTAACATAAATGGTATTTAGCAGCTTTCTCACTTTTTTCTCCTGTCTGACGGAACGTTCATCTTTCCTGTTTCACCATATCCAGAAAGGTCTCATGCCTGTTTCTTTTTATGGCTTGCGGATTACACGTATCCCTGAATGAACATCCGCTGCACTTCTGATTTTCGCGGATTGGAGGTATCACGCCATTCATCGTGTAATTACGAATTTTATCAAGAACCTGCCGGATGATTGCAAGATACCTATCATAATTTTCATTTAGAGGAAGAGAAATTCTTTTTTTCACATCCGCATAAAAAATGATTCCCGCAGCGTCACAGTGAAAAATAGAATCCACACAGAGTTTCTGCGCAAAAACCTGAATAGCATCATCCTCATTAAACAATTTATTTTTGGGCTTCCGCGGCTTGTATTCCACTATCGCCAATTGGTAGCGCTCAGGGAATCCCTGAATTCTAATTCCATCTTTACGTTTTGTCAGTTCAATGCAGTCAGTAACACCATAGATACCCAGAGAATCATTGTAAACTCTGACTGATGTTAAGACCTGTTTTGTTCTGGAAACATAGGAATTATCGGGATCGTGTACTCGGTTGTGAATCATATTCCCCTTTGTCACAAAATAGTTTTCATCCCAGGAGCAATCAATGTTGATCAATCCCCATCGGTGAGGACAATACAGGAAATGCTGTATATTTCGTATACTTACACTAATTTCTTCCATAAAATTATGCAATCCGTTTTATCCAGAATGAATCGACAGGCGCAATGCTTACGACTTATTCTGGTATTGTGAAATTCTCAGCAGTACTGGATGAACGAAACACCTTCCGGCATTTCCGTATTAATTTTTATCTCATAATCCTCAAACTTTCTCGGAGCCGTAATGCCGTCCTTCAACGTCACAGATATTTTCTTGCTTAACTCCGGGAAATGCGCATTGCCTAACACGCTTTCGTGCTTAAAGACATAGAGTCCCCTTACTTCCATATCTCCTCTGGCCGCACTTCTGTCCTCGTCAAACAAATTGAGCAATGCCTTCCATAATAACTCTACATCCTCTTCTGTAAGTCCGGTAATTTTATTTGCCTGAGCTGCAGAAATATGTCCGCTCATGCGATAGAGCGCATAAGGGATTATGCTCTTGTTTCCCATTTCCGTATCGCCTTTTTCCGCCCTTTTCTGGTCGGTTTTGGCCTGCCGGGTAATTGTCACATTATTGACATAGATCGGGGAAATACTGTCCGCAAAGCTGAACTGAACCGGTCCCCTGACAATCCCGCAGGAATTATTTCCGGTAGACATAACCGCCCCGAAGGTTCTAACATCGTAATAATTTCTGCACATATACTTCTGTGCTTTTAGCTCTGTCGGAAGATCTGTTCCTTTTTTAGTTTTGTCTACCGCAAGCCCCTCCTCTTCATACGCTGCCTTGAATTTATCATTTAATGGCTTATCATTTTTAATTAATATATTGAATCCTTCTTCTCCATTTTTAACAAGATCCACGTAGTTTCTAACTTTTCTTTTCAGACAGACATCCGTTACATATCCCATACCGGTCTCAGCGTCCATGCGTGGTTCGTTACCGGCATCCGGATCCCCATTCGGATTGCCATTGGTTACATCAAACAGATACACAAAATCATATTTATTTTCCAGCATCTTTTTTCCCTCCTGTGAAATTTTTTATTTTTCTTTTTTCTTGAAAAACGCATTGTATCTTTGGTAATACCCCAGAATAAATCTTCCCTGATCATACAAATCCAGCGTTCTCGGAAAAGCGCCGTCTAATTTTTCCATCGCGTCTGCAAGCGCACTCTCATATCTTTTCACATACTCCGGATGATCTCTTCTTAACTTTTTAAGATGAAAGTTCGAAAGCTTTATCAGCCTTGGCATAACCGCCGCAGGATTGGATACCGCCATACTGAAATAAGCGTCTTTAATCGTTCTGTTCAATTTTGCAGGTCTGCCCTCCGCACCTTCCTCTGTCTTTGCGTATTTATCTGTTTCCTTCTCCGTTGTTTTTACAGGGCTGGAAGCTTCCTCTTGTATCATCTGAAGAATGGCAAAAATTGCCCCGCTTACATATGCCGGATTTCTGCTGCCGCTGTCATATGACATGCTTATCTCCTCCTTTGTATGTCTGATCAGACATGCCTTTATAAACCCTGCCCGGACCCTGTTCAGGCGGATAAATTTGTTGTTTTCTTTGTCCGAATCTTTTCTGACACGTGTTACCATTCTCTTTAAACACCAGGAAGGATAATCCGTTCCATTAAAGATTGCCTGAAGAACAGAATCAAACGGTGTATCGTCATCCTCCGGATGTGTGGAAGCCGGAGACACCAGCTCTTTTTTCACACGCCAGAACGCAACCGGTTTACCTGCCTCCTGAATCTGCATCTCACTCTGAAATCTGGCGATATTATGAAGCAATTTACCGAATTTTTGACGGCAGATAAATTTCACCTGTATGCGGGAAGCATTGGGGGCTAATCCGACAATGTAATATTCTGATCCGGTGGTAATCCGCTGTTCAATATCCTTAAACTTATAGGAAGTGGCAGTGCCATTCAACGCATCCTTCATTAATTGAGAAAGTGCGGATTCCAGCTCTCCCTCTTCATACTGTTCGGACTGTTCCTCAAAAATGCACCCCATAAAGAAATCATTTGCAGGATTCCCATCTACAGACCAGTAAATCATTGTCTGCCCATCCATGTAGCAGTGATTTGACGGGCTTTTCAAAAGAAAATTCAATGCTCTGGTATACTGCTTCATGGCTTTTGCTGAAATACAGGCATTTTCTCCCTGCCTATGATTATAAGATAAAAAGGATTCCGGCTTAAAATTTACCAGGCTGGGATTTATACCGGCATTTCGTATGCCAACACCGGATCCGGATACCATTGAATCATGTACCTCTGCTACAGGCAGCTTTTCTCCTGTTACCGAGCACTGGCAAATATACGCTTTCTTTTCAGGTTCTTCGTCTGTTTTCCGGGAAAGTTCCCGCCATTTTTCTTTTACCTCTTCATCATCCTGAAGCAGAAGCTCCGGGTGGCCTTCAAGGCAAAAGGCAAATTTAACCTTGTTCAGATCAGACTTTATTCCCAGTAAAACCTGATTTTCTGTTTCCGCTTCCGGATTCCATTTCCTGGCAAATTGTGCATAAGCTTTCGCCAGAGGCGAAGACATTGAACCAAAATCACGCAAGACTTCCTCGCAGAAGCTCTGGTGCTGCAGCTTAAGCCGTTCTCTCTGCTTGTCTGTTCTGCCTTCTGTTTCCGTTGAAAGATATTCTCTGCCTGTGCTTTTATCTGTTTGATATTCCAGTCCGAAAATATATCCGGGACGCACCTCGACAAAATTTGCGCTGATTGTCGTTGACCGAGGTCTCTCCGGAAGGCTGACCTCCTGCGGCACAAGGATAATTTTTTCTTTACCTTTTTTATCTTTTATTGTCCGTTCTATCCTGTTATCGCGAAAACCGGCCAGTCTGCCGTCCGATGTCAATAAGATAAAGTAACTTATATCGCAATCCGCATATCCTGCTTCCTTAAGTTTATGATTCTCGGAAAGGACTGTATAGTAATCGCAAAGTGCGCTGATCAGCATGTAACCGCCTCCTTGTAACGGGCGACATCTATAATGCCGTCCTCCATGATCGGACGGTAAAACAGACTCTCTGCCTCATCGGAAAACACTTTTTTCTCCCAATCTCCATGAACCGGACGCCCGCCGTCCCGGAAGCAGACCCTGTAAAGCATATACCCCAGATCATGTCTGCCTTTGTTTTCCTCGCAAACTTCATTCAGATGAAAAGAATCGGTTAAAAACACTTCTGCGGGAAATTCCGCACATCCCAGACAGGGCTGTCTGAAATATTGGCCTTTTCTGCAGCGGCGTATAAATTCCGCCTGATGTTTTTTTAATGGATCGCACTCTTCTTGTTCCCTCTCGCATCGAAGACCAGTGAGTTCTACATGGAATTCCACGCCATAGCGGACATTTTTCAGAATCATAGAAGCTCTCTGCGTACGCTCATCCCCGATATTGGTGTAAATACGGGGATCCGTTGTAATGGCATCTCGTTTTCCCTGTTTAACCTCTTCTGCCTCCTTCATCTGCGCCTTTATTTTTCCAAGCTTAACCTTCGATTTCACCTCGTTTCTGCGAACGCTTGTAAACGCAATCGGATTGAATACAATAATGCGGTCTATTACATAGCGCATTGCCGGTTTCCAATAAATGCTTTTCAGCAAACCCTCCAGAGCTCCCGGCGTCGGAACATCATAGCTTACACGTTCTGCCTTCATTTCCGGTCTTGTAAAACATGCCCTTTTTCCACTTACAATCACCTTAATCGACAATAAAATCACCCCCTTCCAAGAGAATTCCTATATCTTTCCTATAATATAGTTCTTTATTGGTGAGTACAAAAATACCATTATTCCCTTTCCAATGTTGATTTTTATTACCAGAACCACACTCTACCAGATTTTCTATCACCCCCTGAGCCATAAGCTGATCCAGATCTCTCCGCGGTACACTACAGGTATATTCCTGCAGCCTTCGGAGTGTCTCTCCGGACATTCCACCATATCGAATCCGGTTAACCAGTTCCTCCGTACCCTTATCCTCCGGGATAATTACGCTCTCATCCCGGCTTAGGATGATCTTCCCGTCATAAGAAGCAAACGGAATCGAGTTCATTGCGTTTTTAGATTTCAGGGATATTCCTTTTTCTTTCATCTGACTGTGCATAGATTTCCCGACATGTTTCTCTGCTTCAGCCAGAGATACTCTTCGATAAAACTCTCTGACGCAGGCTTCATCTGAGATATCCGGGTATTCATCGAAGAGTTTTAATGTAACATCCGTTTTGATATCGCGGAGCAGCTGCTTTCCAGAGCGTTCCTTTTCAAACTGAAAGATAAAGACCTCCCCGTTATCCCATATGCCCTCACGATTGCACCTTCCTCCTGTCTGAAGAATGCTGTCCAGCCCGGCTATTTCTCTGTAGGCAGTACGAAAATCCAGATCAACTCCTGCCTCTATAAGCGAAGTAGAAATGACAATGACTGGGTCTGAGGAGATGACTTCTCCCTGCTTGGCAGCCTCCCCTAATTTTGCTTTTATTTCATCTATAGTTTCCTGAAGATCCTTTTTGGTCATCAGGGTGGACAGATGGTAGAGGTTCTTCCTGTGCCCTCCTCCAAGGAAGTTGTATAATTCACGCGCCTTTCTTCTTGTATTGACAACCACAAGAGTGGAGCCGTTTTTTCCGATTTTATCGGCAAGCTTTTCTAGTGATTGACTTTCAATATATTCATAAGTACATTTATGAAACGGCTTAAAATCCGTCTGATCAGGAACAAGTTCTTTTACCCGTAAATCATGAAATGCATATTTGTGAAGCATTTCCCGATAATCCGGCATGGTTGCCGTAAGAAAAATTGCTTTACAGCCAAGTTTTTTTGTTAAAATCGAAACGCTTTCCAGACATGGTTGAAGGAATTCTGTGGGCATCAGGTGTGCCTCGTCAAAAACAAGAATGCTGTCAGCCATGTTATGCATTTTTCGCAGCTGATTGCGTTTATTAGAAAACAGCGTCTCAAAAAATTGCACTTCGGTTGTGATAATAAAATCCGCATCCCAGTTTTCTGTGGCCTGATTAACCTGAAGCTTGTAAGCCTCATCTGCATTTTCATCATCTTCGACAGAATATGTGGACTGGTGGCGCAATATATGAGCCACTGTCCGCCCGTCTTTGTCTTTGTCATTAAATATAATACTCAGCTCCTGCGCAGTCTGTGTGATAATACTGTTATACGGGATAACATAGATGATATGCTTTTTTTCCGTTTCCAGAGCCTTTATCAAGGAACATTTTGCACTGCACAAAGTTTTCCCGCTGCCGGTCGGCATGCTCATGAGGTAAATGTCAGCATCTTCATGAATATTCTGAAAAGCCTGTTCCTGAATTTTCGTTCTCGCAAGCTGCAGGCTTGTCTGATCCTTCTTTTTTCGAAACTTATCAAACTGGTCATTCAGTTTTTGAAGGCAGACTTGAAAATCCGTTTTCAGCGTTGTCCTCTCTACACCTTTACAAAAGCGTTCCGTGTCAAGGGCATCTGCATCAACCAGGCAGGAATAGCAATACCGTATCATAAAAGAAATTTCATCGTAAAAAACGCCAGCCAATTTTTCTTGATCCGAATATTCTGCTGGATTAAATCCGTCCATCAGATATCTGGATAGACTTTCTTTATCAATTTCTTTAATGTCAATATCTTTCCGTTCAAAATCTTTCTTATATGCATCATAGGGATCGAAATCTGTTTTTTTCAGCCTGGCGTACAGCGTATGTCCGCTCGAAGAATCATCCTCCGGCAGATCCTCTTTCTGTCCGCCATCCGGAAGTCCAGCGTGATGGCCTGCAATGCAATATTCAAGAAATGCTTTTGCCGGATTCTGAATATCCTTTCTCTTTGCCGCCTCAATAGCACCACAGGTAGAGTGATCTACACGCAGGGCTGCTCCCCTGATTCTTTTCTGAAAAGCTTCCTGATATTTTCCGATATCGTGAAGCAGTCCGGCATTATAAGCCAAAGATTTCCAGGGTTCAACCGCAAAGGATTCAGCCAGGGCTGCTGTCCCCAACAGGTGGCTGCAAAGCGTTTGCTTGTAAGAATCCGGAAGCGAATCAATATCACGCTCCTTATTTTGAGCATCATCAGAACACAAATTATTTTCTTTGATATGAGCAATGAATTTTACCAAATTCTTTCACCCTCCCGCATATATATGTATTCCAAATCTTATAATATGATTATAGCTCATTTGAAGGAAATTTCAATATTATAATAATAGTAAAAAATTAGAGTATATAATTATAAAGAACTAAAGTTTTCCTTCCAAAAGACAAGGGGATGATCTTTTTCATTAAGATCATCCCCCTGCCAGGCATAAAACGCTTCAATAATTGTAAATAATTAATTTCTACTCACAGCCTCTTCAGGCGATAGAATTTTCCGCATCAGTTTCTCGGACAATTCCTGATCGCCTCTTAGTATACACAAATGAATATCTTCTTACAAATAAAAATTCGCTTCCGATTCTTGCATGTCCTTGACCTGAATCGCGTTTATTGGGCGATTCAGGTCTATTTCACCTATAAATCCTAATCTATAACTCCTTATCGGATGGCCTGATCAGGAAATGCGGGAACGTGAACAGACTTCACATCATGATTTTCAGGGCTTCCCTATTCCTTCTTCTCAGGATTTATTCTGAAAATACGGCGCCAGAAGCGCAGCCACGTTGGAAATGGGCATGGTCTGGAGGATAATTTTCCCGGGGCCGCGGACTACGGTATTAAAGACGCCCTCGCCGCCCAGAAGCATATTTTTTACTCCTGGAACGGTCACCACTTCCATGCTGCAGGTTTCATCCATGGCCGCCAGATAACCGGTG
>OCTW011576767.1_pt1 | contig 13590 bp, 12 predicted proteins | sample 1539671 | NCBI WGS metagenome assembly OCTW01 (sample SAMN02144230, study PRJEB22623) | gut metagenome | biome: sheep rumen | host: Ovis aries | place: New Zealand | reverse complement strand
ATCTTGCAACAGTTTAGTCTAACTCAACTGCATTTTGTAACTTTTTTGTCATCACTTCAAATTGTTACAATACAGTTACAATACATTACAATATAGTTACAACTAAACTGTTTTTACTAAACTTTTGTTACCAGATTGTAAGGTTTCTAAATCGTCAACTTAAACGTTTTCGGACCGAGTTTAAGCCCTTATAAGTTCGTATATTTGACCTTATATTATGCGAACTTAGCTCTAAAAGTTACCGAAAATGCCAACTTAATCGTTTTCGTAAACCCCTATTTTGCATAAATGACAAGTATTAGTGCATAAATGACAAATTGGATACAATAGTTACAATCTGGTAACGAAATCAACGAAACTGTTACAAAAAGTAACAAAGTTCACAAATTGTTTACAGGTTTTGTAACCACTTTGTAACTATAAAATCCACTTTGTAACCGTTTGTTGCCACTTTGTTGTTGAGAGTTACAAGTTTCTCTGTTATACTTTGGGCGTAGCCCAAAAGGTTACAAGCTCAGCCGCAAACTATGCCTACAAGGCCCCGGTTGAGTCAACTAAATTCTATATAAGGAGACACTACCATGAAAAACAAGAATCAGAACACCGCCCCTGCCGCCGAAGTCAAGGCAGTTGTTGCCCTTGACGCCGCCACGCTGGAAGCAATTAGCAATTCCCGTTTTGCTTCTCTCAAATCCAAGGAACTTGCCAAGGCAGGCCTTGAACTTGACGCAATCGGGAACGACGTTGCGGCAAAAGCAGTTGCACAGTGCAAGGTCTATTTTGACGTGACTTCCCGCAAGCTCTATGAAGAAGATGGTTTTAAATCCGTCGGTGAGTTTGCCAAAGAATACTTTGGTGAGAGTCCCTCCAGCGCATCCCAAAAGGCCACTGTTTACGGCCGCTTCTTCTCCGACGATGCAAGTGATACTTGCAAGCGAGTCCTTGAGCTTGTCGGCAACAAGCCCGCCGTCCTCTATGAGCTTTCCAAAATGAACGACGACGAATTGCAGGCCGAACTTGACAAGGGGACGTTCGACAACGGATGTACTCTTGACGCTGCCAAAGCTCTTGCCAAAGCCGCAAAAGCCGCCCGTGACGATGGTAAACCCGTCGTGGTTAAGATGTTTGATTTTGTCGGCAAAGTTTGCGCTATGCCAATTGAAGTCACAACCGCCGACGGCAAGACTGAAAAGCGCGACGGCATCGTCTATGATATGCCCGCGTTTGACGCGCCTATGAATGACGCGGATATCCTTGACGGTTTCGGCTTCTCCACCGATGATAAGCTCTTCAAGGCCCGTTTCGACGATGTTGTCTATTACGTCGGTGTTAACCACGTCGGAAACGTCGTGATTGCCACGGCGACAGAGCGCGTACCGGAGAAGCCGGAGAAGCTGGGAGTTCCCGCTGTAAAAGTCAACGTTGTCCGTCGTATGAACGACAAGGGAATCGACGTCGACGATATCGCGGAGATGGTTGAGCTTGACGTTGAGACCGTCAAGCGGATTCTCAACAAGTAACAAGTTGTTACAATAGATGACAGGGCGGTTACAAGCCGCCCTGCATTTAGTCGCCTAAACTTTCATACGGTAAAGCGTTAGCGAATTAGCGTATTAGTTCGCTAACGCATTATTGCGCTAATTCGGTAATACGCTAAATCGTTGAAGTTTCACTTTCAATTAAACGCGCCCACAGGCATAACGCGCGCGTGTGGCCAGTTTTCGGAAAAGTAATTTAGTCGCCCAAACTGCTTGATTATTTTTCCGAGAGCTGTCCAAAATTTTTCGACACCTTCCGAAAAAATTTTGTATCTCTCGAAAAAATCTTTATTTAAGGAGGGCTTATAAATGAAGCTCAACATCTTCGGCAAGAAGGGAACATCCAAGGACGGGAGAGCATTTCCGATCTATCTATCCACTCTCACGAAAAAAGATGGCACCGAAATGAAGGTGTCAGTCAAGTTCCGGCAGGATGCTAAGCAGCCCGATTTGGCTGATTGCCCGTGTGTCATCGAGGTTGACAAGAAAAATGCCAATCTGACTATCAAAGAGATCAAGGATGCCGAAACCGGCGAGTTCCTGTACGACGAAGCCAGCGGAGAGGTCAAGACCTCCAAGACGCTGTGGGTCGCCGCATGGAAAATGGTCGGCCCGTATGTCGACCACTCTCTCGATGATTTCGAGGGATAAGTTTAGTCGCCCAAATTTTCAAGGGGTTGGACGAAAAAATTTCATATCGTCCAGCCCCTTTAATTTGCAAGAAAGGAGGATAATATGGCAAGACGCAAAAAACTTTCGTTGCAGTCCTTTAAGAAAATGTCGCAAGAAGATATTAAGGGGCTGTCTCGGAAAGAAGCTCAAAACATACTTCGAGAAGCGAGAGAGCTTTATTACAAAAGATCTGCGACTTTGGAAAAGTATGTAAACAAGGGCAACTTTTATTCGCCAGCATATGAGAACCCCGGCTTTCAGAACAAAAAAGGCGAAAAGAAGGGCATGGGTATCAAGGCATGGTACGAGAATAGAGAAGCCCAAGGAAAAATGTCAGCGCCGTCGAAAACAAAGATAGCAGACGCAAAAGCGGAATTGAGTCGACTAAACCAATTTTTTAACTCTCAAAGCAGTACCGTAAAAGGTGCGCAAGAGATAGCGAGAAAGCAGGATATTCGTATATTCGGACCGTCAGAATCGAATCCAAACATTCCAGCCAAGAGAATGACAAGAGAAGAGAGGATTAAGTTCTGGTCCGTCTATAACGAGTATGCAACAAGTGACGCTTATGAGTCTCGCTTTTATCTCAGATACCGAGACATTCAGGAAGAACTCGGCAATGTCGTTCTGAGTAAAAGAGGAAATAAGGGCGGCATAGGCGAAGTCGATATAGGCGAGCTTCTTACAGAATTAGATAGAAAACTTCAAGGAGAGTATTATGAGTACGATCAGCTTTCAGAACTCTCCGGAAGCGGGGATGATTTCTCCTACTAAATTTCTTAAAATCATGATGGATTTGGTCGACTCAACAGGCGGCCTTCCATTAGTGAAAAAATCAGTTTTCACAGATGAGGGAAAATCAGTAGTAGCTTATTACAACGTACCTGCTGCTTTTGATATTGAAGTATCATCTTTCTATCATAACGACGAGAAGCAAGCCTGCATGTATGTGTGGCAGTTCGGCATTCTGAACTGGGTAACATACGGAAGAACATGGTCAGAGTTCCTTGACTTTATGGAGATGCTCACGACTATATTGTCAACAAGTGAGTCAAAGCGCTTAATTGTTTACATACACAATTTTGCGTACGAGTTCCAGTTCATACGCCGATTGTTTAGTTGGACTAAAATCTTTTTTCTCGACAAAAGAAAGCCTGTCTACGGAATAACAGGAGATCCAATTCCGGGGATTGAGTTCAGATGCTCTCTTAAATTATCGTCCAAATCATTAAAAAAGGTGGGCGAAGATTTACAGAAGTACAAAGTTGAGAAGAAAGAAGGCGATCTCGACTACCAACTGATAAGAACGTCAGACACTCCATTAACAGAAAAGGAACTCGGCTATTGTGAAAACGATATTCGTGTGTTGCTTTCATACATACAGGAGAAAATTGAGTCAGATGGCTCGATAGCCAGAATACCTTTAACAAACACTGGCTACGTTAGAGAATACTGTAGAACAGCATGTTTCAAATACTACAAGTCATATCGTGGCCTGATGAAATCATTAAAGATAAGGCCAGACGAGTATAGTCAACTAAAACAAGGGTTCGCAGGCGGTTTCACTCACGCGAATGCATCATTCGTAGCCGGCGGCCGTAAAGGTACGATACAGCAAGATATGAAGTCATACGATTTTACATCGTCTTACCCAGCTGTAATGGTTCTTGAACAGTTTCCTATGAGCGAAGGCCGACTAATTCACCTAAATGCAATAAAAAATCCGATGCAAGTATTTAAGCAATGCCTTCATAAATATTGTTGCTTAATAGACTGTACATTTTACAACATCAGAGAGAAGCCAAACATGAGATTTGAGCATCCTCTTTCTGTAAGTAAATGTTATGATAAGCACGATGTTGAGGAGGATAACGGCAGAGTAGTTTCGGCAACTAAACTGAGAACCACTATAACAGAGCAAGATTGGTTTACTCTGTGTGATTTCTACAACGTTGAATCCTTTACGATTGAAAAGTTAAGAATCTACAAAAAATCATACCTGCCAAAAGTTTTTGTGCAGTCAATTCTTGATCTCTACAAAAGAAAAACAGTTCTGAAAGATGTAGAGGGTGAAGAAGTGAACTACATGATCTCTAAAAACATGCTGAACTCCGCGTATGGCATGTGCGTGACAGATATTGTTAGAGACGAGATAGTATTTGACAATGACTCGTATGACCCGAGAGAGACATTCAGTTCAAAAAAGCAGCAATTAGAGAAAGCCATCGAAAAATATAACGACGGTGGAAAGAGGTTTCTATTTTATCCTTGGGGAGTTTGGGTCACAGCTTATGCCAGAAGAAATCTATTTTCAGGCATCAAAGAATGTAGAGATGATTATGTTTATGCAGATACCGACAGCATAAAAATATTGCATCCAGAAAGGCATGCTCGGTATTTTGAGGAGTATAATCAAAAAATTCTTAATAAGATAAATGAGGCCGCAAAATTCCAGCACATTGATCCATCAGAGTTTAGTCCACTAACCAAAGAAGGTAAAGTCAAAACTATTGGTGTGTGGGACGATGATGGGGAGTATTGGTATTTTAAAACGCTCGGAGCAAAGCGATACCTCATAAGAAACAAGAAAGGCTATAAGTTAACTGTGGCCGGACTTCACAAACATAACGCTATGGATTACTTGTTAGTTGAGTCGACTAAACAAAACAAATCACCGTTCGAGCTGTTCACAACAGATCTTTGCGTTCCTCCAGAAAATTCTGGTAGACTTACTCATACCTATTGTGATTCGCCATGCGAAGGTAACATAGTTGACTATTTAGGCAACTCAACCAGTTATCACGAAGAATCGTACATACACATGGAACCGTCATCTTACGACATGTCAATAAGTGACGTATATGACGATTTCCTGAACCAGTTACTCGGAGAGGAGGAGATATTCTTTGGGTAAAGCAGAATTTCCAAAAGCAGGGCAGGAGGTTTATCTCATTATCGCTCACGACACCAGAGGAGAGTACATAGCGGCAGAGTGCAGAGGTTTCAAAGATGCCTGCAATAAATACAGAGAGCATAAGAAATTCCTCGGCAACAACATTCGGCTCGCTCAAGTTCTGGTTTCGTATGGTCAAGACATTCTGTAAAGGAGAACAACTATGAAAAACGAAGAAAGAAAGGCTCGCTATTTAGTCGTACTAAACAAGGAAACAATCCTTGGTGACTTTGCGAATCATGACGACGCACTGTTCTTCGCATATATCTCAGCACTTCACGGAGACGACGGTGATCTCTATGAGGTATATGGTGGAATGGAGGGCTTCGAGATTGGCTAAGAAGTTTGAGTTCTATGATGTTCACAAACTTCTGAAAGCGTATCCTGATTGTTACTACTATGTGGTATTCGGAGAGAGGAGTAATGGTAAAACATACTCCTCCCTCCAATATGCGCTGGAAGAATATGTGAAGGCTGGTAATCAGTTTGCGTACCTGAGAAGATACGCAGAGGACATACGTCCTAAAAATCTATCTAACCTGTTTTCAGGTCATGTTGACAACGGGTTGATAGCCAAATTAACAAAGGGCGAGTGGGACAATATCGTCTACTCTCGGGCCAGATTCTATTTTGAAAGGATTAAAGAAGATGGAACAAGAGAAGTCTCAGAAAATCCATGTGGATTTGCTTTTGATCTCAACAGCATGGAACACTACAAATCCACATCTTTCCCCCGTATTACAACAGTTGTTTTTGATGAATTTATGTCGCGTTCGGGATACCTTCCCAACGAATTCATACTTTTCACCAATTCACTCAGTACAATCATTCGCCACAGAGACAATGTTAAAATCATTATGCTCGGCAACACTGTCAATAAATCTTGCCCTTATTTCGGAGAAATGGGGCTTAAGCATATCAAAGATCAAGAGCCGGGCACAGTCGATGTTTACCAGTATAGTCAGACTCAACTCAAAGTTGTTTGTGAGTACACAGGGTCGGCATCAAAACGTGGGGGGAAAGCATCTGACGTCTACTTCGCGTTCGATAATCCGGAACTCCAGATGATAACAAGCGGCGCTTGGGAAATCGGAATATATCCTCATTTGGATACCCGATACAGGCCCGCTGATGTAGTAATGGATTTCTTCATAGAATATGAAGATGAACTTTTGCACGGGGAGGTTGTAGTAACAGATGCAGGAGACTTTATTTTTCTACATGCAAAAACAACAGACATTAAAGACCCCGACAACGACATCGTATATACCACCAAACCAAGCACCAGATGGAACTATCGCATGTGCCTTACGAAGCAACATGACGAATTGTCAAAGTATATTCTCACTTGTCTCAGGGAAAACAAAATTTTCTACTCAACCAATGAAGTAGGGGAGGTTATGAGAAACTATGTTATGTGGTCTGACTCGTTTAGTATCAAGAATTAAGCACATGCTGTTCTTCTCATTCAGCAAGAAGTACAGACCTTTTGAGCATCTCAAATGCCATGAGTGTTTGTGGTGCAAGTTCTTTGATGATTGTAAGAAAGAGCATGATTACATGCTTGGCTTGGACAATGTTGTCGTCGGCGAGCCTGTCGACTGGCTGAAAACACATAAGGATGACGTTTACGGTAAATCCGTGAAATAATAAAGCCCCAGTAGAGTCGACTAAACTCTACTGGGGTTGCTTTATTTATGATCGAGAATAAGAAGATGTGTCCATGTCTCTCGTCCGATCACGCCGTCAACCTCTATCTTGTTTGCTTTCTGATAAGCCTTAACAGCGTTATAAGTTCGGGGGCCAAAGTCTCCGTCAAGGTCTAATTCACAGCCGCCATAGTAATTCAGCAACAACTGAGCAACCTTAACAAAAACGTTCTTACATCCCTTGAAAAGCAAAGGAAGAGTATTGATGTAATTTTTGTCAAGGTCTGATATGCCTCCAGTTGAGTCGACTGAACTGGCATTACCATCTGAGCCTTCGTAATTAGGGACACCATAGCCGACGATCTGAGGAGATGTGTTGGAAATGCTTCTGTACGCAACGCTGTCAGATTTGTTGCCCTCGATTACGCTCAGTTCGCCAAACCGATTCTGCACAACAATTCCAACGTGGTCGGACGAACTATCGCCGTTCCAGTTATAGAAGATAATATCACCGGCGTGAACTTCAGAAAAGCGATTCTTCCATCGTCCCCATGCTTTGAACATGTGAATCATCTGGTCGCAAGCTGCATAGCACGGGATAATATCAGCCGCATTACACTGGACGAACATAGCCACAACAAAAGCACAGCACCAAGGATCGTTCATTGTCATTTGGTATGCATCGGAGTATCGACCTTTGTTATAAAGGTCGATAATCTCCTTGTGGTTGTTCGAGCCTTCAGTTGTGCCGATGTACGTTTTTGCTGTGTTGATAATTGAGTCGACCAAACTCATGATACATAAACACCTGCTTTCAGCTCTTCCTCAATAGCGCGCTTCTCCTCATTGGTGGCATGAGCAGAAATCACGTTTACTTCTCTGACGCGAAGGTATCCAGTACAGCCGCCGATAATAACTCTCTTGTGGGCAGGGAACCCATAATCATTATTATAATTGACAACCTTAACTTGAATAGGGTTGCGAATCATGATAAATGGATTCTTGAGTCCCATCGCGCCATGAGATGCACCGAACTGACCTGAGTGCTGAACAGAGGATTTGTTTGCATAACGCGCGGCTTCCTGCATTGCTTGTCCCTGCAATTTAGCCGCGGCCACGTTAGCAGAACCTTGAATATATCCAGATGTTCCGCCTGCCAAGGCTCCAATGATGCCAGCAAGAGGGCCTGCAAAGCTACTACCTGCTGCGCCGTTGAGAATACCACTTCCGATGCTTGCAGTTTTCTGAATCTGAGCAGACTGTATAGCAGCACGAGAATACGCTTCTGCCTGCAACATACCTGCTTTAATAGCGGCCTGCGACCCACCAGCAAGAGGCACTTCTACTGCACAGTTACCGCCGAACTGATAGCAAAGGTTTCTGTAACCAGACTTTGCTACATATATCATAGCGATACAAGAACCGTTATATGCGTCAACTCTGTATCTGATATTAACAGCGTGACCGACAATATCATCAATAGATACTTCATTGATTCCTATGAACGGGAGGTAAATGTACGCCTGAGAGTATGGAGAATAATCGAAGTAGTTTCCGTAGAACTCTGGAACAATGACAGTTCCGCAGTCTATTTCCGTGTATCTCTGCCTGACAAGATCAGACTGTACAGGGCATACAAGGAAGCCAGACCGAATGTTGTCTCGCCCATCTGTCTGAGGAGTTGCGTAAAGCTCATGCGCCCCAATGATACCATCAAATGGATTGTTCCAGATTTTATCAATCGTCGCGTCTGCATACGTTACCCACAACCAGTTACCGAATCCGACAAACTCTCCCGGAGTTGGATTGTAAACATGAATCAAGCCAGAGCCAGATGCTGGTACGATAGATGGATATGAACTCCCTTGAGACGGATCGTCAGGATCAGTAGGTGTCCCGGGCATAAATGGAAAAGGAATTATTCCGCTTGACTGTTCAGGTTGAGGATCAAGAGTGTTTGCCAGTTCTTCAACCAGTTCGTCGATAAGAGTTGAGTCGACTACACTGGAATCAACGAGAGGCACGTCGGGGTTGGACACGTTCGTGTCCGGAATTGGAGTTGGTATAGGCGCGGGGGGTAACTCTTGGTTAATATCTGGATCTGGGTTAGCCGTGATAGGATCAGCCGTTGACTCTGTTGTATCACCATCAAGAGTATCATCATCGACACGAATAGGGGATACGTCGATGGTATCTATCCCAGCACCACCATCAATTTTATACGGAATATGACCAGAAATAGGAATCTGGTCTAAACCATATTTTTCAGCCAACGACTGAGATGTACCTTCAGGGTACGTGCCGCCCATTGATGCGTTAATACCAGAAATTTGCCAAAAATCTCCACCGGAGCTATATTCTCCTTCAAATAAATTGCCAGGAGTTGTTCCTGATTCGTTACTATATATAACATCCGCATACTGAACATACGCACCGCTTACCCATTCACGGTGAAAATATACACGGGCAACTGAAATATATCTGGCACTACTACCCAACGTTACAGTAGTACCTTCTTCAATGCCATATACATAATAATTACCATTTAAAGCAGTTGTTGATGTTCGATAGCAACGAAAGCAGATACCAACGCCAGCTCCAGGTGATCCCATTTCCCTATATTCGTAAGAGCCTGAACCTGTATAAATTACTCCAGCTACTACCTGAGCAGCAATGTCAGCAACACTTAAGCCAGATACAACAACACGACCTTGGTCATTATAATCCGGATACTCTGCGCCTGCTGGCCCAATACCTTCTTCCTGAATAACACCATCAACTGCTTCTAATGCGCTTCTGGGAAACAGCATATTAATGCCGTCCCACCACGCTGTTACAAGTCCTTTTGCCGCGTCATAAACACATCCAGCTGCTAAAATAGCGCGTCCAAATTTATCAGCGAGAATGGGATCTACTTCGCTTACTTTAATACTGACTCCAAGGGCTTGAGCTATTGCGACGTATGCTGTTTCAACTGGTACACTAACTGGAGCGACAGCCTTCACTCCGTCATCTGTATCGAGCAAAGAATAGCTGAGCGTTCCAACATTAGAGCCGTAAATAAAACCACCAGTAGTTGAGTCAACTACACCGCCTGCTGTTTCATAGTTGTCGAATGCAACGGAAGGGTCAGAATCCTGAGAGTCAACCACCGTGTTAGATGTGTTTCCGCTTATAGACGGCTTAACATCTGTAAGCGTTCCTACTCCAATTTCAAGACCGGAAGCATCTGTGTAGGTATCAGTCATATGCTGATTATACGCATCAGCAAGAGTCTGACCTGCCATCTGTCCAGTGATAGCACCTAATGCTTCACCTAATGCAGCACCGGTTATAGGATCAATCATATTATCACCCCGCTGTTATAAGGATGTACTCAGGCTTGTCATTGAAACCACCTGAGAACTGATGTACTCTTGTGAACATAACATTGTCCGCAACAAGAGAGCCGTCGTCGATATATTCATCACCATTTTCAGGCATTGACTGCTTATCGACAATTACAGGCAACGCAAGAATGTCACCGCGAAATGACATGAGAACATCGACCGCGAAAGAAACATCCCAAATTCCCTCGCGGTATGCAGTTACATTTGTGATGGTATAGTATCTCTGAAGCTCAGGAATGTACGCATAGTTGAATCGGAGGACTTCCTGATTCTCAAAACGAATAGTTGGAGACATAATACTGACTTCATCTCGAGGGACGCCTTGAAACGTAGTGCCTCCTACGAGGACTTTGTTGATGACTCTATCATCAGAAGCGTTGTAGTAGAATACGACTTCCATTTATATCCTCCTTAACCGAAAATAGAGGGGACGCCGAAACATCCCCTCTTTGGGTTGAGTTGCCTAAACTCAGGCAACGTAGAAGTACACGAAGTTCTCGTTGAGGTCGTTGAAGTAACGAGCGTCCTTCTTGTAGAAGTAGTTAGTGAACTCCGCCTTCGCGTTCCACTGAGTAGTAACTCGCTGGTTGTTGTTCATGACGCCGAGGGCATCACGGTCAAAGATGCAGCCGAGTACGCCGGTGACAGTCTGTGCATCGCCGCCAGATGCAGGCTTAGCATTAATCGCGCCGGTAGACGTGAATGCGTAGTCTGTGCCAGAACCCTGCCAGAACGGAACCGTTTCAGCGTTGACGAGCTTGGTGTACTCATCATGGAACGTGCCGGACTGGAGGAACACATCAGCGGCCGCACGGAACTCAGACAGCATAACGATATGCTGAAGGTCTTTCGGCGTGAACCTCTGCTTACCACCGACGTTGAACAGGGTGCTCATGCGGGTAAGACGATCTGTGTAGAGGGCGATCTGATAGGCCGCATACCGAATGAAATCAGGACTGACGATAGCCTGAGCCGCCGTGAGGGACTGAGTGTACTGCTGATTGAATTTTGCGAGCAGGTTGATGGCCCTGTTAGCATTTCCATCCTTCGCGGTTTCGACGATCATGTTATTGATAGTACGCATGATGAGAGCATCGTTGCGGACAGTCAGAGCCTTCTCAATCTCGTTAAAGATCATGGAAACGAAGGCGTTAAGCTGAGTCGCGCTGGAGAATGACTGCTTCACCTGCCGCTCAGTGATAGACGCGTCGATCTCGAACGTTGTCATCTTGTTGAAGAACTTGGCTTCCACCACGGGCTGATGGAACACGTGCGGATCGTAGGACTGACCGTCGACGAGATCCCAAGACTCGTTCTCGACCGCTTCGGGCATCTCGGAATGAATCTTCTCGACGACAGAACCATACTCCCATGCGTCCATGAGAACAGAGGGGGCTGCGCCGCGATAAGGGCGATTCACGAAGATCACCTTGCCGATGTGGTTCACGAGGGACTTCACATAGGCATCAAACGCGCTGGCGTTGAAAATTGCATTTCCAACATCGACGACGTTGGAGAGATCCTCTGCTACCAGAGCAGTGTCACCGATGACTTCACCGACTGCATCGTTTACGAACTGGTACACCTGTTTGATTTCCATAATATTTTTTCTCCTTTACAAAATTTAGTTGACTACACTCGACAAGGATCATGGAACGCTAACGCTAATTCCTTATCCAAATCGTTGAATACTTCATCGAAGAAATTCCACAGCCACAGATTTCTCTCCTCTTGAAGAAGTTTCTGAGTTGTGGTTACTCCGATGTTACCGTAGCGATGAATCTCCTCATGCTCGGTTCCTTCATTGTCCTCCGTCACAGTCTGATCAGTTGAGTCGACCAAATTGCGTGTGGTCGTATCTGTTCCTGAATCAGTTGTGGTGGTGGTTCCTCCTTCGGTAGACACGTTTTCGTCAGAGCGATTCTGCTGATACTCAGTGGTATTCAAACCATACTTGTAATTAACATTATCCTCTGTCCTACCATGTTGAGTTGACTCAACCATGCCATGCGTCAAGCCTTCGGTTCCTGTCCGAGACAACTCTCCATCAGTTGTCTCGACATTATCATCTGTCGTCGCAAGATCTCTCTCCTCATGCATATCATAGTTATGAATTGGAGAATACACAACAACATTGGTTTCCCAGAGATGATTCCAGTTGCTGAGATACTTAGATATGAGTATCTTGGCAATTGCGATACGCGCAGCACTTGGAACTACGCCATCATCGTCAATCAGAAGCTTGACAAGAGGAGCGCAAAACTTGCCACCAGAATGATTGCCAAAATACGCAATATCAAGAACTGAGTTGTCGACATTCTCTGCATTTGCCCACGGCATCGTGGTCTGAGCTGCGAGAAAAGAGAATAGACCAGTACCAGACTCCCAACCGCTAAAAACATCTCGAAGGATAGGCTCTGGGTCTGAATCGCTGTACACGAACGGAAAGAAATCATTCATCTTTCTCCTCCTGTTCTTTGGCTCCTCCTTCTGGTTTGGTCGACTCAACTTGAGCTTCCTTGTACTCCTGCTCCGTTTCGAGTTCTTTCTGCTTGTTCTCCCATGCAGAGTTCTTATCAACGGAAATTGAGGTTCCGAAGGTTGAGTTGACGACCTCAATAGCTTCTTTTCGACAACGAAGCATGTCGTCAATCAGAGGAATCAGAGTGTCTGTCTGAGCCATCAATTCCTCTTCAGAGAGATACTCGCGCTTCATATTGAAATTGGCATTAAGGCCAATCTCGTTATACCAAGAAGCCTTCAAATACTGCTGAAGCTCGATAAGCTGAATGATTACGTTTGCTGATTGAACGGAGACATTTGTTGCCCTGATTCCCTTCGTTGCCATAGCCTGATCCATGACTGCTTCGAGTTTGCCATCTTCAAGAGCTTTGATGTATGCACGGGCTGATGCAATCTCTCGGTCTGTACTGGCAGCAATGATTGACTGCTGCCTGCTGTTGATCTGCGCAGATCGAATAGAAATGTCATTCTCGGAAAGCTCTGTTGCATAGCGTGAAAATAGATAGAACAGGCCTCGCATGTTAGTATCGTTTCTCATGAGAACACAGTCAGGTTTAGTTGACCAAACTGTTTCATCGAACGGTGGAAGATGATTAACGATCTTACAATCATGCGATCCGCCAAGTGCAGGGTTGGCTACAATGTAGATTGTCGGACGATAATAAGGGTCAGGAGCACCTCCCCACCCACCCGGAAGCGCATACAGATTCCCGTTCCATTCAAGCCAACCTATATGCCCGTTAATCTGAAGATACAGTTCAAGCATATGAGCTGGGATCGTGTCAGGGAGTCCCTTGTACTCAAACATCTGATTCGTCCGATCGAACATCATCAGGACATAGTTGTAGATGGACTTTCGCTTGTCC
>OCTW011594422.1_pt1 | contig 13595 bp, 12 predicted proteins | sample 1539671 | NCBI WGS metagenome assembly OCTW01 (sample SAMN02144230, study PRJEB22623) | gut metagenome | biome: sheep rumen | host: Ovis aries | place: New Zealand | reverse complement strand
GCCATGATCTGGGCGACGACGTTGGCGCAGAGCTTTTTCTGGCTGGTGCTGCCCTGGATGTCGACGTCCATGCCGATCTGGCTGTCCTTGTAGCCGACGAACTGCATGGGGATGATGTTGGTGCCCTGGTGCAGGAGCTGGTAGAAGGAGTGCTGGCCGTTGGTGCCGGGCTCACCGAAGATGGCGGGGCCGGTCACGTAGTCGACGGGCTCGCCGAAGCGGTTGACGGACTTGCCGTTGGACTCCATGTCGAGCTGCTGCAGGTGGGCGGGGAAGCGGCTGAGCGCCTGGGAATAGGGCAGGACTGCCGTGCACAGATAACCCTCGACGTTGCGCTCGTAGGCACCGATCAGGGCATCCAGAAGCGCTGCGTTCTGACGGATATCGGGGTTGAGGGCGGTCTTGTCTGCCTCGTGCGCGCCGTTCATGATGCGGGCGAAGATATCGGGACCGAAGGCCAGGGAGAGGATCACGCCGCCGACGCAGGAGGACGAGGAATAACGTCCGCCGATGTAGTCATCCATGAAGAAGGCTTCCAGATAGTCGGTGCTGGAGGCGAGCGGAGAGGTCTCGCTGGTGACGGCCAGCATGTGTTTGGAGGGATCCACGCCTGCGTTGCGGAGTGCGTCGCGGACGAAGGACTCATTGGTCAGGGTCTCGAGGGTCGTGCCGGACTTGGAGACCACGATGAAGAGGGAGTGCGGGATGTCCACAGACTTGAGGACTGCCGCCGCGTCGTCGGGATCGACGTTGCTGATAAAGCGGGCCTGCATCTTGAGCGTATCGTTGGTCTTCGCCCAGTTCTCAAGGGCCAGATAGATGGCGCGGGGGCCCAGGTCGGAGCCGCCGATCCCGATCTGCACGACCGTGTTGAACTTCTCGCCGGCCGCATTGGTGATCTCGCCGGCGTGGACCTTGTTGGCGAACTCCGCCGCCTTCTGCTGCTGGGAGACATAGAAATCGCGCTTGTTGACGCCGTCCGCGATGACATCCTTGCCGAGCTGTCCGCGGCAGAGCTGATGGAGGACCAGACGCTTCTCGCCGGTGTTGATCACATCGCCGTCCAGCAGATCCTGATATTTCTCAACCAGCTGATGCTCATCCGCCAGCTCCTGCAGAACCGCGAGTGCATCATCGTCAACTGCCTTGGCCGCGAAATTGTACTTCATGCCGCAGGCCATGGGAACGCTGTACTCGGCCACGCGCTTTGCGCCGTTCTCGCCGGCCATAGCTTCCACGAGATTGACCTTGCCCTTCAGTGCCATGAACTTCTTATAGACTGCAAGAGTGTCAAGATTTTTCCAGGAAATCATTGCCAAATAATCCTCCTTTGAAACGAGTGGTACAGTGAAAAAAGAGAAAACGGCCATATATGTATATGTGTAAAAAAAACATGTCTTAAAGCCTTGCCGTTTGTCGCAACAATTATATAGTATTTCCATGCGGATTTCCAGTTTTCGAGCCGGAATGTGTCCCTGAAAGCGTCCGGGAAGCTGCATAGGAACCACCAGGGACGGTTCTCAACGGTACAAAAAGTACCGGCGAGAACCGTCCCTGGTGGTTCACTGGGGGCGACGAGCTTCCTGTCGCAGATCTCCCTGGTCGCGGCCATGGCGGCCATCAACAATATGATCCGCAAGTACGGCGCTCTGGATCCCGTCTTCGGGCAGGTCCAGTATGCCCAGATCCCCATGGCGGTCGTCGGCATCGTCATGAAGTTCTTCCAGATCGTGATCTCCATCGTCGTCGGCATGGCGGCGGGCTGCATCCCGATCGTGGGCTTCAATATGGGCGCGGGCCTGAAGGGCCGTGTCCGCGAGCTGTTCACCAAGCTCCTGATGGCGGAGGCGGCGGTCGGTGCCGTCGCGCTCTGCATCGTGGAGCTCCTGCCCCTGCAGCTGATCGGCATTTTCGGCGCCGCCAACGAGAGCAGCTTCTATACCGAGTTTGCCGTGCGCGCCTTCCGCACCTACCTGTGCATGATCATTTTCGCCTGCGTCAACAAGGCCTGCTTTATCTTCCTGCAGTCCATCGGCAAGGCGGCGGAGTCGACGGCTCTGTCCATGATCCGCGAGATTGTCTTCGGCGTGGGCTTCGCCCTGGTCCTGCCCCTCTTCTTCGAGCTGAACGGTGTCCTCTACTCCATGCCCGTCTCGGACTTTTTGACCTTTGTCATCGCGGCGGTCCTGATCGTCCGCACCTACCGGGAACTGGGGGCCGGCGAAGCAGAGGAATCTGCAGCGGCTCTACAGAAAAGGTCCGCGGGCAGCGCGCAGATGATTTGAGGGATTTTCCTTGTAAACAAAGACTCCAGATGGTACAATCGTTAACGCTGTGCATGCGCTTGCGCGCAAGGCGAGAATGACGACAGAGAAAGGACGATTGACGGTGATTTATCATAATATTCTGGAGGCAGTTGGAAATACACCCATGGTGGAGCTGCAGCGCATGCCCGAGCCCGGGAGCGCGCGGATCCTGGTCAAGGTGGAGGGCCTGAACGTCGGCGGCTCCATCAAGACGAGGACGGCCCTCAACATGATCGAGGAGGCCGAGAAGGCCGGCATCATCAAGGAGGACACGATCATCGTCGAGCCCACCAGCGGCAACCAGGGAATCGGCCTGGCTCTGGTCGGCGCCGTGAAGGGCTACCGGACCATCATCATCATGCCCGATTCGGTCAGCGAGGAGCGCGCCAAGCTCGTGCGCCACTACGGGGCGGAGGTCCGCCTGATCCACGATGCCGGCGACATCGGCGCCTGCATCGACGAGTGCCTGCAGACGGCCCTGCGCATGCAGAAAAAAGACCCCAAGGTCTTCGTGCCCCAGCAGTTCTCCAATCCCAACAACACCATGGCGCAGAGGAATTTCACCGCGCAGGAGATCCTGCGGCAGGTGGACGGCCCGATCGACGGATTCTGCAGCGGGATCGGCACCGGCGGCACCCTGACCGGCATCGGCGAGGTCCTCAAGGAGCACAATCCGCAGATGGAGATCTGGGCGGTCGAGCCTGAGAACGCGGCCATCCTGGCCGGCGGCATGATCGGCACCCACATGCAGATGGGCATCGGCGACGGCATCATCCCCGACATTCTCAACCGGGACATCTACGACGACATCTGCATCACGACGGACCAGGAGGCGATCGAGACGTCCAAGCGCCTGGCCCGCGAGGAGGGCCTCATGGTCGGCATCTCCTCCGGCACCAACGTGGCGGCGGCCCTGAAGCTGGCCAAGAAGCTGGGCGAGGGCAAGACGGTCGTGACCGTCCTTCCGGACACGGCCGAGCGCTATTTCTCGACACCCCTGTTCGGGGAATAAGTCCGCAGCAGCTTCCGGGTTTGGGGTTTATCCTGGATCGGGATCGCCGAGGCGCCGGAACCACCCAGAGCAGCGGTCTTTTGGTGAAAAACATAGCATCGGACAGTGGAAGGTACAGAATGTACATCTGTACAGCTCCGCTGTCCGATTTTTTTGTATGGAAGCGGCATCCTGTGATAAGATGGTGAAAGATTGATGTATCCGCGGCCTGCGGCTTCGCGGAGCAGCGGACCTGTCCGGGACACTTGTGCAGTTTGATGAACCGGACCCTGAAGAAAGGGAACTTTGGCTGGATTGGATAAGTGAACCGGAGGAGACACCATGGTGCGGAAAATCGTGATAACGGGCGGGCCCTGCGCGGGAAAGACGACGGGCATGACCTGGATCCAAAAATCTTTTGAAAAAATGGGCTACACAGTTCTGTTCATGTCCGAGCCCGCCACGGAGATGAAGACAGCGGGGATCACGCCCGCCCGGTGTACCTCATCCATGGCCTATCAGCTCTTCCAGATGAAGCTCCAGCTGGAAAAAGAAAAGGTTTTTGACGCCGCGGCGCGGGACATCCTGAAAAAGATGGAGATGGAGCTGGTTTCCCCGGCTTCCCCTGAGGAGAAGGCGGAAAACGGCAGCCGGCCCAAGGTCCTCATCGTCTGCGACCGGGGCTTTTTTGACAACCGGGCCTATATGACGCAGGCGGAATTCGACGAGGCCCTGCGGCAGCTGGGCGTGGACGCGGACGAGAAGCTCCGCAGCTATGACGCGGTCTTTCACCTGGAGACGACGGCCAAGAACGCTGCCGTCTATTACGGGACGCAGAACAACGCCATCCGCGACGAATCGCCGGAGGAGGCAGTGGCGCTGGACGACCGCGTGATCGCGGCATGGGAGAGACACCCCTATTTCCGGATTATCGAGAACTTGAACGGCTTTGAGGACAAGATGCGGCACCTGGTCGCGGAGATCGCCGCAGCGCTGGGAGAACCCGTGCCCTTTGAGATCCGCCGCCGCTTCCTGATCGACTATCCGGATACCGCGGCGCTGGAGGCGCTGCCGGGCTGCCACAGAGAGGACCTCGAGCAGGTCTACCTGCGGTCCGAGGAGGATGAGGAGATCCGGATCCGGCGCAGCACGGGCGAGGACGGGGAAGTCTTCTACCTGACCCGCAGAAGGCTCCACGACGGCCAGCGGCGGCTGGAGGCGGAGGGACGACTGTCCGAGCGGGAGTACATGCAGTTCATGACCAACGCGGACCCGGAGCGGCGCCCCATCCGCAAGGTGCGCTACCGCCTCATCTGGAACAGCCAGCACTACGAGATCGACCTCTATCCCTTCTGGACGGACCAGGCGGTCCTGGAGGTCTCTCTGCGGTCGGAAGACGAGCGCGTCCGGATCCCTTCATTTCTGCGTGTTCAGAAGGAAGTGACCGGCAATGCCTATTACGAGGTCTCGTCGCTGGCCAGAATCGAACAGGGAAAGCCGATCTGACGGACAGGCCGTTACTTAAAGGGCATGTCATTTGCTGTGAAGACGTCGGGGGATGCTCCACATCCGGAAAAACATATGCAGCAGGATGTCTGGGCGGCAGCCCGCAGGAAGGCACATATTTTTTAGAAGTAAGGGAGGACAAGATGGAATACAGGATCGAACATGATTCCATGGGAGAAGTGAAGGTACCGGCAGACAAGTACTGGGCGGCGCAGACGGAGCGCAGTCATGAGAATTTCCCGATCGGCGTCGGGATCGAGACCATGCCGGCCGAGATCATCCGGGCCTTCGGAATCCTGAAAAAGGCGGCGGCCCGCGCCAACCACGCGCTGAAGCCGGAGAAGATGACGGACGAGAAGCTGGCGGCCATCTCTCAGGCGGCCGATGAGATCATCGAAGGAAAGCTGATGGATCACTTCCCCCTGGTTGTCTGGCAGACGGGCTCCGGGACCCAGTCCAACATGAACGCCAACGAGGTCATCGCCAACCGGGCCAATGAGATCGCAGCAACCAGGCTCTGCCATCCCAACGATGACATCAACATGAGTCAGTCCTCCAACGACACCTTCCCGACGGCCATGCACATCTCGGCAGTGACGGCCCTGGAGGACCGCCTGATCCCGGCGGCAGAGAAGCTGATCGCGGCCTTCCGGGTCCTGGAGGAGAAACATGAGGGGATCGTCAAGAGCGGCCGGACCCACCTGCAGGACGCCGTCCCGATCGCTTTTTCCCAGGAGATCAGCGGCTGGCGCAGCTCCCTGGAGCGGGACGTCGAGCTGGTCAGACTGGCCATGAAGCCCCTGTCCGAGCTGGCCCTGGGCGGCACCGCCGTCGGCACCGGCCTGAACGCACCGGAGGGCTTCTCCGAAAAGGTCGCGGAGGAGATCTCCGCCCTGACCGGCAAGAGCTTTGTGACGGCGCCCAACAAGTTCCACGCCCTGACCTCCAAGGACGAGATCGTCTTTGCCCACGGCGCTGTCAAGGCCATGGCCGCGGACATGATGAAGATCGCCAACGACGTCCGCTGGCTGGCCAGCGGCCCCCGCTGCGGCCTCGGCGAGATCCGCATCCCGGAGAACGAGCCCGGCAGCTCCATCATGCCCGGCAAGGTCAATCCGACCCAGTGCGAGCAGGTCACCATGGTGGCCGTCCAGGTCATGGGCAACGACGCCGCCATCGGCTTCGCCGCCTCCCAGGGCAATTTCGAACTCAACGTCTTCATGCCCGTCATCGCCTACAACTTCCTCCAGTCCGTCCGGCTCCTGTCCGAGTCCATCGGCGCTTTCACGGACAACTGCGTCGTCGGAATCGAGGCGGATCGCGCCAAAATGCACCACAACCTCTATAACTCCCTCATGCTGGTCACCGCCCTCAACCCCTACATCGGCTACGAGAACGCGGCCAGGACCGCCAAGCTGGCCTATAAGGAGAACATCTCCCTCAAGGAGGCCTGCGTCCGCCTCGGCTTCCTCACCGCGGACCGCTTCGACCAGGTCTTCCACCCCGAGGAGATGGTGTAAGGACCACAGGGGCCATGGCGGGGCCCCGGGACTCTCCCCGTTCTTTTTCAGGAGTGACCTCGCCAGTGCATCTGTCTGGTCAAAACCGAAATATAGAACATTGACGCTTCGCCGGAATCTGTGCTACACTGCGTTAAACCGTTGAAGAAGAGTGAGTAAGCAATGACATCCCTTCTCTACAGAGAACTGCAGGTGCTGAGATTGCAGTGTGAAGCGTCTTGCCGAATGGACTTCTGAGGGCGACCTGAAATGCGGCCCGTGCACCTTCCCCTCTCGCAGGGCGCCGCACAGTATGGGAGACGGAGCCTTGAACCTCCGTAAACAAAGTTCAGCATATGTCGGTATGCAGCAGACTCCGCGCATCGATCAGAAGACGCGTGGAGAATACATCAGGCAAGACAGCGGCATCCGGACGTATGACAGAGTGGGCGCGTGAGCGTCAAGCCGGGTGGCACCGCAGGATGAATCGAATTGTTCAGCCTGTCCCAGCAGAAAAACTGTATGGGACAGGCTTTCTCTATGTCCCTCGCACGAAAGAAAAAAGAGGTGTAAAAATGGCAGACAAAAAAATCCCCTACAAGATCTATCTCACAGAAGACGAGATGCCCAACAGCTGGTACAATCTCCGCGCGGACATGAAGAATAAGCCCGCGCCCCTCCTCAACCCCGGTACCCTCGAGCCCCTCAAGGCCGAGGAGCTGGCGCCCATCTTCTGCGAAGAGCTGGTCGCCCAGGAGTTGGATGAGACCACCCCCTATATCGAGATCCCCCAGGAGATCCGCGATTTCTACAAGATGTACCGCCCCTCGCCCCTGGTCCGCGCCTACTGCCTGGAGGAGAAGCTCCAGACCCCCGCGAAGATCTACTACAAGTTCGAGGGCAACAACACCAGCGGCAGCCACAAGCTCAACTCCGCCATCGCCCAGGCCTACTACGCCAAAAAACAGGGCCTCAAGGGCGTGACGACCGAGACCGGTGCCGGCCAGTGGGGTACTGCCCTGTCCATGGCCTGCTCCTACTTCGACCTGGACTGCAAGGTCTTCATGGTCAAGGTCTCCTATGAGCAGAAGCCCTTCCGCCGCGAAGTCATGCGCACCTACGGCGCCTCCGTCGTGCCGTCTCCCTCCGAGACCACCGAGGTCGGCCGCAGGATCCTGGCCGAGCACCCCGGCACGACCGGCAGCCTGGGCTGCGCCATCTCCGAGGCCGTCGAGGTGGCGACACAGAACCCCGGCTATCGCTACGTCCTGGGCAGCGTACTCAACCAGGTCCTGCTCCACCAGTCCGTCATCGGCCTGGAGACCAAGACCGCGCTCGACAAGTACGGCATCAAGCCCGACATGATCATCGGCTGCGCCGGCGGCGGCTCCAACCTGGGCGGCCTGATCGCCCCCTTCATGGGCGAGAAGCTCCGCGGCGAGGCAGACTACCGCATCATTGCCGTAGAGCCGGCCTCCTGCCCCAGCTTCACCCGCGGCACCTTCGCCTATGACTTCTGCGACACCGGCATGATCTGCCCGCTCGCCAAGATGTACACCCTGGGCAGCGGTTTCATCCCGTCTCCCAACCACGCGGGCGGCCTCCGCTTCCACGGCATGAGCACCACCCTGTCCCAGCTCTACCACGACGGCTACATGGAAGCCACCAGCGTCGAGCAGTCCAGCGTCTTCGAGGCCGCGGAAATGTTCGCCCGCGTCGAAGGCATCCTGCCCGCCCCCGAGAGCTCCCATGCCATCCGCGTCGCCATCGACGAGGCCCTCAAGTGCAAGGAGACCGGCGAGGAGAAGACCATCGTCTTCGGCCTGACCGGCACCGGCTACTTCGACCTCGTCGCCTACCAGAAATACAACGACGGCCAGATGACCGACGAGATTCCCACCGACGAGCAGATCGCCGCTTCCATCGCCAGGCTCCCGAAGGTGGATAAGTAAACCAACCGGATCGGCTCTCGTTAAACCGCCTGGGGCGGTTCTCCCGGTTCTTTTTTACCATCTGGATCTGTTCCTGGGGGTTCGTCCCTGGTGGCTCCCGGAAAGAGGCTGGCCTATGGGCAAGCTGCGGTGTAGAGAGGACCCCGGGACAAAGGCCGCAGAACATCATTTTTTGGAACAGGACGACAGAAAACCTGAAATCATGCAGTACCAGTGTGACAGCATTTTCGGGTTTTCTGTCGACTTTTTTTGTGTGTGTGGGTATAATATAGGCATCAAGCGTATAGAGCCGTATATGACCGTATATATTGCTTGAATCCGTATAAAGTCGTATAAAAACGTATAAAGGAGTATAACACCAAAGAAACCGTATAAAGTCGTATATAGACCGGAGAGATGCAAGAGCTGTGCAGTAATGCAGCAGACAGCCGCGAGGCGGTGGGAGGATAAGATGCAGGGAAATCCCTTTGATATATCGTTTGGGAAAAGTCCGAATGAGACAATAGAGAGAGTGAGGCAGAACCGGGAAATCCTGGAGGCTTTTACCACAGACCCGGTAGTACAGCAGATTTTCATGATCACCGGCGTAAGGGGATCGGGCAAAACAGTTCTGATGAATACGATCGCAAACTCTCTGGAAGCAGAAAAAGAATGGATCGTAATACGATTGAACCCGGACAGAGACCTTCTACAATCGATGGGAGCAAAACTGTGCAGTACGCGGTCCAATGCTGAGATGTTCCAAAACGCAAAATTGAATCTGTCACTTTTCGGCTTTGGCATTACCGTGGATGAAGCCCCACCGATTACGGACATAGAGTTTGCCATCGAAAAAATGATGAAGACGCTGAAAAAGCACCATAAAAAAGTATTGGTGACGATCGATGAAGTTACCAATAACGAGCATGTCAGAGTTTTTTGCAGTGCCTTTCAGATTCTGATCGGGCAGAATCTGCCGATTTATCTCCTGATGACGGGGCTCTATGAAAACATAGAATCTCTTCAGGATGAACAGAGTCTGACTTTTCTATACCGCGCCCCCAAAATACGGATGACGCCTCTCAATATCGGAATGGTTGCAGCCAGATACGCGGAAGTATTTTCCATTCCGCATGAAGAGGCAGTCCGAATGGCTGTCCTTACAAAGGGCTATTCCTTTGCGTTCCAAGCGCTGGGATATTCCCGCTGGAGAAACAGAGATTCCATGGACAGGTGTCTGGCGGAGTACCGGCTGCTGCTGGAGGAATATGTATACGAAAAAAACTGGTCGGAACTGTCTGCCAAAGACAAGCGGATCGCAGACGGTATCGCGCACTGTCCTGATGGAAAAATTGCCAGTATCAATCAATACCTTGGGCTGAAGCCGGACGAAATCAACCAGTATCGCCGGCGCCTGATCCGCAAGGGAATCGTAAGTGGGGAGGAATACGGAAGGCTGCAGTTCACACTGCCCATGTTTGAGGACTTCGTACGCGATCGAATGATAGAGTGAAAAAAAGCATCCCGCGGCAGCACATGTCTGCAGCGGGATGCTTTTTTATCGACGCCTTAGCTGATCTTCCACGAAACAGCCCGGCCTACGGACCAGGGACCAGTGTGACCGGCGACAACTCTTCACTGCCCGAACAAGACCTTCTTCAGGATCAGCGAGCTGATGACCGCCACCAGCACACCGGCGACGAGAGCCACGATCTCGGCCTTCTTCTCCTCCTCAAATTTCGGCTCCAGGATCTTGTCGATCAGAAACCAGGTCAGGAAGCCCAGGATGGTCGGAATAATGCCGCAGAAATTGTATCCCAGCAGCAGGAAAATACCATAGACGATGTTGGTCACATATGCATCAAAATTATTCATAAATCAATATCCTCAAAGTTTAGAACATAATCCTTTCCCGGGTGGTTTACCTGCTGTACTTGCCTTTGCGCTTTACGGTCTTGCGCCCGCCGAGGAAAGAAGGCAGGGGCTTGCCCTGCTTGCGCCACTCGGCGTATTCAGCCGTCGCCGCAAAGAGGACGTCGCCGGAGGAGTTGAGGGCGGTCTCGACGGAGTCCTGGACCACGCCGATGATGAAGCCGACGCCGACGACCTGCATAGCGATATCATTGGAGATACCGAAGAGCGAGCAGGCCATGGGAATGAGCAGGAGTGAGCCGCCGGCCACGCCCGATGCGCCGCAGGCCGCCAGGGCGGAGACCACGGACAGGACGAAGGCAGTGGCAAAGCTCACATGGATGCCCATAGTGTTGGCGGCCGCCAGCGTCATGATGGTGATGGTGATCGCCGCGCCGTCCATATTGATGGTCGCGCCCAGCGGGATGGAGACGGAGTAGACGTCCTTGTCCAGACCCAGACGCTCGCAGAGCTCCATGTTGACCGGAATGTTGGCCGCAGAACTCCTGGTGAAGAAGGCCGTGAAGCCGCTCTCGCGCAGGCACTTGAAGACCAGGGGGTAGGGATTGGTACGCAGGATGATCCCCACGATGATGGGGTTGATGATCAGGGAGACGGTCAGCATGCAGCCCACCAGGAGAGCCAGGAGCCTGCCGTAGCCCATGAAGGTGCTGAAGCCGCTGCCCGTGACGGTTCCGAAGACCAGACCGCAGATACCGAAGGGAGCCAGGTTGATGATCCAGCGGACACCCTGGGAGACGGCGTCAGAGAGATCGGCGAGGAAGCGCTTGGTCGTGTCGGATGCCGTCTTTTTGAGGCCAGCGCCGAGGATCGCGGACCAGAAGAGGATGCCCATATAGTTGGCATTCATGGTCGCCTGGAGCGGGTTGACGATGATGTTCATCAGCAGGTTGTAGAGGACCTCGCCGAGCCCGCCGGGCGCCGCCTGCTCAACCCCCTCGGAGACCAGGACCAGGGTCTGGGGGAATGCGAAGCTGAAGAGCACCGCGATGAAAGCCGCCAGGAAGGTGGTCAGCATATAGAGAAAGATGACCATGCCGAAGCGGGAGTCCAGCTTGGAGGAGCCCTGGCAGAGAGAACTCATGACCAGGACCGCGACCAGGACCGGTGCGATCGCCTTGAGGGCGCCGACGAAGAGATCGCCGAAGATGCTGATGAAGGAGGCCTGCGGCACGGCGACGGCCAGGATGGCGCCGACGACGATGCCGATGGCGATCCGCAGGACCAGACTTGTTTCCGAGTATTTCTGTGCGATGGATTTGAGCGAATTCATAGATACGATCCCCTTTCATAAAAAACGCCAGCCGCGGTGCAGCTGACGACTGTGTACATTATAAAGGGCGGCGGCAGATGCGTCAATGCGGCGGAAGCTGCGTGGCAGCTCATAAATACGGTGTCAGAACGGCACTTTTCCTCTTGGCGTATTTTCTGAATTCACCCCGGATCTCTTCGTTGGGAATGTTAGCGAAGCCGCTGTCCTCCTCCTCGACGTATGTCAGATATCCGAGATGGATGAGCAGGGTCAGGACATCATCTTTACAGGTGAAGGACTCGAAATCATTCTGGAATGAATCTGTATCCACTTCTATACTCTGCCCGGAAATCAGGGCGGCAACATCCTGCTGCAGGCCGTCCTGATCCATGTCGATATAGGTCATGAGAGCTTCCGCCGCAGACGTCTTTTTCCAGTAGGACTGGAACTTCCGGTTAACTGACAAAGACGGCAATGTCATTGACAAGTGGACGTCCGGCAAGGAGCCCCACATGATTGAGAAGCTCAAGCCCGGCACCTACACCCTGCGTGAAGAGACCGCCCCCAACGGCTACGAAGTAGCCGAGGACGTGAAATTCACCGTCAAGGAAACCGGCGAGATCCAGAAGGTCTCCATGGTCGATGCCCCGAAGGGAACGAAGAAGACCACGACCTCTGGCGGAGGCGGCGGATCCAACACCCCTAAGGGAAGTACATCTACCGGTACCAGGCTCAGCTTCAGCAACCCTGAGACCGGAGATACCACAGACATTGTCTTATGGGTACTCCTGCTGGGACTGGGAGGCATTTTTGCAGTTGCTCTCTGGTACGCGAAAAAGAGAGTAGAGGAAGACACGAAGAAAGATTGATGATCTTTTGGAAATGTTGACTCAGCTTCCGAAGGGGAGAATTTGCCGTAAACAGGAAATCCTCTGGTAACTGAAAACAAGACCCTATTGTTGTGCAGTCCCCGTGAGAACTGCGGGGACTGCCTTACATAGAAGGAGGAATCAATGTCAGACAGGAATTTGAAAGAATCCTCGAGAGTGGATGCTTTTTTAAAAGAATTGACACCGGAAGAACTTGAACAGGAATTACGCAGATATCAGGAAGTCTTCCACGGCTGCATCGATATGAAGGATCTTCTCCACATCAAGGAGATCCAGGCGATTGCCATGATTGCAGGGGATATAAACAGTCTTCCGGAGGGCACAGTGAATCATGCCGGAAAGATTAGAAACGGCATGGAGGACAGCTCGATTAAAGACAAGTTGGACTGCATCCTGGATGCGATCACTAATCTGACAGGGACGTTGGTAATGCTCAGTTGAGCAGCTGTGAAAAAACCTGTTTAACATAATGGACAGAAACACCAGTGCCATGCCGTAACAGAAAAGTTACAGGCAATAATGACACTTGCATCTTCAAGGCCGGGACTACTTTCTTAATGAGGAAAATAGTCCCGGTTTCATTTTGCCTGTAAGATGATAGACTCAGGCTACATATAAGTAATCTTCAGCACTTCTGTGCTATGTATTCATACACATAATCGTGAAAACCTGTTTAAAAACCAAGTATTGCACAATTATAGTCATGATTTAGACGCTTGTTTTGACGAGATAGAAGATACAATGTGGTTGTATGAGGGGATTTCTTCCCTTTTTTGTTGTAGACAGAAATATGCTGATATTCAATTGCCATTCTTATTCTCAAACACATACAGATGGATGCGGCTCTACCTGATCAATAACGGAGTTTATGGCGTATGGTATTACAAAGCCATTTTGACTAAGAATAAAGGACGGCTTCCACTATTAATAAGACGGAGAAGGCACTCACTATGAAGAAACTAATCGCGAAAATCAGAGCAATTTTAAGAAACCGCCGTGTCAGAAAGATATGGATGCGCACTATCAGCAGCATTGCATGTCTGGTTGTGTTTATAACGACCTATGCGCTTGTGCTTCCTGCCATCACCATGGAAAGCGAAGCCGCATGTGGGATTGAAGCTCATCAACACGATGAATCGTGTTATGAAGAACGGCTGATCTGTAATATTCCGGAATCAGATGGCCACGTACACACAGAGGACTGCTACTCAACGACACAGAAGCTTATATGCGATCGTTCTGAGCACCTGCATACTTCGGATTGCTATGATGAAGAAGGAAATCTTAC
>OCTW011547379.1_pt1 | contig 13596 bp, 13 predicted proteins | sample 1539671 | NCBI WGS metagenome assembly OCTW01 (sample SAMN02144230, study PRJEB22623) | gut metagenome | biome: sheep rumen | host: Ovis aries | place: New Zealand | reverse complement strand
ACCTAAATCCCCGTTTACGCCATAGAATCGAACGCGATGGAGTCACTATCTTCTGAACAGAGAGTATTTCAGTAACGAGCTTACCCCTTTGGAACAAGCCCTTCAATTCTTTATCAATTCGCTGTCAGAGCCAGCATAATTCTTCAGCATCTCTGACGGTCCCATTTTCTGTCCTACGGTCTTAACGCACCGCAGATGTTTTACTCATTCCATTCTCAAGTATATGTGGATGATTAATTGTAAGAAGCAATAAAGGTGCGACGCATCGCACCTTTATCATTAAAATCAATATTAGCAAATCTTTATTTATAGGCGGTTCCTATTACCTGGACACCACCTCCTAGGGCAGCTGCCAGTTTGTTAGGGTTGTCATGCACAAGTATCACGCCGGCTCCGAGTTTTGCAGCCTTCTTCTTCAACTTGTTCAGTGCACCCTTATAGCCCATGCTTGAACCCAATGAACCTCCCCAGGCAGAAGTGGCTTTGAGTTCACCTACACGTTTCAAGCCGATAACGTCGCTCTCCACATACGTCACCACCACTTTCTTCCAGTCAGCTTTTCCCTTGACCTCCGGCACCTCAATGCCCTGTGAGCACTCTTCCTTGCGTCCCGAAGCATACTCAATGTACTTAATCTCCCGCTTGTTCTTTTCGTTCAGCATCTCCTCCCCCGGAAACCGATACTGGATGCTCGTCTCACCATTCTTCACGATTTTCACGTTCAGTTCCTCACCCGAGCGCAGTACCACTTTGTCCTGCGCCTTCGCACCCACAGCCACCATAGCCGTCAGTGCCACCAGAATCATTTTCTTCTTCATAGTTTATTATTTTAAATAGATAGATATTATAACATTAATTGTTTCTACCTTATTATTTTATTGCAAAGTTATACCTAATCCATCTCTTTTCCAAGTAAAAAACAATCACAAGGGTTGTGATTTTGCTATTTTCTCAAACAATCAGCACATTTCTGCATTTAATTGAAAGATTATTTGTATTTTTGCAGGTAATATCGTTATTTACGTATTTTTACATTTATTTATGTATGGGGTACAATAGTAGTAATAAATTATTTGATCTTGGCATTGTTAATGTAGACAATGACCAAATACTACAAAATGAGGTTAGTTTGGGGAGATGGATAGTTGACGCCCTTGGACTTCTTCTTTCTATTGGAGAATCGTATAATTTAGCAAAAGAGATTCCAATACAACAATTAGGATACGCTTTCATTCCTGATATATATATGCCTAAAGGCTGTGAAGTTCTTGACCTTCAAGGACCTACAATAATTGAATTAAGAAAAAATCTTCTTTATGATACTGAGATAAGACAATCAGAAATGTATAGATTGTTAGTAGACAATGGCATTGTTGACAATTTAATAATTGTCTATATAAATTCAAATCAGCATTATTTACAAGGCGAAAACATACTTAGTCAAGTTAGATTTATTGATGCTTCAACTTTTGTGACCCGAGCTAAAGAGGCAATAAACGCAGGCAAAGGTGGAATTAATGCAGCACTTAGGGGCGAGAGACCAATGCCTAAGAGTACTTGGGAAGATATTCGGAAAGAACGACTGAAGAAAGCAATTAATGATTTTAATCGTTACGATAGTGTAATATTTGCAGGAGCAGGAGTCAGTACATCAGCAAAAATCCCAGATTGGCAATCTTTATTAAAGAACTTGTTGGCAGACGGTACTATAATAACCTTAGATGATTTCGATAGAGTTTTCAAGTCTATGGACAACTCGAATTTATTAGTTGCTAGATACATAGAGAAATCCCTTAACGCAGACAAGGAAGCCCTTGTAGAGAAAATTAGGCAGATATTATATTCGAATGATAATAATCAGAAATCTTGTTTAATTACGACAATCTGTGAACTTATAATAGGGCAAAAAAATCTTAGAAGTATAATAACCTACAATTATGACACTCTAATTGAAGACTGCCTAAGGGTAAAAGGCAGATCCTGTTTCTCTGTATACAAAAATAGCCGTGATGAAAGTAACTCTTTCCCTATATATCATGTGCATGGAATAGTGTTTCGTAAAAATGAAAATGGGCTCCCTGAAGATCTTATATTAACAGAAAACGACTATCACCGAGTATATTCAGAAGTTTTTGATTGGTCAAATGTGGAACAATTACATGCTCTGACTCGTTGTACATGTTACTTCATAGGATTATCATTAAAAGATCCAAATTTGAGAAGATTGCTTGAGATAGCACAAAGAGATTGTAGTAAGTCTGTAAGGCACTATGTTTTTCTGGAAAGGAAAAGTGCCTATGATGAAATCGAGAAAGCAGAAAAAGACTTCCAAACAAGAGAGGATATGCTTGCTGATTTGGGGCTTAATGTCATATGGTACAAAGGAAACGATGAGCATAGAGAATTGCCGGAGTTGTTAAAGCTCTTTATAACTAAGAGATAATTGATAGTATGATTCATAGACTTTAAAAAGAAATAGTTATGAAAAGAATCATTGCAATAATTAATATTGTATTTTTGTGTATTTCACTTTTTGCCCAAACGGAGGAGGAAATTAGTGTTCTGATTAAGAACGGTGTTCACGCAGAACAAGGAGGTGATTTGAAAAATGCTGTTACCTATTTTGAACAATCCAGAGAGGGATTGGAAAAAATAAATCAAACTAATGAAGATATATATATAATAGTTTCATATAAGCTAGCTGGTTGTTATAGAAGTATTGGTGATTATACAAAGGTCGAAAAGTATTTAGGAATAGGGTCTAAAGTGCTGGATGTGATTAAAGAAGATGATCCGAATTTCGTTATTTTTTCTCACAATCTTGCAGATTGTTATTATGCGATTAATAATTTCTCAAAAGCAATTGAAATAAATAACAAAGCTTTAGAAGTATGTAAAAAAACTAAAGGAGAAAACCACCCTGATTATTTAAGAGTTTTAAGGAATACATCTCATTATTATTACAAAAATGGCGATTACTCTAATGCTATAGAATTATACACAAGGGAGTTGAATCTTATTAGAAAGATAAATGGTGAAAACAATCCTGATTACGCAACGGCATTAAATTATCTAGCCATTTGTTATTCTGATTTAGGTGACTATCCCCATTCCATTGAATATAGTACCAAAGCTTTAGAAATCCGCAAGTCTGTGCTGGGGGAGAATCATCCTGATTATGCACAAATCCTAAGTAATCTTACTACTTATTGCAATTATTTAAATGACTATCCTCGTGCCATAGAGTATGGTACTAAGGCTTTAGAGATTCGCAAGTCTGTACTTGGAGAAAATCATCCAGATTATGCAACGTCACTTAACAATCTAGCCTATAGTTATTATGGTTTAGATAAATATGATAAGGCTATTGAACTTGGCACTAAAGCCCTTGAAATAGAAAGAGCGATTTCTGGTGAGAAGGGCAATGCCTATTTACATTATTTGAATAACCTCGCTTTATACAATTCTTTTAAAGGAAACAATTCAAGAGCCATTGAACTTTGTTCTAAGGCTCTTGATATATACGAATCTAATATTGGTAGAATATCCCCTGAATATTCAACTTTATTAGGAAATCTTGCATTATATTATATATATTCAGGAGATTTTATAAAGGCAAAACAAATTGGAATAGATGCCCTTAACATTCAAGAGCAAGTAATAGGAGAGAAACACCCTCAATATATGGCGACATTGAGATTTGTTACCATGTGTGATATTTCTTTAAAGAATTATCGAGATGCATTACGCAATGTAACCAAAAGCATCTCATTATGTAATTCACTTATTCTTCAATTCTTTAGTGGTTTGTCATCGTATCAACGATCTTCATATTGGGAAAATGTTTCATATTTGTTTACGGATATGTTTCCGTCGATTTCCTTCCAAACACATTCCTACAACACATCTGACTTGTACAATCAATCAGCATTATTTGCCAAAGGTATCCTTTTAACCACAGACATGGAGATGCGTAAACTCATTTTTGAAAGTGGTGACTCGTCGTTGATTAACAAATATAAAAACCTCTCTTCCAACATTAGCATTTATAATAAACTAATAGAAGCACCTATTGATAAGAGATTAATTAATGCAGACTCTTTGAATCATGTTATTCAACAACAAGAAATGGAATTAGCAAAAGATTCAAAGGCTTATGGTGACTATACACATAACTTGACAATCAATTGGAAGAATGTTCAGAGGGGGCTGGGCGATGATGACATTGCTATTGAGTTTTTGGACTTCCCAATTTATAATTCAGATAGCACAATGTATGTCGCTCTTACCTTGAAGAATAATTATGACTGTCCACGCATGGTGACGCTTTTCGAAGAGAAACAACTAAAAGCTATATCAGAGGATGTCTATTATACAAATACCTATGTTTCTGATCTTATCTGGAAACCATTGGAAGAAGAACTAAAAGGTATTAGAAACGTCTATTTTGCACCATCGGGAGAATTGCACCGAATAGGTATAGAATATCTCCCTATCAGCGAAACGGAGAACATTAGTGACGTATACACACTTTATCGTCTTTCTTCTACCCGACAATTAGCACTAATTCAAGATGAGACTAAAGGAAAGAATAGTATTCTTTATGGCGGTATAAACTATGATGAAAAGTCAAGCACTATGCCAACTGACACTGCTTCTGCAGAGGGCGATGTTTTTAAACCTACCTACAGTCGGGCTAATGTGGATTCATTGTCATTAAGAAGTTCTTTTGAATATCTTGAGGGAACAAAAAGAGAAGCGGATATGATAGCAGATAATATGAAGCAGCATCGTGTACCTTATATTTATTATAGTGGTATAAATGGCTCTGAAGAATCATTTAAACATCTTGATGGGACAACCCCCCAAACAATTCATATAGCCACTCATGGTTTCTACTTTACTGAAGATGAAACTAAAGAATCAAATTTTGCTCGACCTGAAATGGAATTAATGAATGAAGATTTCCAAAAGATAGGGCGTTTCGTCGAAGATAAACCAATGACTCGTTCTGGCTTGTTATTTTCTGGTTGCAATAGAGCTTTTCGCCACGAGCAGATTCCTGAAGGAGAGGAGGATGGCATTTTGACGGCTCAAGAGATTTCGATGTTAGATTTACGAGGCCTTGATCTCGTTGTCCTATCTGCTTGCCAAACTGGGCTTGGCGATGTCATTTCTGGAGAAGGTGTCTTTGGTCTACAAAGAGGATTCAAAAAGGCTGGAGCGAAAACCATATTAATGAGCTTGAATAAAGTAGATGATGAGGCAACAAGAATACTGATGGTAGAGTTCTATCGGAATTTGATGAACGGAAAAACTAAATACCAGTCACTTCGTGATTCTCAGCGGTATCTGCGTAAGGTCGAAAACGGGAAGTATGATGACCCTAAGTACTGGGCTTTGTTTATAATGTTGGATGGATTAAACTGATAAGATAAATGAATTATTGTATTAGTTTGGTTATATACATTTTCATGTCTATTTGTTCATGCTGTGCACAAACAAATGACATTTGGGAAGATAAGGCAGAGTCATTATCTAAAATGGCTGATTTTTATTACACAGCAAAAAATTACGATAGGGCCATTGACTATGAAGGAAAAGCACTAGCTATAAAAGATTCTATTTTTGGAAAAGAATCTATACAATATGCTTCTTCATCTATAAATATCGCTAAATATTATTATGCCCGAGGATGTAATGGTACATTACTAAGTTCAAACGATTTTAGTAATGCAATAGCCTACTTAACCGTTGCCATGAACACTATTAAAGGAACTTTACTTTGGGGTTTCTACGAAATGAATTCCCAAGAAAGGTATCAGATATGGCAGAGCATTAATATTCTTTTTGATAGTACCTTTCCTTCGTATGTAGCAAAAAATCAAAACGATTCCACTATTTCAGATTTATACAATTCTATTCTTTTCTCAAAAGGAATTACATGGAAAGAAGGATCGAGTCTAACAATAACTTGGAAAGATATCCAATACAAATTACAAGAAGGAGATATTGCTATTGAATTTATCTCCCCTGTCACACCTGAAAGTGATAACGTTATCTTTTATGCACTTACAATAAAGAAAGAGTATAAAGCCCCTCATATGATAAAACTATTTGACATTTGGCAATTTCAAGATTCACTTTTAAATTGTTCATCAATAGAAGAGAAGAATTTAAAGGTAGGAGAACTGATATGGCAAGCCTTAAGTGAAGACCTCATCGGAATTGATAATGTTTTTTTTTCTCCGACTCACATTTTGCATAATATTCCAATTGAATATTTACCAAAGAATAAAAACGAGTACTATTGTGACCAATATTCTTTTTACAGACTTTCATCAACTGTAGAATTGGCAAAGCCAAGAGTCAAGAAACAATTTAAGAAAGCGATATTATACGGAGGACTTGAATACGGATTCTTCCCTGGCTATAATAATATAGAAGATAATAACAGGAGTGGTTTTGAGCCTCTTTACAATACTAATGCTGAAATCTCAGAAATTAAAGATATATTAGAAAAAGGTGGAATTCAATGTACTTCTTATACAGGTCTAAATGGCAATGAATATTCTTTCAAAAAACTATCTGAACAGGTATTTGAAATCTTGCATTTAGCAACACATGGAACATGGGTTAAAACCGATATTCCAAGAAATGAAGCAAATGCTCTCTCTGGGTCTTTCCTCGTGTTATCTGAAGCCAATGAAATCACAGATGACAGCAATAACGACGGAAGAATAACAGCACAAGAAATTTCTGCTCTTGGTTTTAACAATTTAGAATTGGTGGTCCTTTCTGCATGTGAATCCGCTTTAGGAGAATATGGATTTGACGATGGCTTACTGGGGCTTCAAAGAGGATTCAAAATCGCTGGTGCAAATACCATCCTCATGAGTCTTGACAAAGTTGATGATGAGGCAACAAAGATTCTTATGGTGGAGTTCTACAAGAATCTTATGAATGGTAAAACGAAACATCAGTCGCTTCAAGAGGCCCAGCAGCATCTGCGCAAGGTCGAAAACGGGAAGTATGATGACCCAAAGTACTGGGCATCGTTTATAATGTTAGATGGCATTAATTGACAAAGGAGGCCTTGATGACCTCCTTACTCTTTTTAAAGTCTTAATCTTGGATCTTTGATTCTTCCAAATCCACACGTGCAGCTAAAATCAATAAGCTGAACTAAATGTCCATTTCCATCATAACTGCAGAAAGGCTTTCCGTAAATCTCAGTTCCACACTGAGGACAAATGATTTTCTCCATGTTTTTGTTAATGAGACCTCCTTAAGTCACAGATTAATAAATAAAAAACTTCTGGCTCGAGGGCTCTCTTAGGAAGATGAACGATTTTCGTTCATGACTGCAAAGGTAAAGATAAAAAATGAAAGCACCAAATTTTATACGGATTTTTGCATCCTCATCACGTACGCCAAGATGAAAGCATACGAACGTAGGCGTGCATCTTTTGTCAACGATGCCTTGAATTTGCTCTCTTCCTCCTGGCTCATCTGTCCCCTAAGGAACTTTTCTATCTGATCAATATATTCCGTCATGTAGTATCTGTTTTAACCTTTGATACTCCATGTTGGGAAAAGGTAATCGAAAAAGAAAGAGGACAACCTTGCGATTGCCTCCCTGTTTCTCTCTATAGTTCTTGTAGTTTCTTTATAAGTTCGTCTGCCTTATTATATATAGGTGTATCTGGATTATCTGCTTTAAGTTTTTCCAAGATGGAGATGGCCTTGTCTATTTGGTCATCCTTTACGTATGCTAAAGCAAGATTCCATGCAATGTCGTTGGCATAGGCAGTGTAGGTAAATTCCTCATCAAGGGAATTGTAAATGGGTTCCAATTCTTTGATGATGCCTGATACGTTCGTGTTTTCTTGTATCTGTGTGAAAAGACCGTATAGGTGAGCTATCGTAGCGGTATCGACGTCACCACGTGTAATGTCTCTCATTTCATATTCCGTATAATACGGAGAGACGGTTGAGTCAAGGATACGGTATCGACGGTCTTTATATATACCGAAGAAAATGGCGAATACAGCAGCAACAGAGCAAGCCCACCAAAGGATTGGACGTACTCTTGACTTCGTGGAACTCTCTTTGATGATGGTTGCTTCCTTAGCAGAATTCTTGTCTTGCAATCCCTTGATGAGCGAGGTCATTGCCTTAGCACGGCTGCGCAATTCGGGATTCTGGCGAATCTCCTGCTTGAAGGCAGTCTCTTCCTCTGCGCTCATTTCGCCACGAAGGAAAGCTTCTATTCGCTCATCGATGCCATCCATCAATATAACGTCGTTCTTATCCATAGATTTTATTCATTAGTTCGTTATACTTACTGCGGAATTTCTGTAGGCACTTGTATTTCTGTGTCTTGACAGAGTTGGCATTAGCAAAGCCAAACATATCCGCAATGGTTGTGGTTGTGAGGTTGTCCCAATAGTACCCTTGGAAAACGTTTTTACAGGTGTCTGGCATAGACTCGATAATGCTTTGGACTATCTTTTCAGAACGGGAAACCTTTTCTGCTTCTTCATCCTCTGTACAGAGTTGATACAGTTCGTCTATCTTATCAGGACGGAAGGAGTCTTTGTTGGTAAGTCTGCTGTCGTCAAACAGAGGTGCTACTTTTTTCTGTTTGCCCAAAAACTTCAACGTTTGGTTGATACAAATGCGAAGGAAGTAGGTGGAGAGTGTGCTTGTGAGATTAGATAGTTTGCCGTCACGGATATTCATGAACAAAGCAACGGATGACTCTTGGTAAATGTCACTCAAGTCATCATCTGAGACAGAGAACTTCTTTCTCAGATAAGCCAACACCTTATTCCTTTCTTCAACAATAAAGCGGTTCAGCTCCGTGTTTTGTAGCGTTATCTCCTTTGCCATATCAATAACTCGTTTCCGTAACAAGATTCTGATTATTCGGCCATTGTCGATTCGTTATCAAAGAACGTTTTATGTTCTCGACAAACTTATTTGCGTTGTTGGTGAGAGTGAAGCCCGATAGAACCTGTGCTATGTTATACGAAAGAGGGCCATAGCGTTTTCCGTCAACCTTGATTTCAGTATTTACTTGATCAGGACGGCAAGCCTCTATGAATAACACATTAGACATTTTTGCAGAAGCCTCAATATGATAATGCGATTTCTTGCTTATTGATGGTTTGAACACCTTATTATTATATGTGAAGCCGACATGGGTACCACGTGTTGTTTCATCGTTGGCTCTTGAAGATGTACCAGCATGACAGGCATCGATGACAACATAGAGGAAGCCTGAAGGGCCAATTTTCTCTCTGAGTTTTTTGATATATTTGTTGAGTAGGTCGTCAGTCAAGTGCTTTTGCCCCTCATAGATGCCTTTTTTGTATATCTTGTAGGCATCAATCGGCACAATGGACTCGTCCCAACCATCTTCTTCGTCACCATTCAAATCTTCTACTGGCTGACCATGAGCTGAGAAATGAAGATAAACAACGTCGCCCTTCTTGGTTTTGTTTGTTAACTGAGTTATTTGACGGACAATATTGTCGAAGGTTGCTTGTCCGTCTGATAGTGTTGTTATAGAGAATCCCTGTTTCTGCAACACAGGATTTAGGAGGTTGATGTCTTCAACACCATTGATATTGTTCCATTGATAGCCTGTGAGTGCAGTATCGTAATGGGAGATTCCTACCAAAAAAGCTCTTTTCCGCTGTGCAACAGCAGCAGAGGAGAGGAGTATTGCCACCAGCATAAGGCATAATCTGAATCTCATACACAAACAAATTTTCTGCAAAAATACAACTTTTTTTTGATTTTCAGGTTACCTTCCCATTTTTTCGAGTATAAAAGGTCAAAGAAACAACAATAATAACAATTTAAATAACAAAAAAATGAAAAGAGTTTTTTCCCACATTAAGAGATTAATAAAGAAGTTCGGCTTCTTATTGTTCTTCGCTTTCGCGATTTCTCCTATTTTCGGATTGGGAGTTTTGATTGTTGCAACTATCCTTTCATTAATGCTTTTCAGTGATCCCGAAGAGCCAAAAAATCTGGAAGATTATTTTACTGAAGAAGAATTGAGGATAATTCAGTCAGAAGAAGATGTTGACGATGAGGAGTACCTTGCATTATTGGCTAAGTATCAGACATACGAGTGCCCAATAAAAGTAGACCCGATTACAACATGGACGAGTTCCGAAGTTACAAAAGACTCATTCATTTGCCATTATGAAATCAATGATAAAAAGCATCAATATGGTGAACTTGACATGAATCTCTTGAAGAACAACATTTTAAATGAACTGGATAAAGATGGATACAAGATTCAGCGAATTGTCGCAACGAATAGAAACATGATTTTCCGCTATTGGAATTGCCAGACAGAAACCCTTGAAGATGTCGTCATTTCGACTGAGGAATTAAAGAAATAGTCATCAATAATATAAACATAAAACGAAAGCAGTTATGAAACTATCAGCATTATTAGGCTCTAAGCCAAAAGAAGAAAAGAGGATGCATATTGTTCCAACTGAAGATCCTCAAATCCAAATCACCAATGAAGATTCTTCTCAAGAAGAAAAAGAAGAAGTGGATAAGCACTTGATAACAATAACTTGGGGAACAGGGATGCCTATCGACATTATCTTCAACTTCATTCACAAGAATTTTGAGGAAGATGGATTCCAGGATGCACTGGTGAACTGCGATATTACCTATCGCGATACAAAAGAGAATATTATTCGTAACGATTTGGAGATGCTCTTCAAACGTATTATCCTTCGCTACAAAAATGACATTAGAGAAGTAGATGTGAACATTGACAATGCCCGTAAAGCTTACGCACTTGCTGCTGCCAGCAGGTTAATAGCACGAAGAGAGACATTCGAAGAACATCTTGCAGAGATAAACGAAATGCAGACTCTTCTTGATAATAATGATCCGAAGATGTTGACGATGATTGAGTCTTATCGAAGAGGATTCCAAAAAGGAATGGCTGCTGTAGCAATTAACTTTATTAACAATCAATAATTTGTGAAAATATGAAAACTTTGAATAATATAGGATGCTTTCTTATCGGTTGGGATATGAAGATCTTAAAAGAATGTGGCGAGGCTAGTTACCGCCAGTTCAGAAAACTGTTATCTGCAATTTGTATCATGATGGTGCTTTGGGGAACTATCGGTTATTGCTTTGCTGACAGATACATCAACATTGAGTCTTGTGCATTGAAAGTTTGTGTTGCATTGGTATTCATGTTCATTGTTCTCTGTGTAGAACGGGTGATTATTTTAACTGTAGGAAAGGCCCGGATGATGAGTTTTATGAGAGTACTTCTTGCACTTTGTATGGCTGTCCTCGGTTCATGTATTTTTGACCAAATAATATTCCGCAATGATATTCAACAGGCAATTCAAGAGAATCGTGAGAATGTGATTAGTGAGACTATAGCCAAAAGACTTTCCATATATGATAATGACATTTTGCGTATCACGCAGGAAATGGACTCCTTGAGCAAGGCAACTATCGCACTTAATGAGGAACTTCAGAAAAGGCCAGTCATCAAAGGGACAAACGTATCAACACAGGAGCAAGTTGTAGGAATGGACGAAAATGGGAAGCCGAAGAAAATAAAGACGCAAACTGTCAATACAGTAACTTTAGCAAATCCATTAGCAGAGCAACTGAAAGCCAACAACGATCAGATACAAATATATTCTACACAGTTAGAGCAACTTAGACAAGACAAAAAAGAAGTGGCAGAAATTGTAAGAGCAGAGGTTAGCAATCGGGCGCCTGGATTCATCGAAGAACTTGAAGCTACATTGCAGGTAGTTTCAAAAAGTAAAATATCATTAGCATTCTACGTTATACTATTCTGCTTTTTGACATTCCTTGAGTTGTTTGTGTTGACAATCAAGATAGGAGAAAACAAGTGCGACTATGAGCTAATTGTCGAGAATCAGTTGTGTTTGAAGAAGAATTTGATGGAACAAACAGCACAAAGTGTATTAGTAAGAAAACAATAAAATATTAACAATTAAAACTATTAAGATTATGGCAAGAGATTATTATGATGACTCTTACGAAGAGTATGACGAGTATGAGTGTGAAGGCTACGAAGATCGTGGCTACGAGTGGACAGAAGAGGACTCTTGGGATGCTCTGACAGATGGAATGTATGGTGACATGCCAAGTAATCCTATGGATTACGATGCTATGATGGATGCGTTGGGGTTCTAAAAAAGTACAGTTATGGAGAAGCGATTAAAAGAAATGGTCTCAAAAGAATTGAAGCAGTTTCATTGCTCCATTCTTTTGGACGAAGTGAAGGAGAAAGTACGCAAACTGAAGGCGTATGGTATCGATGATGCTGAGATTTTTACAGCAATGAATGAAGAGGAACTGTTTCCGCAGTTGATTGTAACGGAGAATTACAAGCTTGTTCTGGCGGGGGAACAACCCGTTGAGGTGGAGATGGAACCCTTGGTAAAAGCCATCTATCTGCTGTTCCTTTCACATCCAGAGGGAATCGTTTTAAAATATCTGCCTGACCATCGCGCAGAGTTGATGAGCATCTATCTGCTGTTGAGACCGGCAGGGATGACGGACAGAGTAAAGAAAAGCATCATGGATGTCACTAATCCTATGCTCAACTCAATCAACGAAAAGTGTGCGAGAATTCGAAAGATCTTCTCTGGGGTTCTCCCTAAGAACGTCGCAAAGTATTATGCGATTTCCGGCAAACGTGGTGAGGCCAAGAAGATTGACTTGGTGAGAGCTAATGTCATCTGGAAATGTAAATTGCCAAATTCGCAAGACTTGTGAAAGAATAATGATTTGCAAATTGCTTAATTCCTTGTAATTTTGCCACCGTTCAACAACTAAAAACAAGAAGAATTATGACAGAGTATGGTTACATTATGGCACAATGCCGGAGGTTTCGTTCGCTGAAGTGGGACGAAGTGGAGTTGAGACGATGCGAGGAGATGCTTAAGAAGCTGAGTCGCGATGATCTGGTGAGGGTTTACAAGAGCAGGTTTCTTTCAGGGAAACATCCGCTGAAGGAGGCTGCGTTCAAGATTCTGTTTGCTGACAAAATCGGGAAACGGGAGGAGCGCATCAGGACGATGTCCGTTGATGAACTGATAGCCGAGTTTCAAGACAAGAAAAGTGGTAACGTGGCTTTGGCACGCAAGGAGATGCATGAGCGGTATAAGCGCAACAAGGGTGATGAGCGGGCGAAAATACGTCAGGCGTTCAGCCTTTCGACAAAGGCCGACCAGCAATGGCTGAAGTCGCAGGACAAACGCGAGGAGTATGAAAGGACATATGGCAGACCGTATCCGGAGTGGAAGCCCAATTATAAAAGTTAAGAAGGGTTGAGATGTGCCTGCGGCATAGTTGAGAAAGGTTGAGATGTGCTTGCGGCATAGTTGAGAAAGGTTGAGATATGCCTTTGGCATAGTTAAGAAGGGTTGAGATATGCCTTTGGTTTAAGACATGACAATTGAGGAAGTGGTTGACAGGACTGTGCAGTTACAAGAGAAGATAGAGATTGATTACTGCACACGGAGTGGGAGGGAGTTCACGTGCCTGCTGGAA
>OCTW011600328.1_pt1 | contig 13600 bp, 9 predicted proteins | sample 1539671 | NCBI WGS metagenome assembly OCTW01 (sample SAMN02144230, study PRJEB22623) | gut metagenome | biome: sheep rumen | host: Ovis aries | place: New Zealand | reverse complement strand
TTTTCACCCGGGCGGGTGCGGAATTCGGTTTTTTTCGAATTTCGCACCCGCCTGCGCCGTTTCCGGCCAGCGCTTAGGCGGACCGGATATGGATGGGTGCGGATCGACAAAAAATCCTGTTTTCGCATCCCGCCGGTTCAGGCTCGAATGCATTCAATAGCGCTAATTTTCCGCAGGGTGCATAATAACACAAAAGGATAGGATAATATGCACATGATTGAGAATCTGATCCGCCCATAGTATACTCTGAGATGAAATTCCCGGTTTCCTGCCCAGGTTATGAACATTATGTGGATAACCTTGTTGATAACCCTATGGATTTCATTATGCATAACAAATAACGAACATTGACGATAAACGATGAAGCCGTCATTTCAACCTCTCACTACATCGCAAAAGGACGATCTGAACACATGGAGAAAAAACACCCAACTATCGATAACCCGTCTGCAGGCTCTGCCGCAATTCCCCAGAACCCGGACGCAGCGGGCATCGAAAAGCGTCGAATTTCATCCCCCACCGACGACACCCGTCGCCTTTTGTCCTGGTACGACGAAAACCGCCGGGACCTGCCATGGAGGAAGGACCCGACACCTTACCACGTCTGGCTCTCGGAAATCATGCTGCAGCAGACCCGGGCAGCGGTGGTGAAGGAGTATTATACCCGCTTCCTGGCGGCGCTTCCGGACATTCCGGCACTGGCGGCGGCGGCGGAAGACACTTGCGCGAAGCTGTGGCAGGGTCTGGGATATTACAGCCGGGTGCGGAATCTGCAGAAAGCGGCCCGCATCATCACCTTGGAGTACGGCGGCGAAATGCCGGGAACCCCTGAAGAACTGAAGAAACTGCCGGGCATCGGCGACTACACCGCTGCCGCCGTCGCCTCCATCGCTTTTGGTTATCCGGCGCCGGCGATCGACGGAAACTTGCTGCGGGTTTTTGCCCGGAAAACCTGTCTGCCGGACAACATCAAATCCAAGGAAGCGAAAGCGGCAGCTCTGACCTACTATGAGGCTGCCATCCCCCGGGACCGTCCCGGCGACTACAACCAGGCACTGATGGATCTGGGGGCGTCGGTGTGCCTGCCCAATGGAAAACCGGACTGCAGCGCCTGCCCGTGGCAAAACACCTGCCGGGCCCACGAAACCGGCACAGAAACGGACTTCCCCGTCATGCCGCCGAAAGCGCCCCGGCGCCGAATCCGAAAAACCGTTTTCCTGATCACCGACGGGGAACGGATCCTCCTGCGGCGCCGGCCGAAATCCGGACTGCTGGCCGGTCTCTTCGAACTGCCGAATGCGGATGACCTGCCGGCTGCAGAGGATGCGGCGTACGCGGCGGTCCTTGCGCTTTTGAACAGACAAAAAAATACCGGAATCCCCGGTCGCTCCCACCGGTCCGGATCCGTCCTTCCAGAGCCTCCCGCCCCTGCCGCCGCCCTGCTGATGCCCCTGGGCCCGGCAAAACACATTTTCACCCACCGGGAGTGGGACATGACCGGCTGGGCCGTCGGCGCAGACCTTCGAAAATTTCCACTCAGATGCACCCGGTCCGGCGAACTGTTTGCCGCATCACTCCCGGAGATCCGGTCGGAATATTCGATTCCCAGCGCCTTCCGGGCCTATATGGAGCGGCTGCCGGAGGCGATGGCGGCGGCTCGCTCCCTGAAGCTCCCTTCTGCCAATGACTCCGGGGAGAGCGGACTTCTGCGGCGGTAAGCCGATGCTGCAGCGAACGGCTCTCCCTTTCCCTTTGTCTGCACATTGTATACAAAAATATACTTTCTTCCGGGGGAATGAAGAATTACAATTAGTACACACAAATTCACTGCAACAAAGGGGAAAATATGAATTCTATCACACTGTTTATTCTGGCTCTGCTCCCGATTATCTGGCTGATTGTGGCCATGAGTGTTTTGAAAATACCGGGGTGGAAGGCCTGCCTGATCGCTTTGGCGCTCACCTGGGTGGAAGCACGGATCTTCTGGAAGCTGCCCCTTCTTCACACTGCCACGGCAGCAGCAGAAGGCGTTGCGAATGCCCTCTGGCCGATTATCATCGTTATTCTGGCCGCCCTCTTCGTGTATAACCTGACGCTGGAAACCGGCGCCATGGAGAAAATCAAGGCCATGCTCGCCTCTGTCTCCACAGACAAAAGAGTTCTGGCGCTGCTGATCGCCTTCGGGTTCGGTAATTTCATGGAAGGCATGGCCGGCTTCGGCACCGCCGTCGCCATTCCGGCCGGCATTCTGGTGGGTCTGGGCTTCAGCCCGCTGCTCTCGGTTGTCACCTGTCTGGTGATCAACTCCACCCCCACCGCCTTCGGCTCCGTGGGCGTGCCGGTCAATACCATGGCGAACATCACCGGGCTGAATGCCGCCCAGATCGCCGGGTCCACTGCGCTGATCCAGCTGGTGATCCAGTTCCTGATCCCGTTCTTCGCAGTCATCATCATCGGCGAGGGGTTCAAAGCCCTGAAGGGCCTGATCCCGTTCATCCTGATCGCCGACCTTTCTTTTGTCATTCCGGAAGTTCTGACCGCAACCTTCATCGGTCCGGATCTGGGGGACATCATCGGCGCCATCGTCTCCATGCTGGTGATGATTCTGTGTGCCTTCAAGCTGCCGATGGCGGAGAACGAGACCTTCCGGGTGGAAAATCCCGGAAGCGGCACGGACCGCCTGCGTGCCGGTGAAGTGTTCCGCAGCTGGGCGCCGTTCATCCTGATCTTCCTGTTCCTGCTCCTGTCCTCCCAGATCGTGCCGTTTATCCACGATCCGCTGGCGCAGTTCAACAGCCCGGTGAAATTCTACGCCGGAGAAAACCCGGCCACACTGACTTTCTTCTGGGTCAATACGCCGGGTGTCCTGATCCTGCTGGCCGGATTCATCGGCGGCCGGATCCAGCACGCCGGTTTCCCGACCATGTTCCGGGTACTGGGCCGCACGGTGAGATCGAATATCAAGACCATCCTCACCATCTGTTCGGTTCTCGCCGTCGCAAAAATCATGGGATACAGCGGCATGATCGGTGACATTGCGAAAATTCTGGTGGCCGCTACGGGGTCCTTCTTCCCGCTGATTTCCCCGCTGATCGGAACCATCGGCGGATTCGTCACCGGCTCCGGCACCTCCACAACGGCACTGTTCGGCGGCCTCCAGGTCCAGACCGCCCGGGCCATCGGTGCCAACCAGTACTGGCTGGCCGCCGCCAACCTCATGGGGGCCGGCCTCGGAAAAATGATCTGTCCCCAGTCCATCGCCATCGGCTCCGCCGCTGCGGGCCTGGAAGGCGCAGAGAGCAAAATTCTGTCGGCCACCATCCGCTACACCCTCCTGTTCGTCGTGATCGCCGGCCTGCTCTGTTACGGCCTGCCTGCGCTGGGCCTGGTGTAATCCGGACACCTGCGAAGCAGGGCCGGCGGCCGAACGAAACCCTGTCGTCCGGCTGCCGGTCCTGCTTTCGCATGTTCACTTGACCCTCGGGCGTGTCTACTGTGTCCAAAAGGTGCGGAATCACCCAAATAGTCCCAAATCGCACCTAAAATGACGATTCTCCGGGTGCGAAAACAAAAGAAAAACCCGATTATTCTATCCCCCCCTCCTTCGCAGGTGCGATTCTGGGCAAAACCGGATTTTCGCACTTGATTCGGTGATCAGATTGTCCACATTCCATGCGAGTTCGACAAAAAATATCCCAGCTTCCGATCGGTCCTTTCGGAGATCACGCTGCCGACCCCGGAAAAAGATAAAAAAGCCGGTGATAAAATGCGATACCTGTGCTTTGAGTTAATTAATTATGATGTCAGAATCTGGCATTCAATGAGCGAGATGCGAAAACGAGATTTTTCGATTTTCCGCACCCTCCTGAATCGTGTCGCCCCCGATTTCCGGCGGAAACGGCCGGATCAGGGTGCGATAATCATGGTTATTGTTCAACTCGCACCCGCCCGGGCGACCGCACGCTCATTGGGCGACCGCCGCGCCCGCACCGCAAACACAAACAGCATCCCGAAGCCGGTTCTTCGGCCTCGGGATGCTGCTCCACTCTATTTCCATTATTTATGGTCCGGCGCCGGAAGTTCCACCGCCGCCTTGAACAGGTCGCCGTCGATGGATATACGGAAGACACCTTTCATCATCTTGGTCAGGTCCCGGGCAATGCTCAGTCCCAGACCGCTGCCCTCTGTATTCCGGGATGCATCTCCCCGGGTGAAACGCTCCATCAGTTCCTCCGGATCGATGTTCAGCTGTTCCCGGGAGATGTTCTTCATTTCCAGCAGGACGGTGCCCCGATCCCGCTGCGGGATGATGTCCAGATAGCACCGGGTTCCCGGCATCGCATATTTCGATACATTAGAAAGCAGGTTTTCGATGACCCGCCAGAGATACCGTCCGTCGGCGCACACCAGGGGACGATCGTCCGGCCGTTCGCTTTTTGTCGTTACAACCAGCTCCACATCCGCATCCCGGAGACGGTCCGCCATCTCCGCCACCGCCTGGTTTGTGATGGTTTCCATATCCAGATCGGTGAATTCCATAGGGATGACGCCGCTGGATGCCTTCGCCGCATCGAACAGGTCCAGGGTCAGCTGGCGCAGACGGGCGGTTTTTTCATCCAGAATCCGGAGATATTCCGGGGCCTCGGGACTGTCCAGTCCCTCGGTCTTCAGCAGATCAATGTAGGTGACCATGGAGGTCAGCGGCGTCTTCAGATCATGGGAGACGTTCGAGATCAGATCCGTGCGCAGCCGCTGGCTCCGGACTTCCCGCCGCACCGCCCGATCCTGGGCTTCTGTGATGCGGTTGATGCTGTCCGCCAGTTGTTCCAGATCACTCCCGCCGGCGGTGAATCCGCTGTCCCCGGAAATCACCCCCGCCACCGGAATCCGGTAGGCAGTGTCTCCGTCTGCAATCCGTTCGGCGCCTTTTCGAATCTCATCGTAGCGGCGCAGCCACCGGGGCAGGAAATACCCCACGATGAGGGCGAGCAGGATGGAGCCGAGCCAGGCGCCGGGAAATCCACCCACAGGACCCATCCCAAAAATGCCGTCTGTGATGCTCCCCAGAACAGCCGGGAAGAAGCATCCGGCCATACTCAGGAGGATGACGTTTCTCCGGAAATGGTTTCCGTCTGTCAGTACGTTGCGGATACTGATGCAGATGCTGCCGATCAGGGTGTACTTCCAGAAGCAGCGGGCTTTCAGTGTGCGGGCGATGGACAGAACCACCGCTGCACAGAACCACACTGCGGCGGCCAGCAGCAGGAAGGCGCCCAGGGCCTCCACCCACCAGAGCAGGCCGGCATCTGCACCACTGTGCATGCCGAAGTGCTGGGCCAGATCCTCCAGCAGCTGGATCTCCTCACTTTTCAGGTTTCTTCCAGCCGGCCGGATGACGGTTTGCAGCATGGATGCCACCAGACCGCTGCGGAAGACCCACATCGAGGTGAGCATCACCGCCGGCACCGTCAGACATCCGGCAGCTACGGCCAGAATGACCTGAACCTCTGTCCACATCCGGTCGAACCAGCAGAGACGGACTTCCCCTTCATCTGTCTGCTGACCGCTTTTCCAGACAGCCAGGATGCAGCACAGAAGGAACAGGGCGAGCCCCGCTACGATCACGATCCACAGCCACTGATTGACCAGATGATAACCTTTCGCCGACCAGGCTGCGGAAAGGTCTGATGCAATATTTTTCCACTTGTCTCCCATCCTGTTATCCGAAAACCAGCCCCAGTCTCCGCCGTTCCGGATATATTCTTCCATTCTCTCCCGGGTTGCGAAAACCTGGAATTCCAGCAGCAGAACCGCCGCAGTCATCACCGCGAAAGCCAGGGGCGCCGCCAGCAGCGATGCGGTCATCACCGTCCGCCGGCGGATCCGGTTGCGCCGCCCGGAATCCCGGTCCGGCCGGATCCCCGGTTCCATCGTTCTCATCGGTTCCGCCGAATCATTCTTTCTCATCGGTTTCTCCGGTTCCATCGGTTCCGGTTCCGGCAGATCCGGCTTCTCCATTTGGATCGTTTCCCGATCCCTGAATTCCTCATTCATTCTGATCCCACCTTTTCTTTTTCTACCGGGCCGGGCTCTACTCAGGAATCTTCTCCACCTTGTAGCCCACACCCCAGACAACTTTCAGATAGCGGGGCGCCTTCGGATTAATTTCAATCTTCTCCCGGATATGGCGGATATGCACCGCCACCGTGTTTTCCGGATTCACCGCCGGTTCCTCCCAGACCGCCTCATAGATCTGTTCAATGGAAAACACCTGTCCCGCATGTTCTGTCAGAAAACGGATGATCCCGAACTCCTTCGGTGTCATGGTCACCGCCTCCCCGTCCACGGTGACGGTCTTCGTCCGGTCGTCCACTGTCAGGCCCCCGGTCCGGAAGATCCCCTGTTTCGGATCCGGCCCGGCTCCACCCAGCATGGTATACCGGCGCAGCTGAGATTTCACCCGGGCCACCAGTTCCATCGGGTTGAACGGTTTCGTGATATAGTCATCTGCGCCGACATACAGCCCGTTGATTTTGTCATAATCCTCCGCCTTGGCACTCAGCATAATAATCGGGATGTTCTTCTCTTCCCGGATCTTCATGGTGGCCTGAATGCCGTCCATCTTCGGCATCATGATATCCATGATGATCAGCTGCACATCCTCTTCCCGCACCGTTTCCAGCGCTGCGAAGCCGTCATGGGCCTGCAGCACCCGGTATCCCTCGTTTTCCAGATAGATCCCGATGGCCCGGGCAATCTCCCTGTCATCATCCACAACCAGTATATTCATCCGTACCTCCTGACAGTATCTACATTACCAGTGGAATCTTAGCGATTTCCTGCCCCTTTTCTTACGATTTTCTTAATATCCCGGCTCTATGAACCTCCAGCGCCATGAATATCGTACCCTATGTGGCGCCCGTTCTATGAGCCGTCCCCTCCATGATACACCATCCTCCTGTCAGGAGAAAATAACAAGGCGTGCGGGCGGCAGCTCTCTTCTCTGCCGTCCGCACGCCTCAGCATGCTTCGATTCAGTCAGACCGCCGCCATACAGCGGCGCCTTCAGCTTCTGCAGCTTCTCCAGCCTCTTCGGTTTCTACAGCTTCTCCAGTTCCTCCAGAACTTCCGGATCCGTCATCTTGTGGAACTCGTGCTTCTCGTCCGGGAATGCGGTGTCCTTGACCTCCCGGTCATACTGCAGGAAGGCATCCGTCATCTCCTGGCCGAGGTTGGCGAATTTCTTCACGAACTTCGGCACATAATCACTGAACATCCCCAGCATGTCCTGGTATACGAGGATCTGTCCGTCGGTTTCACTCCCTGCGCCGATGCCGATGGTCGGGATCGTGAGCTTCCGGGTGATCAGGGCCGCCAGCGGAGAAGGCACACACTCCAGCACCACGGCGAAAGCGCCGGCATCCTGGATCCGGTACGCATCTTCCAGCATCCGCTTGGCCGCCTCCCCGGATTTTCCCTGCACCTTATTCCCGCCGAACGCATTCACCGACTGCGGCGTCATCCCCAGATGGGCCATCACCGGAATCCCTGCATCCGTTATCGCCTTGATCTGAGGGCAGACCGCTGCGCCGCCCTCCAGTTTCACGGCATTGCCCCGGGCTTCCTTCATCAGCCGGCCCGCATTCATCAGCGCCTGCTCCTTGGAAACCTGATACGACATGAACGGCATATCCATCACCACCATCGTATCCTTGGTGGCTCTCGCCACGGAGCGGCCGTAAATAATGCACTCTTCCATGGTCACCGGCAGGGTGTCCTCATATCCCTGCATCACGTTCCCCAGGGAATCCCCTACCAGAATGCCGTTAATCCCCGCATTTTCCATCAGCCGGGCTGTGGAATAGTCATAGCAGGTCAGCATGGAGATCTTCTCATGACTTTCCTTCATCTTCTGGAATGTCGCAACTGTGTTTTTCATTCTTCGTCCATCCTTTCTGTGCTGCACTGTTCAGCCGGCGTCGTTTCCGCCCGCCGGAGCAGATTGATGATGGACGAGTAATCTCTTTCAGGGTTCTTCTCCCGGGCCGCCGGAACCAGCATCTCAGAGAGCAGACAGTAAATCTGCCGCCGGGCTCCGGAGAGACACGCCAGGTGCTTCTGTATCGTTTCCGCATCCGCCCTTTCCACCGGTCCGGTCAGACTGTCAACCACCCCGTGCCCCATGACGTGCTGAAGATTTCCTTCCGCCAGGGGAGCCAGTGCGGCCCGGGCCCCTTCCTCCGAGAAGCCGCACTCCGTCAGCAGCTGAATGCTCATCAGAAGCAGGGCATTCACCAGATTACTGGCGGCTGCTGCGGCCAGGTGATAGCGGGCTTTGGATGCCGGGCTGATCTCCTGCAGATGAAGGCCGATGCCTTCCAGCATGGGCACCACAACCTGCAGTGCTTCTTCATCCCCTTCGACGGCAAAAAAAACATCCGGCAGTCGCTCGTAAGCGTGATAACGATCGCTTACAGCAAACAGCGGATGAACGGAAAAGGCCGAAGCCCCGGTTTCTTTCACTTTCGGGAACGCATCCTCAGAAGACAGCGACCCGCTCATATGACCGATATACTTCCCCCGGATCAGCGCCGGATCCATCTCCCGGTATACCGCCGTGATGGATCCGTCTGGAACCGTCAGAAACAGCACGTCACTCTCTCGGACAAGTTCATTCATATCGCTGAAATTCCTGCTTCCGGTAAACCGGGCCGCCTCCTCGGAGGACGCCGCCCTGCGGCTGTAATAGCCGGTGACCGTAAGGCCGTGAGTGCTGAAATATTTTCCAATGGTAAAGCCGACTTTCCCGGCTCCTATGATTCCGATTCTCATGATCTACACCTCCCTGTATGCCCGGGATGGCGTGCCGAACGGGATCCATAGCTGTTCTTCGGGAATCCGTCATATGAAAAAAATATGAAATTGCTTCATCGTACATCTGTGCACACAGCACATCGGTACAGTTTCGATTAGGAATACCGTCCATCAGGGAAATACTAACACGCCGCCCCGGTTCTGTAAAGCCGGATCAGCCCTGCTCCCGGATCCACTCCGCCGCATCAATGGCGTGGTAGGTGATGATGATGTCCGCACCGGCCCTCTTCATGGCCGTCAGATTCTCCATGACAATCCGCTTCTCATCGATCCAGCCCGCCTGGGCGGCAGCCTTCACCATGGAATATTCCCCGCTCACATTATATGTGGCCAGCGGTGCCCTGAGCGCATTCCGGGTTTCCCGCACAATATCCAGGTAAGCCAGCGCCGGCTTCACCATGACGATGTCCGCCCCCTCGTCCAGCGCAATCAGACTCTCCCGCACCGCTTCCCGGCCGTTGGCATAATCCATCTGATAAGAACGGCGGTCCCCGAAGGACGGTGCGGAGTGAGCCGCATCCCGGAACGGCGAATAATATCCGGAGGCCATCTTTGCGCTGTATGCCATGATCGCTGTATTCACGTATCCAGCCTCATCCAGGTCCCGGCGGATCGACTCCACATCCCCGTCCATCATGCAGGACGGCGCAATCATATCGGCGCCGGCCTCCGCCAGTGTGACCGATGCCCGGGCCAGAAGCGGCAGCGACTCGTCATTCAGGATCTCCCCGCCCCGGATCAGTCCGCAGTGACCGTGGGAAGTATATTCACAGAGACACACGTCTGAAATAATCACCATCTCCGGCGCATAGGCCCGGATCTTCCGGACCGCCCGCTGGGCAATTCCATCCCGGTTATAGGCCTCACTGCCCGCCTCATCCTTCCTGAGCGGCACACCGAACACCAGCACTGCATTCACGCCGGCTTTTAGAAGCTGATCCAGAAGCTCCGGCAGCCGGTCCAGAGAATACTGAAACACCCCGGGCATGGACGGAACACGGATCTTCAGATTCACGCCCGCTGCCACGAACAGGGGATAGACCAGTTCCTTCACGGACAGCCGGTTCTCCCGGACCAGATCACGAATCCCCTCCGTTCTTCTCAGCCTTCTCATTCTGTACATTGTATACCTCCCATCTGCAGGGCACGGGCCCCATCGTTCTCCAACTCAATACGATTCTTCGCTTTTCAGGACAAAAAATAATCCAGTGCCCCGGCCAGACCCTCCGCCGTATGGGGAGAAGCCACCCGGTCCGGCTCAATGCCGGACTTTCGAAGGGCCATGGCCGTGTAATCCCCGATGCAGGCAACCCGCGGCCTTCCCGGCGTACCCGCTGTCAGAACCGCCGGAAACTGCTCGTTAAACAGCCGGACGCCGGATGCGCTGGCGAACACGATCCAGTCCATGGCCTCCGGATCAGCGTCCTCCCGCACCGGTTCCCCCTCCGTCTGATAGAGAGTCACTTTCGTATATGGTATCTGCCGTTCCCGGAAGATCCGGTCCATATCCGGACTGCTCCGGTCCGCCCGGACCGCCAGTACCCGGCCGGCCCGCTCCGGGTCTGCCAGCCCGAGGGCCAGGGCTTCGGACGTGTACTGCGGCGGAACATAGTCCGCCGGATAGCCGAAATCCTTCAGCTGTTCCGCCGTGGCTTCCCCCACACAGGCGAACTGAATATGGGAGAGCCTGCGCCGGTCGAATCCGATCCCGTTCGCTTCCCGAAAAAACATTTCGATGGCATTCTGGCTGGCGAACGTCACCCAGCGGTATGTCTCAATTTCTTCCAGAGCCTTCCGGAGTTTCTCCCGTCCGGCTTCCGACATCCGAAGCTGAATCCGCATCAGATGTTCCACCCGGACGCTGCTGTGGCCCATCGCCGAACGGAAATTCCGGAAGAACCGGATGGTTCCCACTGCACCGATCCGGGGACTTTTCGCCAGACCCGGATCCCGAAGATCCATGGCCGCTGTCTCCCCCACTACCACAATGGCAGGGGCTTTCAGCCCCGCTTCCCGGACCTTTTCCGGCAAAGCCGAGAGATCAGACCGGACAACCTTTGTCTCTTCTGTAAATCCCCGGGAAATCACCGCCGCGGGCACCGACCCGTCCAGTCCGCCCCGCATCAGATCCGCCGCAATTTTCGGCACCAGATGAAGTCCCATCAGGAACACCAGCGTGTCCGCAGCCCCGGCATAGCGGCTCAGATCCGGGTCCTCCTCCGCCGTGTGGGCCGTGATCACCTCGAAACTGCGGGCCGTGCGCCGGTGGGTCACCGGAATGCCCACGCTGGCCGGAACCGCCGCTGCGGAGGTCACCCCCGGGATCACCTCGTAACGGATGCCCGCCGCCGCCAGAGCCTGGGCCTCTTCACCGCCCCGGCCGAAAATCAGCGGGTCGCCCCCTTTCAGCCGTACCACCACGCCGGCCCGGCGCCCCGCATCCACCAGAATCTCGTTGATTTCCGCCTGCTTCTTCGAATGCATGCCCATGCGTTTCCCCACATGAATCAGCTCCGCCTCCGGCCGCACTTCTTCCAGAAGCTCCCTGGCAATCAAACTGTCGTAGATCACAATGTCCGCTTCCCGGAGCACCTCCAGGGCTTTTACGGTAATCAGGCCCGCATCCCCCGGACCGGCTCCTGTCAGATAAACTTTTCCCATATATCAGCCATCCTTTCTCCGGGAACCGGTACGATGGTCCTCCTCTTCTTCCGCCGGGCGGAGCGCCGCCAGAACCTGACCGGCCAGTTCTTCGGCCAGCAAGGCACACCGGCTTTCCGGAGCTTCTCCGCTGAAGTACCGGCATCGTCCGTTTCCGTACTTCATCACCCGCATCCGGAGGGTCCCGTCCTCTCCCAGCACCGCATGGGCAGCCACCGGCTCATGGCAGCCCGCTGCGATGCCGTACATGAAGCCCCGTTCCGCCGCCAGCTCCACTTCAGTGCGCCGGTCGTTCAAGTGACGGAGCAGCGCCTCTGTGGCGCCTCCCTTCCGGCACTCCACTGCGATAATCCCCTGGCCCGCCGCCGGCAGATACCGGGCGGCATCCATGGAATGGTATACCAGATCCGGCTCGTGATCCAGTTCCAGTCTGGCGAGGCCCGCCGCTGCCAGAATGACGCCGTCATACTGCCCGGTGCGGAGCTTCTCCAGACGGGTGGGAACGTTTCCCCTGAGGGGACTCACATTCTCCAGACCGAACTGTTCCCGAAGCTGCATCTCCCTCCGGAGGCTGCTGGTGCCGATCCGGGGCCCGGACGCAGGGTCCGCCTTTTTTTCGCCCCTTTTTTCCTTCCCCCCGCCGCCGAAGAAGTCATTTCCCCGCCGCACCACCAGCACATCCGCCGGATTTTCCCGGGGAAGACAGGCGCCGATGACCAGCCCTTCCGGCGTCTTCGCCGGCATGTCCTTCGCACTGTGCACCGCCATATCAATCTCGCCGGAGAGGATTTTTTCTTCGAATTCCGTCACGAAGACGGCTTTGCCGCCGAACTTCCACAGGGGCTTGTCCTTCAGCTGATCCCCCCGGGTGTGAAGAATCACCGCCTCGCTCCGGACCCCGATCTCTGCCAGAAGCTCCTGCACCATTCTGGTCTGGGTCATGGCCAGCAGACTGCCCCGTGTTCCGATTTTCCAGATTCGTTCCGTCATGTTTCGTTATTTGTCCTTTGCTGCTGTGTTTTCTGCCTTTTCTCCGGCATCTGTTCTGCTGCCCTCTCCGGCATCTGCTCCGCTGCATTCTCCGGCCAGGAGCCGCTGCGCCGCCGCTTCGAAAATACGCATCCGTTTCCCCGGATCCTTCTCTTCCCGCAGCACCCGGGCCCGCATATCTCCCAGTGCGCCGGTCGCCCGGTCGAATTCTTCCGGCAGCGCCTCCGCCGCCCGTTCCTTGATCTTCCGGGCCATCAGCGGACTCTTTCCGTCTGTGGACACCGCCAGGGTATAATTCTCCCGGCGCAGCACCGCCGGAAAGATGAAATCCGAATGGGCCGGATCGTCCACGGCATTACAGGGAATACCGCGGGCGCCGCAGTCCGCCGCAATACTCCGGTTCTTCTCTGGATCTCCTGTAGCCGCCACCACACAGGCGGTGCCTTCCAGCAGATCCGGCCGGTAGGGCTGAAGCAAAATCCGGATTTCTCCCGCCCGTTCCCGCTCCCGAAGTTCCGGAAGCACCGAGGGCGCCGCCACCACCAGATCCGCCCCGAAGCCGGAGAGCGCCTTCACCTTCCACAGAGCACTCCTTCCGCCTCCGGCGATCAGAATCCGGGCGTTTTCAACTTCAATCATAAACGGAAAATATGCCATGTCCGTTCCTCCGGTTCATTAGAAAAGGCTGCCGCACCGCGGCAGCCCACTATTCGCCATTATACCACTATTCTGCCGTTTTCGAACCGATATGATACGGAACGGCTACCAGCAGAATTCCGCCGATCATATTGCCCAGCGTCACAACGCCCAGGTTGAAGAACCATCCGCCGACGGTGATCGCTGCATTTCCCGCCGGATTCAGCAGGGAAAGGGTCAGGAGCGTCATGTTAGCCACGCTGTGCTCGAAGCCGGTGGCGAAGAACGCCAGCAGACACCAGAACACCATGATCAGCTTCCCTGCATCGCTCTTGGCCCGGAAACCGCACCACACGGCCAGACACACCAGAACGTTACAGAGAATGCCCCGGGCCAGAAGCGGAACGAATCCCGCAGTCATCTTTGCCGCTGCCGCACC
>OCTW011117101.1_pt1 | contig 13601 bp, 12 predicted proteins | sample 1539671 | NCBI WGS metagenome assembly OCTW01 (sample SAMN02144230, study PRJEB22623) | gut metagenome | biome: sheep rumen | host: Ovis aries | place: New Zealand | reverse complement strand
TAACAGATCGGTCGGTTAAGGTTGGAGAAGATGAGATCAAAGTAGACGATATCTTGAATGTATATCCCTACTCTGATAAGTATAAAGTCATCGCTTTCTCCAGTGACATGGCATTGATTCTGGCTTGCAACGTCAATGGTATTGCAAGTTCTGGTGCCCTGGCAGAAGACCAGATGGTTATCATTGATCTCAATGATACCAGCACCTTCATCACGATCGGTGATGGCACTCCGGTTATCCCGTATACGTATACCGTATTGGATGAAACCACAGAAGATGCCCCGGTTGAAGACGAAGGATAATACACAAACGATGATAGATAGAGATCGAACGCGCTAAGTTCATATCTCTATCTATCATCTTGATATGTATGAAATATACATATATTAAGGTAAAAAGATATTATTACATATTTTAGTAATGTAAAGTCGAACCGTGTTAGCGAGGTATCCTTGCAACATGTTAATTCGGCGTAGCTGAAGACTAAAGGTACCGTAAACTTGGTTAAACATATACAACCAAGTTTACTCTTAATTGAGAAAGGTTTAAGTTAGACATATTAAGTCAATATTGAAGTTAGTTACTTTACAGTTATCAATTGAGTCTTCTCCAGTAATACTGGAAGTTATAGGTTTTTTAATACAATATATATTTAAAATCCGAGTTGATTTATTTGTGCGTACAAAATTCCGATATTTATGTAAAATTTCGACTTTTTATGTCGACTCTTCCCTCGTTATGTCAATTGGGATATGGAATTTTGTCATTCAATTCCGATATCTAATTAGGTGATTTTCCCTCGATATTCAATCCCGATATCTAATTAGGGCCAACTTTTCTGAGATCCTGGAAGACTATATCATAAAGAAAGCGGGTGAACTTTATGTCTAAAAACATGTTTCGGATCCTGGTCATGATAATAGTCGGATTTTGTGCCTATATTACCGTAGAGGTTGTATATCGAGGTTACTCCTATACCGTTATGGGACTTATGGGAAGCATTGTCTTCTTATTGATCGATACCATCAATGAGCGATTTGGTTGGGATACCGAACTTTTCTTTCAAGCCACACTAGGAGGAATTTATGCTACGCTGGTTGAACTTATTTTTGGTTTATTAGACCGAGGATATTGGCATATCAGAATGTGGAATTATGCAGATGAATACTTTAATTTCCAAGGGATTATATGTCTGAAATTCTCCATCTATTGGTGCTTATTAGCACTTCTCGCGGTGCTGGTAGCCGACTTCATTAACTATTGTCTTGATCGTAAAGCCGATCCACCCTACTATGTGATACTGGGTAAAAAATATACTCCCAGTATATACAGTAAACTATAAAAAAGAGATACCCGTTATGGGTATCTCTTTTACTTGGTGCTTATTCACCGATTTCAGGCAGATGGTCATATCCATGATGAATACCCAGCTTTTCCTCCGCATAGGTTCCACCATTCAAGGGCAAGCCGAGGATCTGCCGTTCAGCCAACCAAAGGTCAATGACGAACTGGCACATCATCTTACGGAATGCCATACCATGCACGGTGCCATGTACCTTCTCACCGTTTTTCTTACGCTCCCAACGATCTTTCAAGTCCGGACGGTTGGTATAGTATTCAACAGCTCCACGATAAATTGCTTCGTATTTGGGGTCATGCGCTTTAAGCATGTTGCCAGCCAACAACCAAATTCTGGACTTCATCTCTGCGTTATAGCCACGAGTCTTATTGATACCTACACTTCCATCGCTCTTCAGATAGGTCATCGGACGAACCATGCTGCGATTCCGTCCAACCCGTTCCCCATTCTCATTTTCAACAACATCTAAGCCAAGGTAACGGATAAAGCTGGAAGGATGACGACCAACTGTCGGGTCAAGACGAGCAATGATGTATCCTGCATGGAGTGTCCCACACCCACGAATGCCTTCCAGGTACCGAGTCCAGAAGGGATGTTTCTTTACGCCAATCTCGATGTTCTTTTCCAACCGGGCTTCGGTTAACATCTGAGCATGATAACCCATCATGTTATTGTACATCATGTAAGTCGGGATCAGCGTAGTGCCTTTGAAGTTGATCGAGGTAATCCGTTTCGGTTCGCCCTTATCATTCAAGTTCTTATTCTGTACATCCAGCAATCCCTTAAAGTCATCGTACAACACCTTGATGAGTTTATCATCTTCACCATACTGCTTCTTAATTGCATCGTACCGTTCCGGCCCATAGGTATGATAGAGATTATTGATGATGGTATTACCGATACCGATGCGGACTTTCCGCACGATATCCAGCATGTTGATGTTGGATTCCAACTCCATCTCTGGTTCAGTCTTGGAGTTAAACTTAGACAAGCCTTCTACGACGTAGCCATACGGTTCCAGAATATCCTTGAAGTATATATCCGGATTATCAGACCACAGCCCAATGTCTTTTACATCCAGCGGTTTATCCAACACTACCAACGGCTCTTCGGACTCGAAGACCTTAACAACAGACACACCGTTTACCTTCTCGATATCGAAATACAAGTACTTGAGTTCTGTAGCACCGATGTATAACGGTACCATGAAGAACGAGTTCATGTACGCGCATCCACTACCGGACGTACATTTGAACTGGCCATACACCTGATTGATTACGTTGGTTACGTTATCAACATCACCGGCTTTCATACCGTCAAAGTCCATCATGTCCCCGTCAATATGACGGATGATCATGAATGCCTTGTACTGGAACCGCTTCTTGGTTACCAGCTTACCGAGAGAGTTCTTACCAACTACAATCTCGGCATTTTTCTTCGTCATGCTCAACCTGATAGTTTCAATCTCGTTTAAATACATAATTATACCCCTTTCCAGTATAAATATTAGTGACGATGGTTTTTGTGTTTATTGCGTCACCATTAAAATAATATATATGCTAAACCTATTAAAATACGAATTTGGTAAAAAATAAGACCTACCGATATAAGGTAGGTCTTATATGATTACATTAGCTATGTATAGGTTATGTCATATATTATATCCATTACTAATATGCAGGTTTGGTTTAATTATATATCGCAGTGTTCCATAGCATATTTAGTGAGGGGTATAAACCATTTAAAATGGGAAGATTAGATTAGTATATATGCCACATTATGTTGTATAAGGTTTGGTATCTTTCAATATTACAATATCGCGTAATATGTTTGGTTGAATTGAATACTACAATGAAGAAATCTATGTTTGGTCATTTTAAATACTTCAATACAGATTAATATGTCGTGTTATACACTTGGTATATCTAGGTATAATATAGCATTTTAATACATTAAAGCTCTTTAGGCTTGGTGGAATCAAATAATACAATACGGATTAATATGTCTTGTTATACCCTGTTATACATTTGGCATATCTAGGTATGATATGATATGGTATTTTAATGCATTAAAATTGTTTAGGTTTGGTTTATTGCGTAATTCGTTATTTTATCACATGTTTGATTTAAAATATTAACGCATTGTTTTCTCCAAGGTTTAGTACCCAATGGTATTGCATAATCTTTAATCAATGATTAATATAAGTCTGTAGTACAGTGGTTCAATCAGGTTTGATAACCTCCTTTAATTTCACTTATAGCAAGTAGATTTGGTTAGATATTATATTACACTATGATATTACATGCTTGATATTGAAGAGTAGATTCAGTCAGCGATAATAAGTTTGGTGATTATCTATATCTCACTTCTATTGTTTAGGTTTGATTAATGTTAATAGTCCATTGACGTATAATATGCCTGATGCTATTATTCATCACAATTAATTTATATAGGTTTAATACGCATGTTAAGTCATTAAAGTCTGGTAGGTTTGATTAATGTTTTCATCACACTTGTAGTGCTTTAGGTTTGATTAATATCAATAGTACATTGGAGATGTGCAGGTTTGATTGAAGCTTTCAATCACAATACATTTATACATATTTGATTTGGCTGTTAAGTCATTAATAGCTATATGGCCGATTTATATTATTATACATAACTTCGTAACAGGTTTGATCTGGCAATATATTACATATGCTACATTAAGGTTTAATCAGTTTTCATTAATACACTAAGAATAGTATATTTTGGTGTGGCAGTCTAGTACATTGAATAAATGTATGTTTGGTTATCTCCTTTAGTTTCACTTAGGAAATGTAGGTTTGGTTATTATAAATAGTACATTTATCTGATAAAGGTATGATTATTGCAAATAATATCAATAATTTTCTGAAGGCTTGGTTGTTGCGTTCAGTTCAATCCTCCCCACTAAGGTTTAGTGGCATTAAATATTACATTTGAGTGCCATAGGATTAGTGACTTTTCCTATTACATAAGTCATGTATATAGTTGATATAACAAATAATCCGTATTATATATAAAGGTTAGGTGAATCATAGGATCTCATTGATATAACACAGGTTTAGTTCAATCACACATCGCATAATGTCTTAACAGGATTTGTGGTTTTTTATAATACATATACCAGACGTTAGGTTATGTGGGACGGTAAATTACATTTTTTCGTAACATGGTGTATACAATAAGTCATTATACAGTAAATATTTCTATGCCTGGTCTAATATTTTAGACGTTATCATGAGTTAGGCTTGGTTGTCAGGCACATCACACTCTTTTCTATCAGGTTCAATAGTTTTTCATAATCCATTAAAATTGAATATGACTTATTTTGCTCCCGATTACACTGGACAACATAGGGTAGGTCATTATACAAAGTACATTTTGGAATCATATGCTTAGAACACAATTACATATACGTTTTTTTCATACAGGTTAGATAATTATCCAGTATCACGTTCAGGAAAATCAGGTTTTGTTATGCTATAGATCACTGATTTGACCCATTCATTATTACAAGGTTACTAGCAGACTGAATTACATTCACCGGTATCAGGTTATATAGGAGCATCAATTTTGCATTATCCTATCATAGGTTGAGTATATCAGTGCATCACATTTATCTAGTATAGGTTAGGTAGTTTTGTGTATTACATTTTTACTGCTAAGGTTTGGTAAAATACTTCATCCCCTTTCATGTTTTATAGATAGGCTTGGTATTAATCAATATCACGCTATCCGTGTTCAAGATTTAATACTTCCTATCAACGTTACATATATATGATATATATTTATAATCTTGATTTAACGATTTTACCTAAATAGAAGATACATAGGTACGGAAACCTATGTATCTTCAAACCATGTCCATGCTATCAACATTAATCAAAATGGAGAGACAAAATGAAAAAGTTGTAAATGACCAAACTCATCAAAGTCATTTAAGGAGTATGAATAGAACTTCAATTTATCAAGATTATAAGGAGTGAAAATGTTAGAGCGAACTATTGCTCAATAAAGAATTATCACATTTTCATATATGTTAAAAAAGAGGTAGTATAAATATGCAACATGTATTAGTGTATAAAACAGACATGGGTTATATCTATGTGTTTGCAATAATTCAACTGAATTTATAAACCCATATTATATCCCTGCATCCCTTATAGAATTCAATAATGGGGTGTACATTCTAATACATGCATTTATATTGGATAAGGAGGTATATTTGTAGGTATGGCAATTGTAGAAGATGGAATGACAGCATCGGATATCAAGTTATTGGAGACTCTCTTACCAGAGTATTATAATCCCGATACACTTGGCTGTCGTACAGAAGAAATCGATTGGGATGATGAGTTCAAGAATGATATCTTGACAGGACGTGGATTTATCGCAACGGAACGTCCCTTCGATAAGATGCGTAAGAAAGCAATGAATGGAATCCACTCTCCTCGGTTTGGTACATCATTTGAAGATGACAATGCCTTTGCTGAACGATATCGTTGCCAGTGTGGGAATATGATCGGCAAGATATATGAAGGTGAAGTGTGTAAAGACTGTGGAACTAAAGTGCAGTTTGTGGATACCGACTTAAAAATCTTTGCTTGGTACCATATCAAGCATGGATATAAAATCATACAGCCGTCAATGTATAAGAAGTTAGAAGCCCTCATTGGGAAAACCTATCTGGCTGATATGATCGAGTTTAAGTATGAAATGGACTTAAACGGATACTTCCAACCCCCTGACGCAAAGTTACGGACAAAGAATCCATACTATGGAATCGGAATGCTTAAATTCCGGGATAAGATTGATGAGATCCTGGACTGGGCATTAAAGCGTAAGAAAGCAAAGAAAGACCTCTATGATAACATTCGGGAGAATAAGAGTAAGATCTTTGCTTCCAATATTCCCATCTATTCCTCCGTACTTCGTCAGGTATTCTTAACCGAAGAAGATTATTCGTACACGAACATCGATAAGAAGTACAACTCCTTGATGGCAAATGTGAATATTCTAAATCGGGAACCTGAAGTTAATATATCAACGATGAAGACGATCAATCTGGCGCTTTTCAAAGCACAGAAAAAGATTAATACCATCTATGGGTATATCTTTAAAATCGTAAACCAGAAAGAGGGTCACATTCGTGAAAATATCTTAGGTGGTCGTATTAACTTTAGTGCGCGTAATGTTATCATACCCGATACAACTTTACGAGCACATGAAATACGGTTACCGTATCTGACCTTCTTGGAATTATATAAACCGGAAATCATCAATACGTTAATGCGTTTACAGAAAACAACGTTGACCGCAGCAATCAATAAGTGGAATAAAGCACAGATGGGCTTTGATGAAACCATCTATGAAGTGATGCGGTACTTAATCAAGAATACTAAACATGGCTGTACATGTTTAGTTAACAGGAACCCTTAACTGTAGGGCGCTATATCAGCAATGGTATAGTGAATGATACCTAATATGGGAAAACACTCTAAGGAGGTAACCCATAGCTAAAATCATTTGGCACCAACTGATACTTCAGGAGGTGATATTTATGAAAACACAAGTTAAACATAACGATGAGTTATGGGACTATTTCGTTACAGATACTGGTGTTATTACTAATAATAAAGGGCATGAATTGCGTCAAAGACAAAATAATTCTGGATACTTGGTTGTGGATTTATACAAAAATAAGAAACCACACACTATAACAGTACACAGAATAGTTGCTGAAACCTTCTTAAATAAAACCGATGACACTGTCAATCATAAAGATGGTGATAAAACCAATAATTCTGTTGATAACCTTGAATGGGTATCATATGGAGTTAATAATAAACATTCATATGATACTGGTTTAAAGAAATCACTCAAGGGTGAGCAATCACCATTTGCTAAACACAGTGAAAGTGACGTACGGAAATTGTGTGAATTATTAGAGGTTGAATCATCTCCTAAGAAGGTAGCAGAAATAACTGGATTTGATCTTAATTTCATTAAAGCTATTAAATCTGGTAATGCCTGGACGTCAGTATCTAAAGACTACGATTTAGTTAAACCACGGTTTTCTATGTCTAAGAGCCGTAAAGCTAAAATATATGAATGGTCTAAATATATGACTATAAACGAGATATTAGATAAGCTTGAATGGCCACACGAATCCAAATATATTAAGCGAATAAAACGTGCAATTGTCAAATGATAATGCCTAACGACTAGAGTTTAAGCCAATCCTGTATAAATAATGGCAACACTCGTAGGGCCCAAGTGGGTGGGTGAGAACCCCTTAAATCGAAACGGTATCCATCCAATAGTTCGGATGAAGATATAGTCTACTCTGCATGGTGACATGCAGCAGTTCATAAGAGAACGCATATGGATTAACGACCCATATGGAATATCAGGACAATTAATTTTGGTAGTATCGTTTTCTGTAAGGTTAAATCGGTTAAAACCGAATATGATGATTTAACAATGTCCTTATCTGGACAGATACTTGCTAGTTTAAATGCCGATCAACGAGCCGTCAAGGTCGGGGTATATGGTAACATATACTGAGAATCTGGTGAACGCTTAACAAGCGGTGTGCCTGTATAGGTGCTAACGGTAGGAGCAGTATAAGGCTAATAATGCACGAAGTAGCTCCGTAAGAGAGCCTAAGGGCCATCTGAGGATGGTTAGCTTTGGTAATACCGTGGATGATTCCAATCATCTGTAGAGACTATCGAAATGCTATATATGATATAGACAGAGTAGAGTAGGATATAACTTGCGGGTTATATTCGAAGTGCCAGGCCCCATATCTAATATGGGTGAAGATATAGTCCAAATATGTTTGACGGCGATGTGTTAAATATTGTATCCATCAAATCCAACGAGTTCAAGAAGAAGTTCAAGAAGATCTTTGACCCTCGTCGGTCTATGTTTATTGACCGGAATACTGGATACTTTAACAGTGATGCAGGGTTATTAAAGGATGAGTCTATCGGTCTCTCCCAATTCTGTATTTGCTAATGTTGGTGTAAAAGATGCATAGAGAGTTCATTCTCTCTATGCATCTTATTAAGCTAATCCATTTTGTTCGAAGTCCGCAAAGTATACATCATTATTGCAGGCAAAGATATTATTCGAGCCTCGAACAATTTCATCTGAAGCAGCGGTTCCATATTTTTTCATTGAGATGAAGGCTTTAACCTTTGTATCTCCCTCTTTAATAACCCCTTTGATGTTTGATGTATGTGTATATATTACATTGATATCGTGCTTTAAATTGGTGTGTTCATACTGATTTTTAAATGTGATGTAATCGTTCAGTAAGTATTCAAGAAAGGCAATACTACGTTCTGGGCTTGACATATTATCCGATAAGATGATGATGTTATATACAATATCTGCTGGGTTATTTAATACATCCGCAGGACGTACTAAGATAACACCATCTACCCCTCGAATTTTTGCAAATCGATGGCAGTAGCATGATTGAATACAATCATCGATCTCATTTAATACATCGACAGCCCGTTTCATATCAATATCTATCATATACAATCACCCCATTCCTTTTTTAGCGTTATGTATGAATTATAGTATTATACTACGCAGATTTATTTGTTTCCAGTAATATAGTCAAAGAATGAATATACACCATACCCTATTGCAATAAAGCAACAAATAAACATAATCATCTCTACATTCGACATGATCGTGGCCACCTTTACGTAAAGAAATAAGTCCAGCTGAACCTTATTATTCAGTGGACTTATTTCAACGTATGCCCATCCATATCCATGTTAGTGTAAAGAGATTGGTAAAAATATTATCAAAATAAGGAGATGAATTTTCTTTGATGGCACAAATTATTGTGACCGTGATGAAAAGCCAAAAAGATATGGACTTACTATATCTGTTGCTAAAGTAATTATTTTATATAGATCTCCAATACAAGATCAAATCCATCATTCATGTTTGGATTTTTGATCAGATCATTATATAGCGTATCATATAACTCTTCGGTGATATTGAAGTGGTACTTGATTCCATACTTGGATAAATATACACGGGTAGCATTCTTGATCCCGTTAGTTAGCTTTAACGTAGGGGATAATCCCTCCACCTTTCTTCCATCACTATGAAGCATATAAGACCACCATATACGCATTTCATTGAACGTATATGTTTTGCTGTCTTGTGCCATAAACTGGAAGTTAATATCCATAGCTCCGCCAGATTGAGTCTTTGCGATCTTGAAGGTCTCTAACATAAGTTTTCCGGATGATTGTATAAACTCACCCAAATTTCTAACTTGGTTCATGTACGCATCTTCATATCCGAATACACATAAAATAATGTCTGTCTCCTTATTACACTCTCGTTTAATAGAGGAGACTTCACCTGGATATAGGTGACCTTCAACTCGATCAAAAAAGACAAAGTCGGTACCGGCTAAGTCCTGCTTGATGGAGTTCTCGATGATTGATTTATTTTCCATGTTTACAATCATCCTTCCTTTCTTAAGTAGTTATTGAGATTATGTCGAACCACTTATAGTATAAAAAAGATAACCTGGGAAATACCCCGGTTATCTTGTTCCATTAGGGAGTGGTTACCACGATCTGCTGATTCCGTTGTCGACCAATCCCATATGCACGGTCTAAACTTTCGACGAAGAGGTCAAGGGTGTGGTTATATCCACACCGATCTTGTACGGTGTAGATATGCCCATTCCATTCTACCTTACTTCCAAAGGGTACACCGTTTAATGCACAGGTTATACCTTCTACGCACTCAGCACCTGATGTCGTACGACGACTTCCACCTAATTCGTGTGGAGTGTATGCTGTCACATCAACGGTCATTATGATAACCGCTAACAACATGGCTAAATATTTCATAGCAGCTCCTTAAATTTCTCCCGGAATTCACCAGGACTCATATCAGCCCATATGCGCTCTTTATGTTGTATAATGGGTTCAAACTCACCATCCACTTCATACCCGAAGCAGGATAGTACATCGTCAGGATTCAATGTAGGATCTAATTCCCTAATCTTGTTACGTAATACGTCAAGTAAAGCCATTTAACTAGCAGCCTCCTTCTTTTTCTTGGATGTCTTAAAGTACCCAAGATCAATATACATAGCAATGGGTGCTCCTTTGGAAATAGCATCTTCCATGTTAAATAACTTATAGGTGTAGATGTTGCCGTGATCATCTTCACATACAATCTCCTGCATTGCATGGGAGGGGTACTTGTTTTCATTTACCCTCACATAATTATTTTTGGCAATAGACTCATCTACCAGTTTCTTTAATACCTTGAACTCCTGGTCCCACCCAAGAATCACTGTCTTGAATGAGAGATCCTTGTGCTTATTTAACACATCATTTTCAGATTCGATAAATGCAATGTACATGCTCATAGCACTCCTCTCTTTTAAACTTAACACTTATATGTTACATAGGACTTTCACATCAATAAGATAATATATATTTGAAATTACCAGTTAACGAATTTATGTAAAATCGTAAAATACATGAATATAGACATATATTATTCAGGTGGACACGCAATATATGCAGGTCTTTCCATTAACAATGACATCGATAGTTCGATGGTTGGTAATGGTGAAATAGGAAAGAAGTCGATGCGTCGACTTCTTTTTTATACTGGATATGGAATATCGTAGTATCAGGAATTTCAAATATATATTATTATAGTGAATAAGGAAACAAATCAAATTCACCTGAGCATTTCCTTATTTACTATGATCCAGATTAGCTCAGGTCAATATTTAGGAGGTATATAAGCCATGTTAAAATTAGTAGTTTATGAAAAGAATCGTATGTACAATTCAGCGATGGTTAACAACCCCAGGGTGGCTGTTAAACGGCAAAGCCATGAAACCATTGTTGTAAAATTTAGTGGTGATCATATTAACTACGTTCACGTGCTTCTGTACAATCAAGCATCTGACGTTGTAGATAAGATTGAGGAAATGATTATGACTGGTAAAAATGTGACAGTCGGAATATTGGATGGATATATGTGGGCATGCCAAGGGTTTGAAGCAACCCATGTGATGGGTACATGTGTCAAGCGGAAAAAAGAAGAGTATGAACAGGAGGAAAAATAATGAATAGGTTAGCAATATACGTTGGGTCGATTATGTTAGGAGTTGGGGTCTGCAGTCCGGCGGCATTAGAAGTAAACAACCACTGTGCCGAGCTTGTGTTCTTTGGTTTAGCATGCATCGTGTCCGCATTGTATAGCGACCACAGAAAAGACCATCGTCGTGCATAACGGCAAAAGAAGAATCTGGGGTGTATCCCCAGATTCTCTTTTTTGTTCAATCTATGTATTTTTTACCAATCCTACCAGCCAAGATGTTCCGCACCGTTCCAAATTATCTTGGCCGGTATCTCGATCGGATTGGTAAATTTTTAGGAGGTGATAATGACTAATGAAAAACCCATTGAAATGTGTAAAGATAGGAGATTGTATAAGCGAAAGGGAAACAATCTAATGACAGAAAGAAGGGGGTTCAATGGTGTTTTGGATCAGCCCATTGTAAATGAAAAAATCACAATAACGTCCGAAATTATTGTGAGGACACGGCAAAGCCCACCATCTCAATGAACTATTATTGACAAGGCTTGCTTATACATATGTTAAAATACTCATAACAATTTTTAAGTATATATTATTATACTAGCTATATAATAGAGATCGTAAAATGAGGTGAATCAAACAATGTGTGAGATAAAGAAAATCATCAACTATCAAACCCATCTAGAGTTAAATGATTATACGATGGGTGAGTGTAGACAGCTTGAGACACGATTATCGACATGGGATAAAGTATACTTTTGTTGGGTACCTAAAGGGTATGTATATGATAAAGAGCGTAAAGCGTTATTGATTCCTGCAGGAGTATCTGCAAATTGGGTATCTGGATTAACGAATCGACCCATAGAAATCAACTATGAACCGGATGAATATGAGCCGATGCATATGCGTATTATCACACAACCTAAGTCTAAGTTACAGGAAGAATCTCTTCGTTTCTTAGCAGGGAAAGGGCAATATGCTTCGTATGCTACCTATCCACAGTTGGTACTAAACTTGGATACTGGAGAAGGCAAGACCTATATCACGATAGCGCAGTTAGCGAATAAAGGACTCAAAGCATTGATCATCGTGAATACAGAAAAGATCAGAGAGCAATGGATCAAAAGCATTATCCAGTACACAGACATCGATCCGAAGAAGATTTGTGACTTCTCAGGGAGTCAGAAATGTCTATCCATGATTGCTTGGTCTCATATGTATAAGCATAAAGCAATCTTTATCACTAATCATGCAACTATTCACAGCTTTGGTGAAAATCATGGATGGGATAAAGTACATAAACTCTTTCAGGCAATGCATATTGGCGTAAAGGTATATGATGAAGCCCATCTGAACTTTGCAAATATTGTAAAGATAGACTGTTACACTAATACCAAGATTACGTATTATCTGACAGCAACCTTTGGACGAAGTGATGATGCTGAGAATATGATATACAAGCAATGCTTTACCTCCATACCTAAGTATGAACAGAAGAAACGTACCGTATATGAAGGAAAGCCCTATATTACATACTTGGCCATCTTCTATAAGTCAAATCCGACGATTATGCAAGTGGCTAAGATGAAGAATAAGTATGGGTTTAACCGGAATGCATACTGTAAGTATCAGATTACGGAAGATGGAATGTTCTTTCCTATCATCCGACAATTAGTCCAGATGACAGCTGTGGATAAACAGTATAAGACGCTCTTATTGGTAACTACGATTGATGGTATCGAAGATATGTATGATTATCTTCATCGGGAATTTCCTGATTTAAGTATAGGAAAGTATCACTCGAAGATCGATCCTGCTGAGAAAGATAAAGCCATTGAGTGCCGACTTATTATATCAACGGCTAAGTCTTTGGGTGTAGGGGCAGATATCCATGGGCTAAAGGCCCTAATCAACACAGAGTCGTATAAATCCACAATCATCACAGAGCAGATCATTGGTAGACTGCGTAAACCAGAAGACGGATCCGGATGTATCTATATTGAGACGATCGATAAGGACTTTAACACCTTACGGTCACAACAACGTGTCAGGGAGAAGTTTTTACGAAAAATGGTCAGCCGCATAAAATACGTTAAAATGT
>OCTW013380177.1_pt1 | contig 13605 bp, 9 predicted proteins | sample 1539671 | NCBI WGS metagenome assembly OCTW01 (sample SAMN02144230, study PRJEB22623) | gut metagenome | biome: sheep rumen | host: Ovis aries | place: New Zealand | reverse complement strand
AACAAGCTAAGCGAGATAAAGAAACTCGTAGGAGGAAAATAACTATAGGAACTATAAGAACTATAGATACTATAGATACTATAGATACTATAGCCACTATCAAAAAAGAAAACCAAAACACTATATAAATGGAATACAACTTCAGAGACATTGAGAAACGCTGGTTCAGCTACTGGCAGGAGCAGCAGACCTACAAAGTTACAGAGGATGAGAACCGTAAGAAGTTCTATGTGCTTAACATGTTCCCTTATCCATCGGGAGCCGGACTGCACGTCGGCCACCCCTTGGGCTACATAGCAAGTGATATCTACGCTCGCTACAAGCGCCTGCAGGGCTTCAACGTGCTCAACCCTATGGGCTATGATGCCTACGGACTGCCTGCAGAGCAGTATGCCATACAGACAGGTCAGCACCCTGAGAAGACTACCAACGATAACATCAACCGCTATCGTGAGCAGCTGGACAAGATTGGTTTCTCTTTCGACTGGAGCCGTGAGGTGCGCACCTGCGACCCTGTTTATTACAAGTGGACACAATGGGCGTTCCAGAAGATGTATAACTCCTTCTACTGCAACAAGGAGAAGAAGGCCCTGCCTATCGAGACACTCATAAAGCACTTTGAGACTGAGGGCAACCCTGGTCTTGACGTGGCATGTTCTGAGAATATCACCTTCACTGCCGAGGAGTGGAACTCATGGGATGAGAAGAAGAAGTCTGACATCCTCATGAACTACCGCCTTGCCTTCATGGGCGAGACCATGGTAAACTGGTGTGCCGGACTGGGCACCGTGCTTGCCAACGACGAGGTTGTTGATGGTGTCAGCGTGCGCGGCGGCTTCCCTGTAGAACAGAAGAAGATGCGCCAGTGGTGCCTGCGTGTCAGCGCATACGCACAGCGTCTGCTCGACGGACTGGAGACCATCAACTGGAGCGACTCTATCAAGGAGACGCAGAAGAACTGGATAGGACGTTCTGAGGGTACCGAGGTAGAGTTCAAAGTATGGAATAAGGATGAAGAGAAGAAGGATGAAGGTTTGAATGGTAATAATCCTTCTTCTATCAACCATCAACCTTCAACCAAATCATTCACCATCTTCACCACTCGTGCCGATACCATGTTTGGCGTTACGTTCATGGTACTGGCTCCTGAGAGCGACCTGGTAAAGGAACTCACCACTCCTGAGCAGAAGGATGAGGTAGAGAAATACGTAAAGTATGTGGCAGGCCGCACCGAGCGTGAGCGCCAGATAGACCATAAGGTTACGGGCGTGTTCTCAGGCTCATACGCCATCAACCCATTCACAGGCGAGAAGAACCCTATATGGATTTCAGAATATGTGCTCGCAGGCTACGGCACTGGTGCCATCATGGCGGTTCCTGCGCATGACAGCCGCGACTATGCCTTCGCTAAGCACTTCAACCTGCCTATTATACCTCTCATAGAGGGTGCCGATGTCTCTGAGGAGTCATACGACGCCAAGGAGGGCGTAGTAAGCAACTCTCCTGCACCGGGCAAGAAGAGCGTGGAGTATGACGGCGAGTCTCTGTCTCTCAACGGACTGACCGTGAAGGAGGCCATCAAGGCCACCAAGGTGTTCGTGGAGAAGCACAACATCGGTCGCGTGAAGGTAAACTACCGTCTGCGCGACGCTATCTTCTCTCGTCAGCGTTATTGGGGCGAGCCGTTCCCTGTATATCATAAGAACGGCATACCTCAGATGATACCTGAGGAGTGCCTGCCTATAGAGCTGCCACAGGTTGACAAGTTCCTGCCTACCGAGACAGGTGAGCCACCACTTGGCAACGCCACCGTATGGGCATGGGACGAGGCTAACAAGAAGATTGTAGAGAACTCAAAGATAGACAACAAGACTGTCTTCCCTCTCGAACTCTATACCATGCCAGGCTTCGCTGGTTCTTCAGCATACTACCTGCGCTATATGGACCCTAAGAACACCAATGCACTCGTTGACAAGAAAATAGACCAGTACTGGCAGAACGTTGACCTCTACGTAGGTGGTTCTGAGCACGCCACAGGTCACCTCATATACTCACGCTTCTGGTGTAAGTTCCTCTATGACCTCGGCGTATCATGCAAGGACGAGCCGTTCCAGAAGCTCATCAACCAGGGCATGATACAGGGACGCTCTAACTTCGTTTACAGAGTGAAGGACACCAACACCTTCGTAAGCCTTGACAAGAAGGACCAGTATGACGTTACACCTATACACGTTGATGTGAACATCGTCTCTGCCGACGTGCTCGACGTAGAGGCCTTCAAGCAGTGGCGCCCTGAGTATAACAACGCAGAGTTCATACTCTCTGACGACGGCACTTACAAGTGCGGATGGGCTGTTGAGAAGATGTCAAAGTCTATGTTCAACGTCGTCAACCCTGACATGATAGTAGAGAAATATGGTGCCGACACGCTGCGTCTCTATGAGATGTTCCTCGGTCCTGTGGAGCAGTCTAAGCCATGGGACACCAACGGCATCGACGGTTGCCACCGCTTCCTGAAGAAGTTCTGGGGACTGTTCTATGACCGTGAGGGCAACTGGACCGTCAACGACGACGCACCAACGGCAGAGCAGGAGAAGAGCCTCCACAAGCTCATCAAGAAGGTAACGCAGGACATAGAGCAGTTCTCTTACAACACCTCCATCTCTGCCTTCATGATTGCCGTCAGCGAACTGCAGAAGTGCCACTCTAAGGCCATACTGAAAGACCTTGTAGTGCTCATAGCACCATTCGCACCGTTCATCGCCGAGGAGCTGTGGCATTCTTTGAATAAGGAGGAAGGGAATAAGGAGGAAGGTTTACAAGCAAACCTTAATCCTTCATCCATCCAACCTTATTCCGTATGCGACGCTCAGTGGCCTGTATGGGATGAGTCAAAGATGAAGGACTCTGAGATTACCATGCCGGTACAGTTCTGTGGTAAGACACGCTTTACCATGCAGGTGCCTGCCGACGCTTCAAAGGATGACGTAGAGAAGATGGCTCTTGCCGACGAGCGCACCGCCAAGTACACCGAGGGCAAGCAAATCATCAAGACCATCGTGGTACCAAAGAAGATTATTAATATTGTGGTGAAGTAAAGAGACCCTCCACAAAGAGACCCACCCTAACCCTCCCTGTGAGGGAGGGGAACCCTGTGAGGGAGGGGGTACCCGCATAAAGAACCCACCCTAACACTCAATGTGATTGGAAGGAAACCATTTAGATAGTTATTCCGGATGGTTTCCCTCCCTCACAGGGAGGGTTAGGGTGGGTCTCTTTGTTGGAGGGTCTGTTAGGTGAGTCTATTGGAAGGATCTCCTTCCCTCGTAGGCACAGACAGTGTCTGTGCTTACATCCTCTGTGCCTACATCGTCATCGCACTGACAATACTTGTTATTGCGGTCAGAATAGCGTTGATTATCACGCTCCACTTATTGTTGATTGCTTTCATAATAAAATAATTATAAGTTAAAGTGACCCCTCCCCAACCCTCTCTGTGAGGGAGGGATAGGGTGGGTCTTTTGTTATTTACTCTCCGCCGTTCTCCTCCTTCTTGGAGTTACCCACGGCCTTTATTACGTGGAGGCCGTTGGTGAAGGTACGGGTGAACTTACCGTTCTGCTTCTTAGCTTCGGCGAGGAACTTCACACGGAAGCCCGCCACGTTCTCGTTAGCGTTAAACTTGTCCTCGGCAACGGCGCCCTTGGTGCGGAGGTTGATAAAGAAAGTGCCAAGACCGTCAAGCTTCACCTTGTTAGAGTTCTGAAGCTCATAGTTCATGGTCTCTATCATCTCCACGAGCACCGCCATCACATCACTCTTCTTCATAGAGCAGTTTTGCTGAATGCGCTCTGCTATCTGGTCAAGGTCCACAGTGGTGGGATGCACCGCGCGGCCATACCAAAGCTTAGTTCCATTTCTACGATTGTCCTGATAAGTTACATACTGAATTGCTGCCATAGTAATTAAAATTGAAAGATTGAAAGATTGAAAAATAAACTTCGAAATAACGTAATATCGAAATATCGAAATATCGAAATAACGCAATATCGAAATAACGCAAAAAAACTATATCTGATAGTTTCCCTTCGCCATCCTTCGGTTCACTCGCTCAGCGGTGTAGCTGATGTGCAGGCAATGCACCCGGCCGCGGTGCATCTCCAGGAGCATCTGGTCAAAGTCAATGTTTGCCATAATGTATGCAAACATCTTCTTAGCCACCTCCGTGCTGCTCATGTGAATATCAGCTGCCTCGCCGCGCATGTGTTGCGATGTAGGCGAACCCCCTATCTTATTATTCAGCATCGGCGAGCGGTAACCGCTTGTTATGCGTATTACGCCGAAGCGCCTTCTCAGTGGTTCCAGCACATTAATGCAGAGGCTCTGCAGCGCCTCTATGTCCTCTATGCAGGGTGTGTTGTCTATGCCATACTTAATGGCGGTGGCAGAGCGCGTAAACTCCGACAGGCGGAAGTGCTCGCTTAGCTGAATGTCTTCAATTAGTGTGTTTTCCATGTTTTTTTAGTAGTTAAAGGAGTACATTGTTATACTCCATATTATTATTAAGGTTCATAAAGGTTAGGACTGTCTTCGTTATCGTTTCCTTTTTACAATTGCAAAGTTACTACATTTTCATGCCGAAAGCAAATCATACTATGTAGTCAGATATATACTTTCCTATGTACTTATACCTCAGCAGCAGCGGCATACGCCTCATGCCCTTGCACTGCCTCGCCTGAGCAATGTAGGAGGCCGGATTACGAGGCACGGCGGTATGCAACACCCTGCAACACCTCAGCAGCAGCTCCCTGAACGTCACCGGCAGACCGTCATCGTCTCTCAGCAGCTCGCTCTCCCACAGTATATGCACCATCTCCACCAGGTCAGTCTTCGTGCCGCGCCACCTCAGACCGTCATCCTCGCTGCGCTCCATCAGTTGCTTCATCTCCTCTATCACGCGCAACTCATTGCGCATCATCAGTTCTTTCTCGTTAGCAGTAAACATTATATTAAGTTATGAGTTATGAGTTATAAATTTACTGCAAAGTTAACTTATATATATGCACAAAAAGTTCAAAACTAAAAATAAATAGTTATACTTTCTAAAAAATTAAATAATTTTAATTAAAAAGGAGAAGCACCACAAGTAATTCCCTAAAAAAACATTAATTTTAATTTATGTACTCCGCACTCGTAATAGAAAACGGAGGGATAATTTAATGCAATAATTCGCCACTTTCCCCATCCCTCACAGGGTTGCCCTCCCCCGCGAAACGGTGGAGAAGCAAAGCGGAGGGGGTGTAAAGACCATTGAGGGTTGGGGTGGGACTAATAACTCATAACTAACTTGATGTTTACAAACAAAGCAAATGATATATTCCGTCGCGCTATAGCCGACTATCACGAGAAAGACAACGTAGATACTCCTATGGAGAATCCTTACCGCCGTCAGTCCATTGACGCCACGCTCTACCACAAGTGTTGGATAGACACCGTGCAGTGGCATCTGGAGGACATCATACGTGACCCAGACATTGACCCTGTGGAGGCTCTGAAGATAAAGAGAAGGATAGACAAGTCTAACCAGGACCGCACCGACATGGTGGAGGACATAGACACATACTTCCGTGAGCTGTATCACGGCATCAAGCCATTCCCTGACGCTACCATCAACACCGAGTCTCCGGCCTGGGCCATCGACCGCCTCTCTATCCTGGCGCTGAAGATATGGCACATGCAGGAGCAGACAGAGCGCACCGACGCTGACCCCACCCACATAGCCATCTGCCACGGCAAGCTGGAGGTGTTGAAGGAGCAGCAGCGCGACCTCTCACTGGCCATCGACCAGCTTCTTGACGACATCGTCTCAGGACGTAAGTATATGAAGGTGTATCGCCAGATGAAGATGTATAACGACCCAGACACCAATCCGGTGTTGTATAAGAAGTAATTATTTCAGAAAATCAGGAGTTAAGGAGTTAAGGAGTTAAGACATTACTATTACCTTTATTTGGTGGTAACATTTGTCTTAACTCCTTAACTTCTTAACTTCTTAACTTCTTAACTTCTTAACTCCTTAACTCCTTAACTTCTTAACTTCTTAACTCCTTAACTTCTTAACTCCTTAACTCCTTAACTTCTTAACTCCTTAACTCCTTAACTCCTTAAAATCCTCTCCACTATCTCCTCCTCACTGATATTCATGCACTCCATATCGCCGCGCAGACAAGGCTTGTTGCCGTAGATGCTGCAAGGACGGCACTTCAGGTCATGGCGCTGCACACAGTCCGCCTCGCTCTGTCCCCAGCCAAGGAAGCCTGCCCAGGGATGTGTGGCACCCCAGATGCTCACCACCCTCGTGCCTACAAGCGATGCCATGTGCATATTGCCGGAGTCCATAGACACCATGACATCGAGTGTCTTCATTATCTCAAGCTCGTTCTTCAGCGGATTGTCATAGCTCAGTCCGCGCTCCTTCACCTCCTCTGAGGCAAGCACCACGTTACTGAATTTCTCTGACCACGCCGTCATCTGCTCCCTCTCCTTACCGCCACCGCCGAAGAGTATGATCTTACACTCAGGACACTTCTCTATAAGCAGCTCTATCACCTTCTCCATCCTCTCAACAGGATATATTTTTCCCTGATGGGCGGCGAAGGGGGCAAGGCCAATAGAAAGGGACCCACCCCGACCCTCCCTGCAAGGGAGGGAGTGAGTAATACCTTTACTCTCTTCCCTTGTAAGCTCAGACAATGTCTGAGCCTCAAACAGTTTCCCATACAACACAGCCGCATAGTTCTCAAACGATGTAGGCAGTCTCTGCAGCTGTTTCTTTCCCTCCGGCGCCGTTATCCTGCGTCGCAGTGAGCGGTGCTTGTCTATATGGCGCACGGGGTAGCCATGCACACGGAAGAACTTACGCAGTATCTTTGTCCTCAATACGTCGTGCATGTCAATAACCATATCGAAGTGCATCTGATGCAGTTCGCTAAACAGTCTGTAGAGCCCTCTAATGCCCTTATAGTCACGTTTAGGGTCACGTCCGAGGAAATGTACGTTAGGGGCTATTTCATCGAACAGAGGGGCATGAAACGGCTTTGAGAGCACCGTCAGGTCATCATCGGGGTGCTCCTGTGCATAGAGGCGCAACACTGGTGCCAGCATCGCTACATCGCCGAGGGCTGAAAAGCGTATAAGTAATATCTTCATTGTTCTTTTCTGTTTTGCTTTACTTTCTTGTAGGCTGCGACACTGTCGCAGCTTAAGGCTTAAGGCTTAAGGCTTAAGGCTTAAGGCGAGCTATGGGCGGCGGCTATCTCGGCAGCCATGGCGTTGAGCTGCAGGCACATCTCGCGGGTCAGCGGAATGCGGTTGTTATGGTGCTCCCACGGTGCGAGAATGAGGAAGCGGCCGGCGGCACACGCCTCATAGTACTGATGGCCTGGCTTGGAGAAAGTGTTGAACCCCCACGGTGTGATGAAGATGAGCGGCAGCCTCTCGTCCATGGCACGGCGCATCACCATCTGCTCACCCTTAGATATCGCCGGCGATACAAGCACCGCTCCGTGGCGCGCCTGCCGGAGCAGCGCCTCCACCCTTACAGCAAGCTCATCGTCTGTGAAATGACGCGACAGCTGCACCTGTATTATCTCCGGGTGTGATAGCAGCATTCTGTTGCCTATGGCGGCATAGTCTCTTCCTGCTATGTTCATACCGAACCGTACACGGAAGTAGTCAGGATGCAATCGCCGTATGGCAAGCCTGCGTGGGTTATCGCTGAGATAAGCCTTCCACTTGTCGAGTGTGGAGTAGTTAAAGAGTATCTTATCATTATAGCCCTTCTCCCACAGGTAGAGGCCGGTGGCGCTCCTTTTGTCACGCGGTTTGCTTGTATGCTGCGACAGTGTCGCAGCCCACGAGAGAAGGAGGCGCTGGAAAGGCGAGAGGGCAATAGTGGCAGCAGTAGCATTAGTGGCAGTGGCAGTGGCGGCAGCGGCCGGGCTTTGCGATTGCAGCTGTGCCTGCCTTGCCTCCTCCACGAGAAGGCGCAAGGCCTTGTTACACCCGGTCTTGAAGCCCTTTACTACCTGACCGAGGTGAAAGGGTGTATCTTCCCTTACATAGAGGATGCCGTGTATGTGGTCGGGCATTATGACGTGCTGCACCGTTGTTACCTGGGGGTAATACATGGATATCTGCTGCCATGCCGACTGAACGGCTTCTCCTAAGGGAGTCAGTTCTATATGTGCATCGGCTGCATCGTCACCCGATGACTCAGAAACTGCCAGCGTGCCGAGCAGCGGCCACCGTGGGCTTACCGCTAAGGTCACCATATAGAAGCGCCGTGAGCGATAGTCGTGACTGTCACTGCGGCGGTGCATGGAGGGTATGCTGCCCGTAGCATATTCCTTATGGCTGTTCATGTTGCAAAGTTACTCATTTTTTCCTAACTACAAAGTGTTGTGACAGAAAAAATCCCGGCAAGGCTTTTAATAACCTTACCGGGATAATCATTATACTTTTCTCATCCCCTCTCCCTTACTTGGGAGAGTAGTGGTGGGATGTTACTTAATCTGAGCGCCAGCGGCATTGAACTTCTTGCCAGCCTTGAGGATGACGATCTGTCCATTCTCGATGAACTTGCCCTCCTTCTTCACAGACTCCTGAGCCTCAGAAACACCGTCAACGGCTGTTGCCTCAGTGAAGTCGAAGCCATACATGCCAATCTTAGAGCTTGTAGCATAGATGATATATTCATGCTCGTCATCTACATCTAAAGATATAGGACCGTTATAAGTCTCATCAAAAGAGCTGCCAGATGTATACTCTGTCTCACCTACCTTGAATGATACAGTCTCCGCATCAGCCTGCAATGAGCCTGCGGCAGCCTTAGCAGTCACATCATATTTTACCTTCATGATGTTAATAGCCTTGCCAGGGTTAAACTTACCTACAAATGTGAATACACCAGTTTTATATGGTAATACACCATAACCCACACCAGTTACATTATTGCCGTTAACAGTTGGGTTTACAGTACCGCCGATGATAGCTGAGTATCCAGCAGGAGCCTCTTCAGCGTCAGCAGCCTGAACGCTGAAGTTACCATTATCAAGAAGACGTACTCTACAATCCTCTGTAATGAATCTAAGTCCGTCTGCTACCTCCATATCAGTTGGAATAACGCACTTGTTACCATTCAATTTTACATCGTCTATAGCTTTCAGTTCAATCTCTTCAGAGTTAACAGAGCCCTCAGAGTTTGTTGCTGTTACATATACAGTATATGTCTTTGCTTCACCAATAAATATACCTAATTCACTATCATAATCAACAGGCTCACCATTAACATACCACTGGTATGTAGGCTCTGGGAAGCCGGTTGCCTTTACTGGTATATTAACATACACGTATGATGCAACGTTCTTGCCTACAGGCTGAACAGTGAACACAGGAGCCTTCTTCTCGAGTACCTCTACCTCTACACCTGTAAGATAAAGGTTGTCAGTAGCAGTAATCTTCTTGATGCTGAATGTGTCAACACCGATAAGGTTAACGTCGCTCTCCTTCACTATATACTCAACAGTATATGTGTTAGCCTTGTTGTTACCGCTTGGCAGTGGGAAGTAAGCAAGAGAAGTGGTACCGTCCTTCGTGATGTCAAGACCGGTAGCCTTGTTACTGCTTGAGCAGAACATGGTAAGCTTAATGCAGTCATTTACCTTCAGCTTTCTTCCCATGTTAACCTGAGCAGTGATAGTAGCGCCAGACTTCTGTCCGTAGAGACCATTCTTTGTCTCAATTGCACCGCTCAAGAGGTCGATGCTACCACCGGTAACTTCATAATTGCCAAGCTCTGTAATTTCAGATGACAGAGTATAAGAGTACTTCACGCCTGGCTCCTCTGCCGGCTCAGTCTCTTTCTCCTTTAACACTACAACTATTGTGTCGGTGCTTACATGATCTACAGTCTCATCAGCAAACACAGATACCACGTCAGCAAACACATAATATGTGCCTGGCTCAGTGAATACCTCATAGAGAGGCTGCTCTGACAATACAGGAGTATATGTAGCGTCCTTCTTGTCCACGCCTTCCTCTGCCACTGCATAATTTACTACAGGGAAATACTCCTCTGCGTTTGTATTAACGCTTATATAGTCAGAAAGGTTAAGCTTAGCATAGTCTTCCTCCTCACCAAGTGTCACGGTGACAGTGTCAGGCAGGGTTGCCTGTACATCGAAGTAGTTGTAGTCACCGGTCTTCTGTATATAGAGGTAGTCAAGCTGTGCATCGGCAGAGCTTGTAGAACCGAGGAATACCACGTCGTTCTCCTCACCGGTGAGTGTGAACTCAGGTGAAGTATTCTCATTGAGGTTGCCTGATGATGATGCAGTGTAAGCAGTGCCGCCTACAGTGAAGTTAAGATCCTGCTGTGACGTCTTGCTGGTGAAGGCACCTACTACCATCACATACTTACCTGCAGGCAGTGAGACAATGGTAACGTCATTAGCTGTGACACCACCCTTACCGTTAGAACCGCGGATAGGAAGGTTGCCTGTTGTTGACTCAGTGAAGCCGTTGATGTGCTCACCCTCATTCAAATATACTATATTCTCCTTGTTTGTGTTGCTATAGTTAACAACAGCTTCAGGGTTAGCAGCGGTAGGAGTGAACGTGTTGGTGTACTCCTTGTTGTTTACCGAAGACTGGTAGAGAGTACCATTTGACTCCTGATACCTTGGATATGCATACTTTACAGCGTCACCTACGTAAGAATTACCAAAATCCAACTCTTCTCCGAGGCTGCTCTTTATAGTATAGTTTATAATGTCAGCCTCCTTGAATGTAACATGGATATAGTTCTTGTCATTGTCCTCATCCACTGTGATAGAGTTGTCGGCACCAGACACATATACATACTTCACGCCGTTAACGTAGAAGTTGGCAATGTCGGCTGAAGCCGGTTTTACTGTCTCGCCTACTAATATTCCCTTGTATGTAATGGTGTCAATCTGGTTTTCAGAATCAAGCTCACGCACAATATAGTAGTTAGACACCGAACCGGTAGTATAAGTAACGGTAGCTGAAGGATTCTTCAAGTAACCACCGGCAGCTGCTGTCTCATAGACTACTATGGTGACAATCTTATCCTCATCCTCAGCAAAGGCATCTGTAATGTCAAATGTCTTTGTCTCAAATGTTCCTGATGACTTTGTACTTGTCCACTGCTGGGCACCAAGTGTAGTGATAGACAAGTCGGCTGTGTTGTAGGTCATATCTGCAGACCATGCAGAAGAGTTATAGCCCACACCCCAAGCTGTAGTACGCTTGCTGTCAGTAGCACCTGACACATCGAAGGTAAGCGATACATTCTGGATGGTACCTTCAACAGCAGAGGCATCCACCTGGATATAACCAATACAGTTAACGTTCCAACTTACGTATCCCCAGCCCACTGTGCCGTTTGAGATTTTGTTGTAACCTACCTTGGCGGTACTACCCGCTGCAATCTCACCGAAAGATACGTCAGCCTGGTTATAGTCAACGTAAGTCAACTTTACCCCGGCCTGTGAGCTTTCGGCACTAGCACAGACGGACATCAATGCCGCCGCGATTAGAGTAAAAAACTTTTTCATAAGCCTTTTGATTTGTTAGTTAATGAATATAGTTAGTTTAAATAATAGCTCTCTAATAGTGGCCTATTCCCTTAAAAAAGGGAATATAAAAAAACACCACGATACAAATTTACCCTTTTATTTAATAATGTGCAAGTAATTTCCAAAATAATTTTATTATAGCATAATTATTTGTTCTCTCTCCATCCACAGCCAGGGCTTTCTCTCCCGTTGAGTATGTTACTGTATTACAGCAACCACCCCCTCCGCCTTTTTCCCTCCTTTTCGCCCTTCTTCGCCCCCTCTCTCCCTTTCCATCGTCGCCCCTCCTTCTCCCGTTGAGTATGTTACTGTATTACAGCAACCACTCCCTCCGCCTTCCCTCCTTTCGCCTCTTTCCACCCTCTCTCCCTTTCCATCGTCGCCCCTCCTTCTCCCGTTGAGTATGTTGCTGTATTACAGCAACCACCCTCTCCGCCTTTTTCCACCCTCTCCGCCTTTTTCCACCCTCTCCGCCTTTTTCCACCCTCTCCGCCTTTTTCCACCCTCACCTTCCTTCCTTTCTCCGCCTTCCTTTCTCCGCCTTCCTTTCTCCGCCCCTCCTCTCGCCGCCTTTCCTCTCGCCGCCTTTCCTCTCGCCGCCCCTCCTCCTCGCTCCCTTCCCCTCCATTTCCCCCCTTCTTCCCTCATCCCTTTCTTTCTCTTTACCTTTTATAATTTAATTAAAAAAGAAAAAAAAGAAGAAGAAGAAGAGTTGGTGGAAATGTGGAAAAATAGTGTTTATATACGTAAAAAATGCACGTTGAGAAAGCTATCGTTTCACACCGTAAAAGCATAGCTTTCAGCATGTAAAAGCTATCACTTTACACTATAAAAGCATAGCTTTCTCAGAGCACCCCCTGACGGTGGAAAACACTATGGAAAATAATTAAAAACAACTGTATTTGTCCACAATATTCCCTGGCAACCATATCATCACCTTATACCATTGTGGATAAAAAAGCATTTATAATAACTTATGCATATAGTTATCCATATACTTATCCACAGTTTTAGATTGCAACCTTTATTTTACAAAAAGTCAGAAAAACGATGTTTACATTATCTAAATAACATTAAGAAAGGAAAAAAAATTGCATAATATAAATTAATGTAGTAACTTTGTAACCAAATAGGCTATAGTCTGTCGTATGCCGCGGAACATAACAGCGTGTGCGTACACGGCCACGGCCTCAAGCACAGATAAACATCATTTAATTCATAAAACACAAATGGCAACATTAGATCTTACAAAGTACGGCATCACTGGCTCAACAGTGATTGCACACAATCCTTCTTATGAGGAGCTCTTCAAGGAAGAGACAAAGGCAGGCCTTGAGGGCTTTGAGGTTGGTCAGGAGACAGAACTCGGCGCAGTTAACGTGATGACAGGTATCTTCACCGGTCGTTCACCTAAGGACAAATACATCGTTGACGATGCACAGAGCCACGACAAGGTATGGTGGACAACAGAGGGTTACAAGAACGATAACCACCCAATGACCGAGGAGGTTTGGGGTAAGGTTAAGGACCTCGCCATCAAGGAGCTCTCTAACAAGCAGCTCTACGTGGTTGACGCATTCTGCGGTGCTAACGAGGCTACACGTCTCGCAGTGCGCTTCATCGTTGAGGTAGCATGGCAGGCACACTTCGTAACCAACATGTTCATCCAGCCTACTGAGGAGGAGCTGAAGAACTTTGAGCCAAACTTCGTAATATACAACGCATCTAAGGCAAAGGTTGAGAACTACAAGGAGCTCGGCCTGAACTCTGAGACCTGCGTAGCATTCAACACCACAAGCCGTGAGCAGGTTATCATCAACACATGGTACGGTGGTGAGATGAAGAAGGGTATGTTCTCTATGCAGAACTACTTCCTCCCACTCCAGGGCATCGCTTCTATGCACTGCTCTGCTAACACCGACATGGAGGGTAAGAACACAGCTAT
>OCTW013431019.1_pt1 | contig 13613 bp, 11 predicted proteins | sample 1539671 | NCBI WGS metagenome assembly OCTW01 (sample SAMN02144230, study PRJEB22623) | gut metagenome | biome: sheep rumen | host: Ovis aries | place: New Zealand | reverse complement strand
TGGAAAAACCCTTCCTCACCGACTGGCGCTACTTCTGGGGCACGGCCTTTAACATCCTTCTCAAGATGAAGCACAGCAAATAGGGACTGACGCACACAGGACACATGCTATACCGGCTACACAATAATATCTTTATCGTGGGCATGCTCATCTTGGCTGCTCTGATAACCTTGTCGAAAGGCAGGGCGTGGAGCGCTATCACGGTGTTCACGGTGTATGCCTTTGTGACGCAGTTGTCGCTGTTCGTATACTTCCTGCGCAACCCCGACGTCCGCTATTCTGAGAAGGCGCTCTTCCTGGCCGTTCTGGTGTACACCCTTCTGATGGGCGCTCTCGTTGTTGTCGTCGGCAATTACTTCGGTGGTGAGGAGTATCTCTTTGAAGACCCCGACGGACTGTTTTACTACGAAGAAGGCTTGAAGTCAAACTCCATGGGACTCATGGGCAATATGTCGCGCATCGTCACCGAATACGAATTCGACGACTGGGGTGCCTTGCTCTTCTGTAGTTTTGTGCTCTGGCTGGTGCCGTCGTTCTACTTTGTCTATTTCATCTATATCCTGACAGGCGCCGTAGCTGCCATTATGCTCTTCAGGATGGGGAAGCACGTCATGCCCGAGGCATACGCCTTCATGGCGGCTCTGGCCTACAGCACCTCGTCGTATATCGTGCTGTTCCATTGCACGTGCCTGAAGGAGTCGTTCTTCGTCTTTCTTGTTATTTCGGCTATGTACTATTTCTACAAGTCAGTAGCCTTGGGCGATTACCGCGCACTGCTTATGGTCTTCCTGCTGATAGTGGTACTGCTCAGTTACCGGGCGGCCGTGGCTGCCTTCCTCATCCTGGGCTTTACCGCCTATTATGCCATTACCCAGCGGGGCAGCGCCGTCTCCGTGTTTCTCTACTTCTTCATGGCTGTCGGGTTTGTGGCATCGCTGGCCTTTCTGCAGAGTCAGGTAGACCACTATACTGAAGGCGGCGACAGCGAGCAACTGCTGGCTGAGAACGGCTCCGCCAACTACTCTGGCGGCTTTAATTATTTCGTAGGCTGGTTTGTGGCGCTGTTAGGCCCCTTCCCCACGCTGTTTCCGAGAGCAGGCGAGATACCCACCACCATCACCTTCTTCGGGGCGGGACTGATGTTTAAGCTGTTTCTGGCTATCCCCATGTGGGTAGGCGTCTATTGGGCCGTCAGACGCTTCGACATCCTGATGGTTCCCATCCTGACTTTCGTGCTGGTAGAGGTGTTGGCTACGGGTTATATCATGGCAAGCTTTGAGCTGCGCAAGGTGTTGCTCCATATCCCTTTCACTTATACGATAGCGTATTATGGCCTCTACCAGATGGAGACCAACGATGTGGGAACCAACAAAAAACGACTCCTGGAGGGCGTCGGCTATCTCTTTGCCTTTGGTGTGCTCTTCCTGTGGAACGTCATAAAGATTAAATAGAAATGAAAGTAAGTGTAGTCATTCCGGTCTATAATGTCAAGGCCTATTTGGAGCGTTGTGTCATGTCGGTGGTGGGTCAAACTTTCACGGATTTGGAAGTTGTAATGGTCGACGACGGCAGTACTGACGGCAGCGGCGAGTTAGCCGACAGTCTTGCCCGGCGCGATGCTCGCATCCGCGTGGTCCACCAGGCTAACGGCGGTCTGTCAGCCGCTCGTAACAAGGGGCTGGCGGAGGCCCGCGGCGAGTATGTGGTGTTTCTTGACTCCGACGACGAGTGGCTGCTTACCGACGGCTTGGAGACATTGTTTAGCGGCAGTGTGCCCGATGCCGACCTGATAGCTTTCAAGCGTGTAGACATCTGGCGGGGCAACCGCAAGGTGCCGGCCGCTGACTACGACGTAGAGCATATACGCCAACTCGCTGACGCCCAGGCGGTGTTTGCCTATCTTGTCAGCACGCAGCAGTTTTATATGAGCGCGTGTTTCCTGATGGTACGCCGCCGGCTGCTGACCGACAACGGCATACTCTTCCCCGTGGGACTCGTCGACGAGGATGTGAGCTGGAGCCTCCATCTCTGGCAGGAAGCACGGACGGTGGCCTTTCACAATCTGCCCTTCTACGGCTACTACCACAGGGCGGCAAGCATCAGCACCTCGGAGTCGATACGCAGCTACCGCAGCAATGACCATATCTTTGAGCACTGGGAGGCAGAGTGCAGCCGAGAGTGTGTCAACAAAGACGCTATCCTGGCCTATTTGGCCAATATCTGGGTGAGCCTGGGCTATAGGCACCACACCCTGAAGCTGAGCGAGAAGGCCGAAGCCATCGACATACTGGCCAAGCATCAAGACCTGCTACGCTATGCTGCCACGCCCAAAGGGCGACGCACTGCCCGTCTGGTGAAGCTGACGGGTGTAAAGGGCACAACAACCATCTTAGGCCTTTACTGGCGTGTCAGGACACTACTGAAGGGAAACCGTATATCATAGGTTATACAAGATTTTGTGTGGGTCAAACCTTTGTTTTTGGAAAACAGAGAAAAACAAGAAAAACAGGAAAAAACAATGTTAGCCAACAGTATAAGGTTTTTATCGGTTTTTCTGGTTTTTATCTGTCTTTCAAAAAACAATTATTCATCCACACTAAATCTTGCAGAACCAGTTGGAAAGACTGTAACTATATAGCACTACGAAGATGAGAATTCTTATTGTAGCCAATCACAACAAAGGACGGTTCATGCCGTTCATCGTGGAACAAGTAGACGCCTTGAGAGAAAAGGGCGTGGAGGTCGACTATTTTGGCATTCATGGTAAAGGTATTACGGGCTATCTGTCGAATCTGGGCTTGCTGAAAGCTAAGATTCGTGATTACCGGCCCGATCTTGTGCATGCTCATTACGGACTCAGTGGACTGTTAGCCAATCTGCAGCGGCAGGTGCCGGTGGTGACCACCTTTCATGGCAGCGACATCCACTCTGGCTGCCGCAACCGGTGGTTTTCCAAGGCTACGGCCCGTCTGTCGGCGTACAGTATCTTCGTATCTCCCGACTTGCAGGCACAAGCCGCTTCGGGCACCCGCCATCAGTGCGTGCTGCCTTGTGGCATTGACACCCAAGCTATCTACCCGATGCAGCGGGCTGAGGCCCGTCGTCTGTTAGGCTGGAATTCTGATGCCGTTTACATCCTCTTTGCCGGTGCGTACGACAATGAGGTGAAGAACAGCCCGCTGGCCAAAAGTGCCGTGGCACTCGTTGACGGTGCGCGGCTGATGGAGATGCGCGGCTATAGCCGCGAGCAGGTCAACTGGGCCATGAACGCTGCCAACTGCCTGCTGATGACCTCGCACCGTGAGGGCTCTCCCCAGGTGGTGAAGGAAGCCCTCAGCTGTGGCACGCCTGTGGTCTCGGTCAACGTCGGCGATGTGAAGGCTGTGACAACGGGTGTCGAGGGGTGTTTCGTCACATCGTATGACGCTCACGACATAGCTGCAGCCATCCGACAGGCGGTGGCATTTACTGGCAAGACCAACGGCCCGCAAAAGATAGCGCAGCGCGGACTGGCCAACGACGTGATAGCCGGACAGATTATCAACATCTACAACAACATTATAAAATGATCAAGATTATAGATAACATCAGGGATATAGACGGCGGTCAGTGGGAGCGTCTGCTCCAGGCATCGCCCACCAAGAGTTTCTTCCAGACCAAAGACTGCTACGACCTTTACGCCGCCAACAGCCCCCACATGCAGCCGTTCTGTATGGGCGTTGAAGAGCAGGGACAGCTGAAGGGCATCATCGTGGGGGCCATCCAGGCCGACGGAGGCATGGTGAAGCGCTTCCTGTCACGGCGGGCAATCATCAACAGCGGACCGCTGCTGGCCGACGACATTTCAGATGAGGCGCTTATGACCCTACTCCAGCATTGCAGAAAAAGCCTGCGGGGGAAAGCTATCTATACCGAGTTTCGCAATTTTGAGGACTACTCGCGATGGAAGGACGTGTTCATGAATAGCGGATTTGACTATGTACCTCATCTCAATTTCCATATTGATACGTCGTCAGAAGAAATAGTCGAAGACAATCTGAGCAAAAGCCGGAAGCGGAACATCCGTTTGTCGTTCAGGGATGGTGCTGAGGCCGTGGAGAATCCGTCAAAGAAAGACATGCACGAGTTCTACGACATACTCTTCGACCTGTATGTCAATAAAGTGAAGACGCCGCTCTATCCGTTAGCATTTTTCGACTATCTGTTCTCCAAGCCATACGCTAAGTACTTCTTGGTTCGTTTCAATGGAAAAATCGTAGGCGGCACGTTGTGTGTCAGTTTCCCCGGTCATGCTCTTTACGAATGGTTCGCCTGTGGCGAAGACGGTGTCCACAAAAATATCTATCCTTCCTCTGTCGCTAAATATGCAGCTATCATGTATGCTGCAAGAAACGGCTATCATCATTATGACATGATGGGAGCCGGCAAGCCCAATGAGGCTTATGGCGTGAGAGATTTCAAGTCTACGTTTGGAGGGCAGCTGGTAGAGCACGGACGCTTCCAGGCTGTGATTAGTCCGTTGCTCTACGAGATAGGAAAAGTGGGAGTTAAAATCATTAAAAAACTATAGGAATATGAGCTTGGGACATCTCTTGACGCGTATTAAGTATTGCCTGATATACAAGGTAGGCGTTCATTTCCCTGACAGAAGAGTGAGGGTTTGGGCGCTCCGGGCCTTAGGCTATGAAGTGGGCGAGGGGACTTATTTCGCTGACGACCTGGTTATCACGTTAGCCTATGCTAACAGAGGCCGACTCCGACTTGGCCGCCGGGTGGCGATAGGACCGGGATGTATATTGGTGTTGACGGCCCATGCCAACAATTCAAAAGTAAAACAGCAACTGACGGAGAAAGAGCGATGGATTACTATTGAGGACGATGTGTGGTTAGGAGCCGGAGTCATAGTGCTGCCAGAGGTAACCATCGGCGAAGGTGCGGTTATCGGGGCTGGTTCTGTTGTGACGAAAGACGTTCCGGCCCATTGCGTTGCTGTGGGTAATCCGGCAAGGGTTATTAAGAAGGTGGGAGAATAGTAGATGGTGTTACAGTAGTGTTTGTTAAAAAAATCAAGGGATATGAGAATACTGATAGACATTGGGCATCCCGCTCATGTACATTTATTTAAGAATTTTGCCCATATCATGCAGCAGAGAGGACATCAGTTACTCTTTACGTGCAGGGAAAAAGAATTCGAGATAGACCTTCTCAAGGCCAATGGCTTTACTTACGAGTCGTTTGGCCCCAAGTATAAATCCATTATTGGGAAAATTCTGGGATTGCTAAAGTTTGACTATATGGAGTGGAAGGTTTGCCGCAAGTTTAAGCCCGATGTGCTGCTAAGTCATGGCTCCATGTATTCGGCTCACGCTGCGTGGCTCATTGGGAAGCCACACATAGCCTTTGATGATACTTATAACATGGAGCAGATACACCTTTACGAGCCTTTTACGCCAGTAATACTTACGGGAGCTTATGAGCATCCCCGGGTGTCGAAGAAAGAGATAAGATATGCTGGGTACCACGAACTCTCTTATCTTCACCCCAAATACTACAAGCCAGACAAAGGAATCCTTGATGATTTGGGGGTAAGGCCTGATGAGAAATATGTGCTTGTACGTTTCATTGCTCTTAATGCGACACACGACATAGGGAATAAAGGCGTGTCACCCCAGCAAAAAATAGAGGCAGTAAAAACACTGTCGAAATATGCAAGAGTGTTCATCTCGTCAGAGGGCGCATTGCCCAAAGAACTTGAAGGATACCGTTTGCGGACAAAGCCGGAGCAGCTTCTCGATGTCATGGCTTACGCTTCTTTGGTATGGGGTGAGAGTATCACCATCCCTGCCGAGGCAGCAGTGCTGGGCGTTCCGGCTTTGAACAATAACAACATGAAATCATGGTATTTGCAGGATGAGCAAGACAACTACGGGCTCTGCTTCTGCTATAAGTCGAGCGAGGAAGATTTGAATAAGGCATTGCAGAAATGTATAGAGCTTCTCAGCATGGACAAGCAGAAACTGTCGGAGCAATGGCGCGTTAAGCGAGAAAAACTACTAAAGGATCATATCGACGTTACGACTTTTCTTGTATGGTTTGTTGAGAATTATCCCGAGAGCAAGCGTATCATGACCGAGAATCCAGATTATCAGTATAGATTCAAATAGCCAATAGATGGACTTTACTATCAAAAAATACAGAAAGCTGATAAACGCTCTGAATAAGTTTGGCTATCGTTTCATGTCGTATGCAGAGTATCTTGCTGTCAAGTCCGGCGACCGTGGCAAGATAGTCGTGATGCGCCACGACGTGGACCTGAAGCCCCAGAATTCGCTGATTACAGCCAAGGTGGAACACGAGGCTGGCGCGAAGGCTACCTACTACTTCAGGGCTGTGCCTGAAAGTTGGGACGAAACTGTCATCCGCGAGATTGCCGGCATGGGGCATGAGGTGGGCTATCACTATGAGTCGCTGACCACCTGCAATGGTGATGTGAAGGCAGCGTATAAAGACTTCTGTCAGCATCTGGAGGAGTTGCGAAAACTGGTTCCCGTGCAGACTATCTGTATGCACGGCAGTCCACGCTCGCCTTACGACAGCAAGGATATCTGGAAGAAGTATGACTACAAGCCGCTGGGAATCATTGGTGAGCCTTATCTGGACACTGATTTCTCAAGGATGCTTTACTTGACAGATACAGGGCGTTGCTGGGACGGCTTCAAGGTCAGCGTCAGAGACAAGGTTGAAAGCTTTCAGGATCAGTGGGAAGCCCAAGGATGGATGTTCCATTCTACCAATGACATTATTGAGGCATTACAGACCGGGCGTCTGTCCAACAGGCTGATGATTACCACTCATCCGCAGCGATGGACGGACAGCCTCTGTGAGTGGAGCTCAGAACTGTTGGTGCAGAACGCCAAGAATATCGTTAAACGCGTGCTGATAATGATAAGGAAGAGTTGAAAGGTGAAGGCTGAAAGTTGAATAAAGTATAATACAAAAAAACAAATCAAATGAAGAATTTTGCTCTTATCGGCGCTGCAGGCTATATTGCCCCTCGCCACATCAAGGCTATTGCCGACACTGGCAATAACCTCATCGTTGCTTATGACAAGTTCGACAGTGTGGGACGCTTGGACAGCTCGTTCCCCGAGTGTGAGTTCTTTACCGAGAACGAACAGTTTGACCGCTTCTGCTCTAAGCAGATGCGCACCAAAGACCCCCTGCATTTCCTCTCCATCTGTACGCCTAACTACACCCACGACGCCTTTATCCGCTACGGACTGCGCCTGGGCACCGATGTCATCTGCGAGAAACCGCTGGTGCTCAACCCTTGGAACATTGACAACCTCGTAGAGCTGGAGGAGGAGACCGGCCACAAGGCATACACCATCTTGCAGCTGCGCTTGCACGATGCCATTGCCGCTCTAAAAAAGAAGGTAGAGGAAGGTCCCGCCGACAAGATTTACGACGTTGACCTTACCTATATCACCTCGCGCGGCAGGTGGTATTACGCCTCATGGAAGGGAGATATCCGCAAGAGTGGCGGCGTGGCTACCAATATCGGCGTACATTTCTACGATATGCTGCAGTGGGTGTTCGGCCCCGTGAAGCGTAATGTCGTGCATGTGATGAGCTTCGACCGTGTGGCAGGCTACTTAGAGTTAGAGAAGGCGCGCGTGCGCTATTTCCTGAGCATCAATGCCGAGTGCCTGCCAGCCAACGCCGTGAAAGGCGAGAAGCGCACCTACCGCACACTCAACATCGACGGCGAGGAGTTCGAGTTCAGCGTGGGATTCACCGAGCTGCACACCAAGAGCTATGAGAAGATCTTGGCCGGTGAGGGCTTCCGCATCAGCGAGGCTCGTCCCAGCATTGAGATTGTGAGCGACATCCGTAATGCCAACCCCATAGGTCTGAAGGGCGATTATCATCCCATGGCAAAGATGCCGCTGGCTGCTCACCCCTTTGGATGGGACGATAAGCGCTGATAACCTGTATGCCTACCTATATCCCTGACAACCAGCGCATGGCGCGGAATACGGCAATGCTGTATTTCCGCATGGCACTCATGATGTGTATAGCTTTGTACACGTCGCGAGTGATATTGCAGGCGCTGGGTATTGAGGACTATGGTATCTACAACGTCGTGGGGGGAATCGTCATCCTGTTTAGTTTTATCAACGACGGCATGACGGTTTCCACCCAGCGATTCCTTTCCTTCGAAATGGGCAAGGACAATCATGAACGGCTCCACGAAGTGTTTGTGACGAGCATTCATATCCATTTGCTCATCTCGTTGGTCATTGTCTTCCTGGCAGAGACTGTCGGACTATGGTTTCTGCTTGAGAAGCTGGTAATACCGCCCGACCGCCTCGACGCGGCGTTCTGGGTCTACCAGCTGAGCATTGTTACGGCGGTTATCAATATCATGAGCTTCCCCTATAATGCTGCCATCATTGCCCATGAGAAGATGTCGGCCTTTGCCTATATCTCTGTGCTCGATGCCATACTGAAGTTGCTCATTGTCTATCTGCTGATGGCTTTCGACTACAACCGCCTGGTGCTCTATGCCATTCTCTTTGCCTGCGAGAAGCTGATGATCAGGATGGTGTATAATGTCTATTGCGTGCGCCATTTCAAGGAGTGCCGTTACTCGTGGGTTCACAACAAGGCGCTCTTCAAGGAAATGGTGTCGTTTGCGGGGTGGAGCATGTGGGGCAATTTCGCCTATGTGGCTATCCTGCAGGGTGTCAACATCCTGCTCAACCTTTTCTTCGGCCCTGTGGTCAATGCGGCGCGGGCAGTGGCAGTGCAGGTGCAGAGTGCCGTCAGTCAGTTTGCCAATAACTTCCAGATGGCTATCAATCCGCAGATAACCAAGACGTATGCCTCCGGGCAGATGGCAGAGGTGCACAGCCTGATATTCCTCAGCAGTAAGATTACCTTCTACCTGCTCCTCGCCCTTTGTATTCCGCTGATTGTGGAAACTCCCGACATCCTGCGGCTATGGCTTGAAGAGGTGCCCGATTATACCGTGCCTTTTGTCAGGCTGATGCTGCTGACACTGGTGATGCAACTGATATCCGACCCTCTGGCGACAACCATTGCGGCTACGGGCAAGATTCGCAGATACGAGATCATCAACGGCAGCCTGATACTGCTCACCCTCCCCATAGCCTATCTGGCCCTGCGGCTTGGCGGCAGTCCTTGGTCGGTCTATCTGGTGCAGTTTGTGATAGCCTTTGTGGCCTGTGGCGTCAGGCTCTATAATGTAATGTCAATGATTCAGATGAGTATCAAGGAGTATCTCCTGATGGTGGTCAAGCCGTGCCTCACAGTTGCCATCCTCTCAGCATTGGTACCCGTGGTCATGAAGCTGGCGCTACCCTCAGGGCTGCTGTTCTCGCTGCTTACTGTGGGTATTGCCGTCCTTTCTACCGTGACCGTGTGCTATCTGGCAGGCATGAACGCTGAAGAGCGTGCCCTTATCAAAACCTTTGTTACCAAGAAACTCAGAAAACGTCAACGATAATATTTAAGAAGCTAATAGAAATGGTACAAAAAGATTCTTCAGTCTTTCCTTGTGGTATACCTAAGGTTATACATTACTGCTGGTTTGGTGGCAGCCCGCTTCCCGAGTTGGCCAAGAAATGTATCGCCTCGTGGAAGAAGTTCCTGCCCGACTGCGAGATTAAGGAGTGGAATGAAAGCAACTTCGACGTATACCAAGCCCCCTATGTGGCCGAGGCTTACCGTCTGAGGTCATATGGTCATGCCAGCGACTATGCCCGCTTTTGGATATTGTATCATTATGGCGGCATCTATTTTGACACCGATGTAGAGCTGATACGCCCTATCGACGACATCCTTGAGCACGGGCCTTTTGCCGGCTTTGAGTGCCCTGAAGGTTCTGAGCATGACAACCCCCACGGCAATATGGCCGCCGGCTTAGGCATGGCTGTGCCGCCGGGACATCCGTTCTTTGCTCACATGGTGAACTACTACAACCACCACCATTATGTCGGCTGGAATGGCAGGAGCACGGGTAATGTCATCCATAATGCCACGCAGTTTCTGGACTATGAGCACAAGGAAGAGTTCCCTAATGGCGTGGTGAGTGTCAACGGCCTGCTGATCTATCCTGAGGAATATTTCTGTCCGCTGAATTATTATACCGGCGAACTGCATATTACAGAGAACACCCGCACTATCCACCATTACATGGCGTCGTGGGTCAAGAAGCGCACGCGCCTGCAGACTTATATCAAGCGGTTGAAATACATCTGCGTGCGTATTAAAACATACTTTATCCTGCATGGCAAAAACTCTTGACAAGATAGTCGATAGCATCTGCAAGCCTGTAGTTGCTAACTTGCCGTTTTTCCTGACATGTTCGGTATTGCTGTTGCCGCATGTGATATCCGGATTCTTTAATGATGTAGCCGATGGGTTCGTCGTCAACAGGTTCTCGTATTCTGTCTATGTGTTGCTGTTCAATACTGCCGAGGTCGTAGCCTTTGCCTATCTGCTGTGCGTGCTGCTTAGCGGCATGAAATGGTCTGTGCTGAAAGTCCTGCTCTATGCGTTCATCTTCACGGTCTTCGGCATCAATATGTTCTTACGTGCCAGTTTTGGAACACTGTTTACCGAGAACATCATGCTGCTCGTCGTTGAGACGACCCCCAGCGAGGCCCGGGAGTTTATTCAGACTTTCGTCTTCCGGCCTGTCAGTCTTGTGATCCTTGGCATACTGCTGGTCTTGGTCATACTGTTGGCGGCTGTTGAAAAGTGGTATCAGAGGCGCGCTGCCGTTTTATGGCCAAAAGCAGTCCGTGGGGTGTTTGCCACTTTCATGCTTTGCATCTTAGGCATCTCTGTCGTCGAAACGACGAACTTTGTCAACGGTTTCCGAAACACCTCTCTGGCGGCCTTTGAGAATTTCTGCGATACGCCTAAAGAGTCGCGCATTGACTATATCCGCAGAATGATATGCAATGCCTATTTCCTGTTCTTATGGAATGACGAAAGCCAGTCCGCCGTCGTCGCGACAGAGAATGCTCTTTCTGAGTCTTCCAGTCCGGTTGCCGACGACTCTCTATCCATCGTTGTCGTTATTGGCGAGTCTTTCATCAAGTCACATGCCTCTGTCTATGGCTATCCGCTCAGTACCATGCCGTTGATGGCCAAGGAGCAGGATGAGGGCCGCCTGATACTTTACGACAATGTAGTGACAACGTCCGACCGCACGTCGATAGCCTTGCGTAATTTCTTCAGCTTCAACAGCGTCGGCGACGGCGAGAAGTGGCTCGACTCCCCCTTCTTTCCTGCTCTGTTTAAGGTTTCTGGCTATGATGTGTACTTCTGGGACAATCAATATGACAAGAACACTTCTAAAAGCTTTGACTTCACGCTGAATGCCTATCTGCACCACCCCACCGTTTCGCAGCTGTCATACGACGCCGGCAACGAGCGGAATTTCACCTACGACGCAGAGCTGACAGATGATTTCGCAAAGTCGTGCCGGCAGCCTCTCAGCCGTCAAGACAAGAATACGCTGTATATGTTTCACCTGACGGGGCAGCACTTCGACACCGAGGAGCGTTATCCGCATACCGCAGACTTCTGTCACTTTACGGCTGACAGCATCAAGCTGCAGGCCGATTATCTCACCCAGGCCAAGAAGGCCGAAATTGCCAGTTACGACAATGCCGTCTACTATAACGACTATGTACTTGGAAAGATTGTCAGTCTCTACAAAGACCGTGACGCCATCTTGCTCTTTTTCTCTGACCACGGTGAGCATATCTATGATGTGTCCGATGTGGCAGGCCGGATTAAGCCTATCAGCAAGATGACGCCGGCAGAGATACCTTATTACTATGACATCCCGCTCATGTTCTGGATTTCTGACAAGTACCGCCGCCGCCATCCCGACATGGTGAGCCTTATAGACAACTGTAAGCGCAAGCCTCTGATGAGTGACAACCTTTGTCATTTGCTGGCCTATATTGCCCACGTCAATACTAAATGGTATCGCCCGGAGCGTAATGTGCTCAGTAGCGACTACCAGTGTCCGCCGCGCATCATCGAGAATACCGTCAACTACGATAAGACAACAACAAACAACCCATGAAGAAAATATCTGTCTCACTTCTTGCTCTCACACTGCTCATAGCCTGCAGCACCGAGGAGGCTTCTCACCAGGAGCGCACCCGCGTACAGTTCCTCGACAGCCTGGGAACCACCATCAGCGCACAACAGTGGTGGCGTACTGCCGTGCTTATCAGGGTGAGTGTCACTACCGACGCCCCGGCCGTCCTGCGTCTGCAGTCGACGGGCAGCAGCATCACGCGCCTCTATGACTATAAAGAGGTGCGGGGCAGCGGCATGGTCTACATGACAGCCCCTCAGGGGCAGGGCAACACGCTCAACCTGATATGTACCTCCAACGGCAAGTCTACCGTCAAGGAGATTACCTTGAGCGGCAAGCCTGAAGAGATTGTCAGCATTGAGGCGCCGTCGCAGAGCCGCTCCCTCGACATCACCCGCGGACGGTTCAACGCACCGCCGCCATCGCTCTGCGGCAACAGTATCAGGGGCAATGCCCAGTACTACCAGTTTACCGACGAACAGATTGAGGACTTCTACTCCATGATGGACATCTCAAAGAGCAATCAGGACGCCAAGGTGCTGGAACTCAACACTAACTACGAGCTGAAGTCGCACGGCCCGTTCAGCATCACGTGGGTCAACGGCTATGAGGGCGCGCAAGACTCCCGCATCTTGGGTTTTTACTACCATTCGCCCAACACGTGGGATGACATTACCTATGTTGACCTGTCGGAAACCCACAAGTGGGACTACATTGACGGGCTGGCCAAGGTGCAATACCAGATTAACCACGACGACGAAATCGATGGCCATGTATTTAAGGCTAATACATGGTATGACGCCAACTTCGACCTTTCCGACAGGTATGGAGCCACCACCTGTTATAATATGGATCGCGTGGGCGACGATGCCTACAACTCGCAGGTGGTTTTCATGCGCTATGAGCGCAACGTGTCGGCCATGCGCGGCATCTCCTTTGAAATCAACCTGCCCGAGGGCACTCATATAGGCTTTTACTTGCGCTCCGACGAGGTGCGTGCCCCCGAGCAGTGGACCTTGCTGAAGGAGAACAACATTATACCCTACACCACTAATCAGAACGACTTTAAGGGTACGTGCTTCTGTGCCGAGTTTATGAATGTTGAAGGCAATGGCCGTGGCAAGCACCGCAGCTTTGTCAAGAAGTACGACCAGGTCATCTGGATGGGTATGGAAGACCTGCACGACGGTGGCGACCACGACTGTAACGATGTCATCTTCGGCGTGGTGAGCGACTTGGAAATCTTCATGCCCGAGATTGTGAAACCGGGTATCGAGGAGGACAATCCCAACCCCGGCCCAGACCCTGGTCCCGATCCCGGTCCCGGCCCTAATCCCGATACAGAAATCACGCCCGGCACGCCTTTCCCCTGGACCATTGCCTATGAGGACGTGAACCGTGACGCCGACTTCGACTTCAACGATGCCGTCATCAGGGTGATTCCCGACTACGAGAATGAGCA
>OCTW011614094.1_pt1 | contig 13613 bp, 27 predicted proteins | sample 1539671 | NCBI WGS metagenome assembly OCTW01 (sample SAMN02144230, study PRJEB22623) | gut metagenome | biome: sheep rumen | host: Ovis aries | place: New Zealand | reverse complement strand
TGATAAATTCGGGAATGCCTGTCACCAGTCCCTGCGACAACTGAGCCAGCATCTCCATACCAGCCGCCAACATCTGCGGCGCATTTTGCATAAAATATGTGACGATGCCACCTACGATGTTACCGATCATTGGCAGAACATTTCCGGCAAACGTTCCAATCGAAGTCAATAGATTGTCAATGTATGGCTGGAGATCCCAACCTTTTGCAATCGCTCCAAGCAGGTCGTCCGCTGCCGATCGCATCATGGCGAATGATCCTGATACCGTTGTACCCGCTTCTGTTGCGGTCGTTCCGGTAATACCCATTTCTTCCTGGATTACATGAATCGCTTCAACTACATCCGAGTAGTTCGATATATCATAGTGCACTCCGGATATCGCTTCTGCATCGGAGAGCAAACGTTCCATTTCAGTCTTTGTACCGCCGTATCCTAATTTAAGATTGTCCAGCATCGTATAGTTTTGCTTGGCAAAGCCTTGATACGCGTTCTGGATGTCTTGGATATTAGATCCGAATTTATTGGCATTGTCCGACATGTCGACCATTGCCATATCTGCATACTTGGCCGCTTTCTGCGTATCTCCTTCCAGTGACTGGATCAGGGATGCAGAAAAGCTGGTTACCTGTTCCATGTACTGGTTGGCAGATACACCGGCTGTCTTGTATGCATTCTTCGCATTCGAAATTACAGTATCAGCGTGATCTTTGAATAATGTCTCGACACCGCCGATCGACTGCTCCAGTGCAGCGCCCTGCATTATCGATGCCTTTATTACCTCGGCTATGGCACCGGCTGCCAAAAACTTTTTGGCGCCTGACAATATCTGTCCGCCAAGAGACTGGCCGACCGAATCACCAACTCCACCGCCGAGCTCTTGCTCTAAATTACCTTTTATGCCTTTCGCAGAAGGCATGATCTGCACGTAGGCTTTTCCGATTTCAGTGCTCATTTTTTATTCTCCTTCTGCTTTCTATCAATGCCTTTTTCAACTCTTCTCCGGAATTGAACACGGTTGCCTTTTCTAGCGCATTACGAGTCTCCTGCTCCTCTGCGCCGGTCAATGTGTCAACCATAGACTTTGGCCGATTACGGCCTTTCGAACCATCTTTGGTCTTCATCCAAACAAGCATGCTCAATCTGTCGACGATCATGGCATTGAGTAGTGTGTCGATCGGAACTTTCAGTTCCGATAAAATCATCATTGTACGTGAGTCCGCCCTTAATCCGAGAAAAAAAGTCGCCACCCGCAATGCAGGCAGCGACCGATAGTCATATATGTGGTATGTCTCTGCGAGGTCACACTCGAGGGCATCCTCACACCTATGAATAACGCTCGCAAGGGCTACTATTTTTTTAAGTCTTTGCTCCCTGATGACATGATTTCGGAAATTGTCGATTCGACTGCATCGACCGGAACGATTCCTTCGTCATCTCTTACGAAATCGTAGAGCCTATGCTGTTGCTCCTTACCCAGCAGTAGCTGGCACACTCTGCCGATCCTAAGCGGATTATCTTCGAGCTCAGCCAGAGCATCCACTAATTCCATATTGTTTAGTCTTGCTTTCGAAAGTTCAAACTCAAATCCATTTGATGTAGTGCCCTTCATGCGTTACCTCCTTTTATTCTCCAGAGCTCGCAATGCCCTGAATGTATTTATAAGCGGTGTTTCCGTCTGCATCCGCTTTTGCTGTGATCGTCAATTCATAACCAACCGGTTCATTGTCTCGATATACAATTTCGCCGATTTCGGTCACCGATCCATCTGGGATAAGCATGCGGAATGCTCTGTTTCCAAACAATGCGTCAATGACATAAACGTGAGATCCCAGCTCTTTTGAATTGCTTTTAATTGTAATTCCTTCCTGCGCTGATCCAGTGACATTGTCGTCTCCATATGTGGCTTTCATGGCCACAATGTTCAACGCTTCGATCAACTTCCAAGTAAATGTATCTTCCTTTGACGTCTGCGTTACCAAAACGGTGTCACCACCCCATGCTTTAATGGATTCAGATTCACGAGAAATATTCTCGGCAACACCGTCTTCAGAAACGTAGCCCATTTCTTCAAACGCAGCATTCAATTCATCAACGGCATTTTGAGGCAGCTCCGTTCCAAGCGGCGCGCGATAGATTGCGCCGGAAACTTTTGGCTTTGCAGCTGCAACATTGTTAACGCTTGACATTTTTGCCTCCTTTAAACTTCTGTGTGTACGATGTCGAACACAGCCTGATATCGATACCGCTTTTCTGTGGTATCGGTAAAGTTATAGTCAGAATTCAAAGCCGATCTGGACACACATGGAAGTGTAGTCAGTCCAGCCATTGCATCCTTGACCATTTCATTGAGCGCAGCTGCTTCGTACATAGACGGAGCGTATGACTGCACTGCAAATGTGGCTGTGTATATGTGGTTTTCCATTCCTGATCCGGTCTTTTCTATGACAACAAACTCATCTGGCGCATCTTCCGGAACTTCCATGTGAACCGGAACTTCTAGTTGTCCTGCCAAATAGTTGAAAAGTTTCTCTTCAATCATTTAAGCGCCTTCAGAAGTGTATTGTTCTTAAGTGTATGATGATAAGCGTGAGGAGTGGCTGCGTGGACGAACCCGACAACACGGGATCCTCGAACAGATACTTCTGATTCAAAACCGGTGCATGCTGCATTGGCGCTATCGACCACCTGCTGTGTCTTCTCACTGATCAGATCAGCACACATATTTTGCAACATGCCCCGAACACCAGCGCTGTTCAGTTCAACCCTAACCTTGCTACTCATAAGCTTCCACCAACACTTTCTTATTCCAGGACAATGGCACGTTTTCTTCAATAAACTCGACGACCGGACCATATGTGTGCCATGTCTTGCCAAAAAAGGAGACCTTTCGATCTTCCCATTTATTCGTATCCCCTTTCGGGATGCATAAGCGATAAACTGCATGTTTACCATACAGCTCCGTGGCGCTTACAACATCATCTTGAGTCAATAGCTCTGGAATGACATTTTCCACCACGATTTCTTTTTCCTGATAAATCGGAGCATTGAATGCATCTACTCCAATCTGTTCCTTATCGTAAAGAGTGACCGCGATTCCTTTAATCCAGCTCGCCATACATGTCTACCAGTCCATACTTCTGCCGTCTTAAGCCGAGACGTTTTAAATCTCTTTTCAAAACAAGCGTTCCGCCACCTGGTACCAAAAACGTTCCGGATACAGAATAGCCTCCGACAGATTGCGACATTTGTGAAAGTGCCTGCGATTCGACTTCCTGATTCAGGACCCGGACCACTGTGTCAACTGTGACTGCTTTTGCAACGCGGGCAACATTTTCGTTTGTATCGCAAAGCTCTTCCAAATCCTTCCCCACAGACTCAGCATATAAATTGAGCTCCGCAGATACCGACTCAATCAGAAACTGCGCTCTTTTTTCTTCAGATGCGGACAAGTTCCTTCCATAGTCCCTGATATCGCTAATCGATGCATAGTCCATTACTGATCACTCTTTTTCTTTGCCGGAGCTTTCTTCCGCGGTGGCTTCTTATCTTCTTTTAATTCCGACCAGTCGCCACCACTGATTTTGGAAGAGCATTCAATAATTGCTCCGGTTATTTTGTTCAGATAGCGAGCCATGCGCTCACCTTCTATTCAGTTACAATGCGTGCAAACGCTTTTGGATCTAAGATTCCCCATCCGATGTAGGCTTCGGCACGAATGTATACCTGATTACTTCCTTTCAGGTCGACACCGCTATTGTCTGGATCACCATAAGGAATGATTTCCATCGGAATCTCTTTTGCAAATCCCCATCTAAATGCGTTTGCAAAGTCGCCTACGATTGCCTGGTCTGTTCCGGCATCGGAAACAGTTTTGTTAACGTCACATGTTAATCCGGCAAAAGTTGTCGGTTTCTGGCCAAAGCGAAACTCAGGATATTGAGCAATTCCATTAGCCTTGATCTGGCCCATCGCACTACCGAAGGCAGTGGACAATGCCATACCATTCACATCACCATCAGCACCCTGAACCATTGCGATTGCTGCATCCAGATTTTCATCTGCTTCAACTGCAGAATAAGTCACTTTCTGAGTTACCTTGCTATCAAAGTTATTAGCGCCTACTACTGTCGAAGCTTCACCGGTGCGAGGATTTACACCATGCATTCCAGCTAGGTCCATACCACGTGCTAATTTCTTAGCGAAACCATCATTGAATTGTCTTAATACTTCTAATTGATATTCTTCAGAAGCCGTCATGAATTCATCAGATACACGAGCTCCGTATTCAAATTTGATAGGAACTACCGTTACCGGATCAAGAGTCAGACCGCCGTGAGATTTCTTTCCACCTTCAGCTACAATGTCTACTTCGTTTGGCATATTAAATACCATGTATTTATTGCCTGTGAATCCGATCGGCTGCTGGCCGGATAATGTTGCCAGGGAAGAATGCCCCTGAACTTTTGAAAATAAGTCTTTGACTAAAACAGGATCAAAATTAGAACCCATCGTCGCCGCTGCTACTGTAATTGCTGCCATGTTTAACTATTCTCCTTTCAGCCCATTTAATAGCTTTTTCATGGACACCGATTTCGAATCGATGTCAGTAGGCTCGGATGATTTACTCGGAGATGCCGGTCGGTTTGAGCCAAGCATCGCTTTTAATGCATCAGCGCTTTTGCTGATGCTTTCCTCATCGGAGCCTTGCAAAAAGGCAATTGATTCATACGGAAGACCTTTTTCATGCGCAATTCTCGTTTTGGTCGAGCCGGTCTCGTAAGCGCTGATCTTTTCGTCTCTTTCCTTCAACTGCTTTTCAAAATTGGAATACTTCTTCGCGTTATCTTCGACAGTTTTATTAAGTGCTGTAATTTGTGAATCGTAATCATTTCGGATCTTTTCAACTTCATCCGGGCTTACAAATCCTTCAAATTTTTTAGCGAATCTTTCCATCCTGTCCTTGATACGTGCGTCGAATTCTTCCTGTGTTGTAATTGCTGTAAATTCAGCCATTGTTTTCCTCCTACTTTGCTCGCTATAGGTAAGCGTAAAAAAAGCGCATCTCTGCGCTAATAAGAAACTCTCTGCCTTCTCCTTGCCTGTTTGGTTTCTGAACAGATCCAGTACGCTAAGATTGCGCTTTCCATGAGGCAGATATCGAGGCCTTCCTTGATGCTCGAATATCCAAAACCGCCATGTGATCCTATGTTCCTGTGTTCGCAGTTCGAAACCACTGCGCTAAGAGACGGCTGTCCATTGTGTCGGACCTTATCTTGGAAGACCCCATTTTCAAATGTGGCATTGGCCTTTATGACTTCTGCCACAGTGGGAGAAATAGGCTTCATTAGCTTTTCCTCTTCCATGTCATCAACCATGATACTCCGTCCGTTTTCTCCGTCGACGACCACTTTGGCCACGTCGGATTTTTTCAAAAAATCAAGCATCCAGCCATTTCCATTCCGAACTGACTGGCAATCAATCGATTCGATGAATATGTGCCCGTCTTCGGTACGTACTGCGATAGACATGGCCACATATTCAGATGAGTAACTGTACTTGATCCCAACAAACAAAGGACCTTTTAATTTCGGTAGATCCTCCACCTGGAGTGACCTCCACTCGGCCTCTGTTATTGCTGACTTCAATGAGTAAGTGAACCAGTATCCCAATCTTTGGATAGTGAAGTCGAGATCATCACCACGGATCTCTGAACGGATCTTTCTTTCGTCCAGATGATAGCCAAATGAAGGGTTCGTTTCTCGCCAAAGATCCACATCTCGCAGATTCTCCGGTTTAACGTTGACTCCCCACTCGGCCCAGCCTGTCTCATAGGTTTCACCTTTTAATGCGCTTTTGCGCATGCCCGTGAATACGGTTCCTACGCTTTCCATTGTGGGTGGTGTTCCGCATAATATCGTTTGCGGATTCTTCGAATCAGAAACGGTATACACGAGCGCTCCTTCCTGCATCGTCGTATATTCCTGCGCTTCATCGATTACGAGTAAGTCGAAACCTTCGCCGAGGCCTCCGTCTCTGGATCTTGTTCGGAAAACTATCTTTCCTTTTTGGTAGAGCTCGATAGCCTCTTCTCCGGACTTTTGGGTAATCTTAAAATGCTTCTCCGTGAGCTCGCCTTTATTTATCCGGTTATATTCGATGTAACCAGCCTCTTTCATGACGGTGCGCAGTCTTGACCACGCTGCTCTGGATGTGGTGGTTCGATGTGCTGTATGGCACATCTGTTCACCATGCTCAAGGCCCCACAATTCTCGGATGACGATGATCTCATTCTTTCCGTTCCGTCGCGGGACAGAATACCCAAACTTCTGATGGATCCATAGTCCATCAGAATTCACACCCATAATGTCTTTAATTAATAGCTTCTGCCATTTGATTGCTTTTCGGCTCGATGCCTCATACAGTTTCACTGCCTGAGTTCCGAAAGACTTCTTGTATGGCAGAATAAAAGAAGAAGTAGGAGTCTGTCTGCCTTTCTTAGCAGCCATCTTCCTACCTCCTATCTGTTATTGTTTCTCCTTGTTACACGAATCGATGCAGCCCGATGGTTAGCGCCTGTGCGCTCCATCTCTTCTCTGATCAATCGTGCTTTCGTTTGCTTGAATTCTCTGTTCTGTTCTTGAGAAATTCCTTTTTCCACCAGACGTGCCTGCTTAGGTGTCAGCTTCGACTGATCGGCACTCATCAGATCGATTGCTTTCATCCGGCGCCCATCCTGGTAAATGTTCTTTGTATGTGCATCCTGTGAAAACTCACCAACTTTATACATGACAGTACAGTGACAGTCACGATGCCGGACGTATATCTCTCTGCTACACGGGTAGTCGTACGTGCCGGCTAAATTTGCACAGTAATCACAGTGGTTCTTGCCGCCATGATATATCCGGATAATCTTAGGATTAAATCCGGAATTGTACATAAGATCGGCATTCTGAACGACAAAGTCATTTACTGCAGATTCAAGGAAGTTCTGCATATATGCCGAATCATCCAAGAGAAAATGCACATCGTCATAGCTTTCGGCATGATCCAGCCGGTTCAGGATGCCATCGATCCTGCTTTGATTCACACCCGGTACAACTGGCTCGAACCCGATTCCTTCCGCCTGGTTCATAAGCGCCTGGACCTTTTTGCAGTATTCAGCTAAAAGCTCATTACCACGAAGCATGGTCGGCTCAATGACCGCCTTTCCAATATTCCAGTACATCCTTCCGTCCGGAAGTATCGATGTGGTAATGTGCTTGCCAAAAGCTTTTGATAGGATATCCCCTATCTCGACTGCGAACCGGTCTGCATCTTCATATGTGGCCGTCCCGTCACGAATCTTCCGGAGCAGGTCTTTTAAAATCTTATTCGACTTCAGCTCCTCATCAATTGTCTGATTTATCTTTTCCAGTAATTCCGGTGAAATATCTGTCATTCAGAATCACCCTCTGTATCCTCTTCCATCAGGATCCTGTCGACGTCTGTCTGTTCTTCTTCGACTCCGGAATTCGCTTCCATGCCAGTCAGCGCTCTTAGATTCTTGGCTCCAATAAATCCAGGAACTGCCTGGTTTAATTTGATCGCGCCATCTCCGATCAGTGATAATGTCGACATATCCGGCTCGAAGATTGGCTCCCATAAAGGTTTTGTCCGATATAAAGCATTCCTTTGGTAAGGATATTCATCACGGATGCATGCACATAGATATCCGGCATTCAATAAGCCGATTCCAAAACTTGACTGAGCTTTTCTTGCATATAGTCTTAAATTCTCATGACTGGCTTTGATTGCTTCGGCGCTCGAAGGATTGTCAGAAACAAATCCTAAGTCGTCTACTGTCAATCCGGTCTCTCCGGCAAACATGGATGCGTACATTCTCAATTGGTCGATGTACGGAGTCATTGACTGCTGCTGGAACTGTCCAAGCGTTGGCTTGTCCCCGTCATCGTCCTTATCGAATTGCATAAATGCAGACATGACAGCTTTATACTTGTCCATCCGCTCGGCATCCTGGCTTAATCCAGTGACATATTTCTGTGGAAAAGAATAGAATTCGCTCGATACCTCGCCTCTTAGAAGTGTACGCAGTGCCGACTGCGTATAACTCATGCATGCCCTGGATATTCGAGAATGTCCAAACGGTCTTCTTGCATCTGGTCGATAGATGACCGGGACAAGCAATGGATATGGAGCTGTGTTCGGAACTTCATATGGCTCACCAGCTTTTGGGTAATAGTATGTCATTCCTGGAATGAAATATGCTTCCAGTGTTGGGTTTCCATTCTTGTCTCTTTCAAGGACGGCATATCCTTCTTTCAACATATAGGTACGTTCATCAATAACTCCAGTCGCATTGGAACCGTCGATGTTTTCCATCTGCGGGAACCCGCTGTCATCCTCATGTATGTAAATGAAACTGCAGGATGAAATCAACGCAGATAACACTGCACTGTCAATCAGGATATCCCGATTGTTCATGTCATAGATCTGGCCGATTTGGAAATTATCATTGTCGAACGTATAAAAAGACAGCCTGTCTGCCAGACTGTCTACTGCTTTTGCGCACCATCCAAGTGAGGAAGTCATCCACTGCATTTCGGGCGGGATCATGCCTTTCAAATAGCGCGTTGCGTTCTTCATTTCGTAATATCTGTATCGGACGTTAACCCTTTGTCTTTTCAATTCCATCTTTTTTCTTAGGTATCCGATTCCTTTATAATCCGGCATTGTATTCCTCCTTTATTGTGGCTTTTGGGTCGAGAGAGTACGTAGTGACGGCGAACCTCAGCCGACCCACCGCATGGGGTTCCTATGCCCCCATTAACGTAAATTTTTTTAATCTATCGAAAAAATCAAAAAATAATAGAATTACGTGCATCCTGACAGTTGACACAATTTTTTTTCTTTTCTTTCTGAACTCAGCACCCAGGCACCGTGTACCTGTGCCGTCATGATCTGTATGAAGTCCAGTCAGTCGACCAAGGAAGCACGCGGTTGGACGTGACCTCTGGTGTACCGTTCGGATTCACTCCGATAATCTTATCCGACTTCTGTCTGTTGCAAGACCAATGTGCCAGCTGTAAGTTGTTGATGTCAGACGGGTGGCCACCACGTGCCACCGGTATAATGTGATCTATCACCGGGCTCAGGGGGTGGGGGTATTTATAGCCGAAGTCCACCGGTCTATTACAGATGCCGCACACTGTCTGCGTTGCAAAGATCCTTTTCTTATTCCTCTCGAACTGTAGTCTGTGTGTCCCGTCTTGATCGGGTCTGTTCTTGTTCTTACTCATAACATCAAAAACAAAAGGCCAGATCATGTACACTACTACACCGGTACATTACCTGACCAATTTCTATATGTTACATTATATATCAGGTTTCAAATGTGTGCACACATCTTTAATTGATAAACAGATCCACATCTGCCAGCAGTGTCAGCATCCTTCCGTATGGATTCTCATAGCCAAACACTGCGCGCAGTTTATCCCTATTGATTCCCTGCAGATAACTGGAGGCAAAGCGCAGGTCCTCATCCTTGATCTGTTTGAGAATAAGATCTCTCAATCCTTCTGCTTCACGTATCTCTCTGCTGAGTGTGTGCATATGCTCGTTGATCTTGTCTTCTTCCGAGTAGAGATCCAACAGCTTTGATGTTTTATCATGCCCTTTATTCTCTATCCTGATACCTCCGATCGGCGGCGACTTCGGCAGTCCCAGATCCTGCTTCAAATGTTTGATCTCTTCCAGTCTGTGCTGATAAAGATTGGCAGCGTTCCTGCAGTCATTGATTGACTGGATCTTTCTGAGTATCCTCTTCGCTTCTGATCTGTGCATGTTAGTCCCACCCCTTAATAAACCTACTTAAGTATATTTGAGCCTGCCTGTATACCTCGGCCAAGTTGAAGTCAGTGAATGTCTTCAACACTTCTATGTTCGATTGATCCACGTTTAAATATGTTTCATTGCTAAGCAGTATCAGACTCCACGATGATTCCGATCTATACTCGCAGTAATATTCAAGGCAGGGATTCAGCTTCTGGATCTCTTTGAATACATCCAGAAATCTCTGCTCCTCTTTCCAAAGTTCACCGCTCATGTGTCTACCTCCTTCCGGATCTGTTCAAACGGAGGCAGCGGCATCCATGCGATGATCCCATTCAACCGGTTTGCGGAATATGAATCGATCCACGTATCATCCTCAGTGTATGCCACGTAATATCTGTGGCCATCGGTGGCCAGAACATCAACTGACTCCAGCCACCTGAGATCATCTTCGATGCATTCGTGCTGTGCCGGCAAGCCCTGGCTGCACAGCATCCAGTTATGTCGCCCTGTCAAAACGGAAGATCCTCTCCGGCAATGCCGGTTGTATCGATGTCGTTGGTGTAGGTACTGGACGATGCCGGCACTCTGTAATCTGTACCAGCTGTAGAAGAATGGTCACTGTTTCTCTTTGAGTCTAAGAATTCAAGATTGTATACACTTATCTCTGTTCTGTATCTGGTCTCGCCATTAGATTCATATGAAGACTTCTGGATGGATCCTTCAACCAATATCTTGGAGCCCTTTACCAAATATCTCTCGATGAGTTCGGCCGTCTTATTCCATGCAGTACAGTCAATGAAGTCTGCATCCTGCTGGCCGGGTTTAGGATTCCTTCTCTGTACAGCTAACGTGAAATGGCAGTATGCAGCACCGGAGCCGGTGGTCCTTAGTTCCGGATCTTTAGTCAGCCTGCCGGTTAGAATTGCTTTATTCATATCTATGCTTCCTTTCATCAACGAGCTTCTTGCAGAACTCGCAAACTTTTAAATATTCATCGTAATATGGTGTGTGGAACTCTATGCCATACCGCTGTTCTTGACCAATGATCCCGGTCATACGAACATCGCACACATTTGGATCAGGGCGTGGCTCACTGGTTAAATCGGTTAACTTTACGTCCAGAGCTTCTGCTAGCTTTTCTAATGTAGAAAGACGGAACTTCATTGGTGAATCTTTATCGCTTGATTCAAAATGGTTTACAGCTGCTTGAGAGATACCCAGCTTTTTAGCGAGATCCTTCTGTGTCCATCCTTTTTGCTTTCTTAATCTTTTGATATTCTCCCCGACGCTCATTGTCCCAGCTCCTTCAGCATCTCCACCAACGGATAATGCTTGCCTGTTTTTGATACGTTCGAATATCCCAGCATTAACGCTTCACCCTTGCGTCCTAATAGACATAGGTTTCTGTCAACTAATCTTCTGACAATATACTTCTTGCCGTATTCATCTACCACTTCATCACCAACATGAATCTCTTCTTTCTCTTTTCCCTTTTCGTGTTCAATCCTCTCGCATGTTTGTTTAGATTTTTCTAGTAACTGAAACAATGTTGTCTCACTGCCAAACCATTGAGTAAGGATACTGGGATTATTCACCCAGTAGTCGATAATCTTGTCCACCCTTTCTTGCATCAATTGTTCACCTTTTTTAATACCTTCGCCATATGAGTTTAATTCGATATACCCACACCTGTCGTTTAACTTTTCACATCTCTTTTGCATCTCTTTATATCTGTTTTCGATAAAACCGAGATACGTTTTGTTCTGCTCAATCATTTCTTCCATTGTTATTTCACGTAATTCTTTTTCACTCATTTGTTCACTCTCCTATTCCATGCCTTTATTGCGACTGTCGCACCATTGGATTCAATATTCACTTTTCCATCTTTCCCCTGCCAAACTTTACTTTCATATGCCTTTGTGAATATGTCACATTTCTCACAACCAACGATATAAGAATTTGTTATCGTTGGAGGGTTGATAACATACCCACTAGATTTCTGTATCAACACTGCCTCTCCGCCACAGAATGGGCATGGCATCAATTCATTCATTTGTTTCTCCCTCGATCAATCCCAGTTTGATAAATAAGGATTTCGCCACTTCGTCTTCTTCTGCTATTTCATAAATTCCCATGCAATAATAATTTTGAAAAATCTTTGATACTAAATAAATTTCGTTATCTGTAAATTTCATTCTTCTTTCCTCTTTTCTATCGGACAGTCATCTGGTATTTCGTTGTGCCAGTATCTCCAATCCATTAAGCAATGCAATCGCACGCATTCTATGTAATCTCCAAACACAACCTTGGCAAACTCACATTTCTCACAACTGCGTCCTGTCATTCTTCTTTCCTTTCTGCTCTTGAGCAGTATTCATATGCTTTTGTGGTTTCTAACTGTGAATGTTTGTTACAAAGTCCACTTTCTGCAATATCTTTATCAATAACCGTTATCCAATGCTTACAATCTTTACATCTAATAACTGCAATCTTTTCAGTTGACTGATTCTGTTTTTTTGCTAACTCTGTAAGCCTGTCTTTATTCCCATATGTCTTGATACAATACTCAAGATAACTATCTGATACTTGTTTCTTTCCGTGCTCAATCGCTGATATGTAGGATGCAGTAGCACCAAAGTCTTCTGCATCCTGTTTCAGCTTTCGATTGTTTTCAATCCGTAGTATCCGTATCGCTTTTCCGAAATCAGTCATTTTCTTTAACATTCCTCGAACCACAATTAGGGCAGTAATTCATTCCTTTGTTCCATCCTTTTTCTGCATGTTTACAGATGGAACATCTAACCGTTTTCCCTCTGATTACCACTTCTCCATGTTCAACTGTTTTGTATGGCACTTCTTCCCAATGTCCATGCTTAACAGGTACTGTTTCAACTTGTGGAAGTGACATCACATCTCGCATAGCATGGCTCAACGCTTCAAATGTCATTCCCGTTCCGTCCTGTTGATTTCCTATTGCGTCCAATACTGCATTTAATTCTACGTATTTAGTCATGTGTTCCTTTCTTTTTTCTTAAATACCCTTTAAGCCTTGCTATTAATGTAGGCTCGTACCATATACATTCGCTCGAATGATAAATACTCCACATTCCTGCATCACACATATTTTTTCCGTTTCGATAATAGAGATTACAATCTGAACATGATTTTTTCATTCCTGTTCTCCTTCTTGCAGTTGTTTATGCTCTTTCTTCAATAGTTCATATTGAAACTCCAATTTGTTTAACATCCTTTGAGCTTCAAGCCAGCCATATGAAATATTACTCAATTCTTCATACAAACTAACAATAAGTGCATCCATTACTTCAAAATCTGATTTCATTTCATTCTCCTTTGTATGGATCGGGTAATGGCATCCATGCTAACACTTTTGCATCTTTACCGTTGGCTACTTCGCCACCCCAAAAATTAAAGTCTGAATCGTAATACCCGATACCATATTCGGGAAGTATTTTTTCTTTGTTCCAATGATAATATTCATACCAACAAAGATATTCACCAGTTTTCATAGGTAATGTTTTGCTAGCTGAAATCCATTCAACCGTTTTACATTCTTCAGTGTATAGATTTTCACGCTTTTCCATTTCCTTCTGTACCTGTAAAGCGTTATGCAGTATTTCATTAAATTTTTCGTTTTTCATATAGATCTCCTAATCGTAGGTGCTTATCTTGTCACTTGTTCATGTTTCCTTGCTCCTACCCACCGCAGGTCATGCTGCGGACGTCTTATTTTTCCGTTGCAAATATCACATACGCTCTGTCCG
>OCTW011569611.1_pt1 | contig 13616 bp, 11 predicted proteins | sample 1539671 | NCBI WGS metagenome assembly OCTW01 (sample SAMN02144230, study PRJEB22623) | gut metagenome | biome: sheep rumen | host: Ovis aries | place: New Zealand | reverse complement strand
GCGGTAATCCTGTTTACCATGATTGTGTCGATCACAGTTTACAGGTAAATCCACGATGTTACAAATGTGGGGCCATTACATATTGTCTTACATTCTACCAAAGATCCTGCCATGGATCTTTATTTTATTCAGATGTCCAACTTCATTTTACAATCGACGCATCATTCATAAATACCAAATATCCGGGATCGATGTTGTGATTCCTGCCGCCCCCCAGCTCAATGCATTTTTAATATCTGATTCTGTGTTAATAAATCCTCCTACAATTAATGGTTTATTTAGTCCTTTAGACATATATCGAACCACTTGCTCAATTGTTCCAGGAAGGATCTCTACAAAATCAGCATAGCTCGAATCAATGGACTTCTTTATCATTTTCTCAGATATCAAATCAAAAACAAAATAACGCTGTTCCGCAAACAAGTTTAAAGAATGTGCCCTTCTGACCTGATTGGATTTTGTCGTGACAATTCCATCCGCACAAGTGTAATATTTAACAAAATCTACTGCACCATCACGTCCTGAAAGTCCTTCTATAAAGTCAAGATAAACCAATGTGTAAATACCCGCATCGGAAACAGTTTTTATTATTTCAGGCAAGGTCTTCAAATCTCCGCACATGATGACAGCCATTTTTACATTTGAAAGGCATAAGTCATTTGCAAGTTCCGTATCACACAGAGAAGCAATAATAGGATGTTTTTTTAATTGTTGTAAGCAATGGTTATTATCCATTTTGTTCCTTTCCTTTGGTATCTGAATACAGAATAATCACCTGTGCCATACACATTTCATTTCTGAATTATTATATCGAAAAGAATCGTAAAAAGCCATCTGCCATTCCAGCTTAATCATGCTGCCTTGCGCACCGCCATTAAAAGCCGCCAGCCTAATAAAACAGGCTGACGGCTTTATATACTGTATATTATCTACTTTTTGCGTTTATTTTCCGGTCGACGTGTTGTACTTCGCGATCGCGTCATTGCATTCCTTCTCGCACGCGGTGATCGCCTCATCAACCGTCTTGCTGCCGTTGATGACTTCCTCCATGTAGTTCTGGAAGGTCTTCCGGTTCTCCGCCGCAACGCCGGAGAGAACGCCTGCTGTGTGGGTGTTGACCGGGCTGGCCTTCAGCTGATTGATGGCTGTCTCGAATCCCGGATACTGAGCCAGATAACTCTTCATGTCATCGAGTTCATAAGACTTCTCATTGATTGCAAAGTATCCTGTACCCTGGGAGAACTTGGACTGCTCCTCGGCCTTGGTCGTGAACTCAAGGAACTTCCAGGCAGCCTTCTCCTTGTCGGTGTTGCCGGTATCCATGAGCCACAGGGAAGCGCCGCCGATGATGACGCCGCCGTCGTCCGGGGCATCCGAGAATCTCGGAAGATAGCCGGTTCCGATCTCAAACTGGGAGTTGTTGATGGCATTCTTGAGGATAGCGGTGGACTCGATGATCATGCCGACCTGGCCCGCGAAAAACGCTGTCTGGGTATCGCCGGTGGTCTGTCCGTAGTTCCCTGCGTAGCCGCTGTTGATCAGATCCATCCAGTTGTCCATGATCTTCTTGGCTGCGCCGTTCTCATTCCACATGACCTTCGTCACGTTGGCGCTGCGGCCGTTGTCGTTGTCACCGTAGTCCTGGCCGAGCGTTGCGATCTCCTGCTCAAAGAACCACCCGTAGATCGCCTGCGCGTATCCGAACCGGCACGCACCGCTCTCCTGGATCGCCTTTGCATCTTCCTTGACCTCTTCCCAGGTCGCAGGAGCCTTCTCAGGATCCAGTCCGGCCTTCTTGAAGGCATCCTTGTTGTAGTAGAGCATCGGCGTTGACACGTTCAGCGGCATGGAGTACTGCTTGCCGTCAACCGTGTAATAGGACTTCACGATGCCCATAATGGTGTTCGGATCATAGCCGGTCGTCTGGAACATATCCTCCACCGGTACGACAAGGCCGGAATCCACCATGTACTTCGTGCCGATGTCATACATCTGAACGATATCCGGGAGCTGATCCTTTCCGGACTGCAGCGCCGCACTCATCTTGGTCTTCACGTCGTCATACTTGCCCTGGTACTCGGCATTGACATAGATCTCGTCCTGTGAGTTGTTGAAATCGTCAACCAGTGCCTGTACCGCCTGACCGTTGGCCTCACTCATGGAGTGCCAGAACGTCAGCTGGATCTTTCCGTTTGCATCCGCGGCCTTCGTTGTCGACGATCCGGCTGCGGCTGCTGTCGTTGTTGACGCTGCCGCGCCTGCTGCTTTTGTCGTCGCAGCAGAAGAACCGGTGCTGCTGCTGGTGCCGCATCCTGCCATCGCTACCGCCATGGCCCCTGCAAGCACACCTGCAAGAACTCTGGTCTCATACCTTCTCATAGATGTTTTCCTCCTTAAGTCTGTCGCCTGATACCCTTTATGCAGAAACGGCGGACACATGCACCGCCGGATCGACCCTCGTGCAGTTATCCCTTGACGGCACCCGCTGTCAGTCCCTCGACCAGCTGTTTCTGACCGATTACGAAGATGATGATGGACGGGAGCAGGATCATCATGGCACCTGCCATGACCGGCCCGAAGTTCGTGGACTCGGAGCCCTGCAGCATACCCAGTCCGATCTGAACCGTCCGCATATCCACCGTGTTGACCACGATGAGAGGCCACATGTAGTAGTTCCATGTATCCAGGAACGTATAGATTCCCAAAGCCCCCAGTGCCGGTTTAATCAGCGGGAAACCGACGGAGTAGAAGAACTTGAACCTCGTGCACCCGTCGACAAGTGCCGCTTCGTACAGCTCCCTGGGCAGCGACAGGAAGGCCTGGCGCATGTTGAACACGGCGAATGCACTCGCCAGATACGGCAGCACCAGTGACGCATAGGTGTTATTGATGCCCCACTGGCTGATCGTCAGATAGTTGGCGATGATGATCGCCTGGCTCGGGATCATCATGGTGGCGAGCATGATTGTGAACAGCACATTCTTGCCCTTGAAATCAAACATCGCGAAGCAGTAGCCGGCCAGGGCGCCGGTGATCATCTGTGCCGCCGTGCACACACCGGACACGATCAGCGAGTTCAGGATGAACCGCATGAACGGAGCCAGCTGCAGAGCCGTCTTGTAATTCTCCAGCGAGAACATCTGCGCAAAGAACTTCGGCGGATACGCATAGATCTCCGTCTTCGTCATGTTGCTGACGTTGAAGCAGTACAGAATCGGGAAAAGGACAATAAAGGCAAAGATCACATTGATAATGAAGATTATCGTCAGGAAAGCTCTTCTTTTCACCTTCGAGTTCATCAGTATGTCACCTCCTTCTCCAGATTGAACTGAATCCGGGTCAGAATCATCATGATGATGAACAGGATCACGGATTCCGTGCAGGCCACGCCGAACCGACCGTTGGTAAATGCTTCCTCAAAAATCTCGAACACAATGACACGGGTCGAGTTGCTCGGGCCGCCGTCTGTCATCATGCGAACCTGCGCATACTGCTGCAGCGCGCTGATCACATTGATGATAAGAAGGAAGAACAGCGTCGGAGAGATGCAGGGAATGGTGATGGACCAGTGTTTCCGGAAAAATCCCGCCCCCTCCAGTTCCGCGCTCTCGTACAGATCCTTCGGCACGGACTGCAGAGCTGCCAGCAGGAAGATGAAGTTGATGCCGACCCGCATCCACACCGTCACCATTTCAACGGAGAACAGTGCCCACTTCGGATTCGTCAGCCACCCGATGTTGGTGTGGAGCACATAGTTCAGCGTGCCGACCGTCGGGTGCAGGATGAATGTGAACATCGCCGCAGCGGCCGCCGCCGAGATCGCCATCGGAAGCGAGTACACCGTACGGAAGAACCCTCTGCCCGGGAACTTCTCGTTGCTGATGATCGCCATGATAAGCCCCAGGACAATCGAAAGAATAACGGTCACGATCGCGAACCGGAACGTGATCCACATGCTGTTCCAGAAATTCTTGTCGGTGAAGATGTCAATATAATTCTTCACGCCATTCCACATCGAGAATGTTCCGGTCGGTGTTGTGATCGAAAAGCTCAGAACAATCGTCTTGACAAAGGGATAAAAGACAAAAATCCCGAACAAAATCAACGCCGGAAGCAGATACAGATACGGCTCAATAACATGAAATGCCGTCTTTTTCCCCTTCTTCGGTCCGACAGATGCAGCTGCTGTGCGCTGCATCCCACCATTTTTCTCGCTCATACCGTTCCTCTTTCCCCTTACGTCACAGGCGCAAAATATCCCATCTGATTATATGTCAGTTTCTCTGATATCAGGTTATTTCACGTCCATATTTTGTGCACTTTGCGATAAAAGTATTATAGTATTTTTACATCTCTTTTACAATCGTAAAGTGTACGTTCCGCTATTATCTGCGGATATGTAAGGCTCCGGTTCTGTCTTCTCCGAAGCTAGAGGAAGTCTAACAGCAGAATGTAAAATCCAGGCCGGTAAATCTGTCAATTCTTTGTAAAGTACGGCATTTTGTACAAAATCATGTTCCGTGAACAGCTGCGCAAAATTCACACCGTTAAAAGAGACAAAAACAGAAACAAAGCACCTTCAGTATATTTTTTCTATATTTTCTGTTATTCCGTACTCTGCCTTGAAGTTCTCCAGATCTTCAGGCGTCTTTATGAGGCAGATCCCTTCAAAGTGTCCGGTCCTTCTGTCCGCAAAGCCCGCAACCTGCTCGCCCGTGCAGATTGACGCGCGAATCACCGGACGCAGCGCCGACGCATCATATGTGTGATGGACTTGTTTTTTTCTTCCAAACATCCTGCACCTCCTGCGCACCCGTTTCACGGCACACATGTTAATTTACAGTTCCACCGGAATATAGTCATGATGCACAGCCTTGAGATATATTCCGAACACATCGTTTGTCAGGATCTTTAACGATGAGGTGTTCACGCAAGGATGGCATCCGACATATTCTTCCGCAAGCACATCCTTATCCACAAGAAGCTGTACTTTATTGTCATGGTCATTCATCAGTCCCATGACACTCACAGCACCCGGTTTGATATCGAGGTACTCCTCCATTTTATCCTCCGGCGCAAACGACAGCCTCGCAGAATGGATCTGCTTAGAGAGATCCTTTGTCTTAAACGGCTTATGTCCAGGCATCATCAGCAGATAAAAGCTGGTTTTCTGCCTGTTGCACAGAAACAGATTCTTGCAGATCAGACAGTCAAGCGCTGCATCAATTACATCGCATACCTCCATGGTCGTAGCCGGCGCATGGTCTGTCCTCTTGTACCGTATCCCAAGAGAATCAAGGAGATCGTAAACCCGTATCTCCTTTTCTTCTCTGCCGGCCGTATCCGCCGGTCTTCCGTCATAAAGCTCCATCTGTGGTATCCTTTTTAAGTTTCAACGAGTTTTAGATTTGCGCCGGTTACATATTCACTACATGGATCGGCTTTCCGTCCATCCAGGCTTTCAGGTTGTCAAAGACAATCCGGGCCCGAAGCGTCATGGATTCCTTTGTGGCGAATGCGACGTGCGGCGTCACCAGCGTGTTCGGCGCCCGGAGGATCTCGGTGTCCGCTGCAAGCGGCGGTTCCTTGTCAAATACATCCAGGCACGCCCCGGCAATGGCGCCGTTTTCAAGCGCTGCGGCGAGTTCCTTTTCGTTGACCACGGGGCCGCGGGCTGCATTGACCAGAATCGCCGTCGATTTCATCTCAGCCAGCTCTTTCCTGCCGATCATCCCCCGCGTCGAATCGTTGAGCGGACAGTGCAGAATCACGATGTCCGAACGCCTGAGAAGCTCATCCCTGTCCACCTGGGCGATATAATCCGGCGCGTCCCGGTGGACACTGCGGCTGGACGCCAGAATTGTGGCGCCAAACGCGTGGAACAGCTGTGCGGTCCTGCTCCCGATCTTTCCCAGTCCGATGATGCCGACCGTCTTGCCGCAGATCTCCCAGCCGACAAGGCCGTCCTTTGTGCCGCCGGCGCGGCAGCGATCCTCCACCTCCCGGATATTGCGTGCCATCCCAAGAACCATTCCAAGGACCAGCTCTGCCACGGCTTCCGTAGAATATCCAGACGCATTGCTGACGGCTATCCCGCGCTCTTTTGCCGCGCCAAGTCCCACATGATCCACGCCGGTGAAGGCGATGTCAATGAATCTAAGTGCCGGACAGGAGCGGATGACCTCCTCCGGCATCGGCATATTCGCCAGGATCATGGCGTCAGCGTCCCTGGCCTCGGCAATGAGCGTCTGCACATCCGACGTCCTGTCAAAGTGATTAAAGACAACTCCTTTCTTTTCAAAAGGAGCCTCAAATTGTTCAAGCTCCTCGTCCGAAATTCCCAGACTCTCCATAATGACTGCTTTCATTTCGCGTTCCTCCTGATGGAATCTAAATGTATTGTAGTATCAAATTCACAGATAAGAAAGTTCCTTCCGATGTCACGCGAAAAGGCTGCTCCGCGCCGAAGGAAACGGCACGAAACAGCCCGGAATACAGATTATGCGATTTACATCACTCCACGTCCTGCAGGGCGGCTTCATTCTCCTCGCCGGTGCGCACCTTGACCACGCGCATCACATTGTACACGAATATCTTGCCGTCGCCGATATGGCCGGTGTACAGAGCCTTCTTGGCCGCTTCTATGACTGCGTCCACAGAAATCTTCGAGACAATGACCTCCGCCTTCACCTTCGGGAGCAGCGTCGAATCCACCGGAATGCCGCGGTACTTTTCCGAAGTTCCCTTCTGAATGCCGCAGCCCATGACCTGCGTCATGGTCATGCCGGTCACGCCCAGATCGTTGAGCGCCTTCTTGAGCGCGTCGAACTTGGACAGACGGCAGATGATGGTCACCTTGTGCATACCTGTGTCGTAGATTGTTCCGGTCGCACCGTCCTCGCGCCGCACCTTTACCGCCGCGCTCATCTGCGCCGCGCTTGCTTTATCCGCGTCATCCTCACCGAGATCGGTGTTCTCGTTCACATCCATGTACGACTCGGTGTTGTCAGAGATCGAGAATCCGGCATATGCCGTCGGAAGGCCGTGTTCATTGATATCCAGGCCGGATATCTCCACTTCCGGGGATACCCGGAGGCCGACCGCCTTGTCAATCAGCCTGAAGGCAATGCTCATGATGATGAGCTCATAGACCGCCACGGACACGACGCCAAGCGCCTGAATGCCAAGCTGACTAAAGCCGCCTCCGTAGAAAAGACCCTTCCCGACTCCGTTCGCGCCGGTCGAGAACAGGCCGACGGAAAGAGTGCCCCATATGCCATTCATCATGTGGACCGAAACCGCGCCGACCGGATCGTCGATCTTTGCCTTGTTGTCAAAGAACTCAACCGACAGCACGACCAGAATGCCTGCCACCAGACCGATGAAGAAGGCGCCGATTGGCGTCACGACATCGCAGGGCGCGGTGATGGCGACGAGTCCGGCAAGTGTCGCATTGAAAGTCATGGACACATCCGGCTTGCCGTAGCGCACCCAGGTGAAGATCATAGCCGTAAGCGTGGATACCGCCGCCGACAGATTGGTGTTGAAGCACACCAGCGACGCCATGTTCTGGGCATCCGTGCTGGAAAGTGCAATGGTGGAACCGCCGTTGAAACCGAACCAGCAGAACCAGAGGATGAACACGCCCAGAGCCATCGCCGTCATATTATGGCCGAGGATGGCGTGCGGCTTGCCTTCTTTATCATACTTGCCGATGCGGGGACCGAGCATCCAGGCGCCGAGGCATGCGATGATGCCGCCGACCATGTGCACGCAGGTCGAACCGGCGAAATCATGAAAGCCAAGCCCGGAGAGCCAGCCGCCGCCCCAGATCCAGTGGCCGGACACCGGATAGACAAACAGGGAGATTACCGCTGAGTAAATGCAGTACGCCTTGAAGTTCGTCCGCTCCGCCATGGACCCGGACACGATGGTCGCGGCGGTCGCACAGAACACGGTCTGGAAGAACACATACGCCCATATCGGCATGTCAAGTCCCAGAAACGAATAGTCCCCGCGAATCAGCGGATCAAAGCCGCCGATCAAAGCGCCCTTTCCGTAGAACATGATTCCGAATCCGATCAGCCAGAAGCACGGTGTTCCGATGCAGAAATCCATCAGATTCTTCATAAGAATGTTGCCGGTGTTCTTGGCCCGCGTAAGCCCCGCCTCGCAGAGCGCGAACCCCGCCTGCATGAAGAACACCAGGAAGCCCGCAATCAGCGTCCATCCCACATCGAGGCCATTTGCCAGTATTTCCATACCCTCTTCCCTCCATTGAATCCGTTTACAGGTAAAGAAAAGCAGAAAAAAAGACGCTCTTCGGTTCCCCTCCGAAAAGCGTCTTTGCTTCGATGCAAATACCATAGCGGATCAGATTGAAGTTGTCAACATTTTCCTTTTATTTTCCGAATTATCGTCCGAATCCGGCTTATGCCGTCCCGTCCGGGCCTCTGGCACGAAGCGGAGAAAACCGCCAATTCGAGCCATTCTCATTAAGTATTCAACCAGGCAGTTTCATCTATGACAAATCGTGTGTGAATGCCTGCGCATTTTCATAAAAAATCGACTGCTTTTTCGCGTTAAACCGTTGACATTTCAAAACCACGGTGCTATTTTTACTCTCGTAGCCGGGAACCGGCCATTGCAAAGGCGCAATCGAGAAGAATTCGATTGCGCCTTTTTTATTTTTTTCAAGTGTGGGGAAGGAAACGCAAAGCACCTGACGGTTCCCAAAACGTGGATAGGAGGAACTTCAATATGAGACTGAAGGACACGGGACTTACAACAGAGCAGCTCAAAGGACTTGTGAACAAGTACATGATCGAGACCTACGAGCGTTTCGACTTTGTCGCTGACAGAGCCAAGGGCAACTACATGTACGACGAGAATGACACGCCGTATCTTGATTTCTATGCCGGCATCGCCGTCAACAGCGTCGGCAACTGCAACGAGAGAGTGGTCAAGGCCGTTCAGGATCAGGCTGCTACCATCATGCAGACATTCAACTATCCATACACCGTTCCGCAGGCTCTTCTGGCCGAGAAGATCTGCACGACCATCGGCATGGACAAGATCTTCTATCAGAACACCGGTACCGAGGCCAACGAAGCCATGATCAAGATGGCCCGCAAATACGGCGTTGAGAAGTACGGCCCGCACAGATACAAGATCGTGACCGCCGCGAAGTCGTTCCACGGGCGCACATTCGGTGCCATGTCCGCCACCGGTCAGCCGGACAACGCCTGCCAGATCGGATTCGGCGACATGACCCCGGGCTTTGCGTACGCGAAGTTCAATGACCTGGAAGACTTCAAGTCCAAGATCGATGATGACACCATCGCCGTCATGGTTGAGCCGATCCAGGGCGAGGGCGGCGTGAACCCGGCTAGCGTTGAATTCATGCAGGGACTCCGCAAGCTCTGCGATGAAAAGAACATGCTTCTTCTGATCGATGAGGTGCAGACCGGATGGTGCCGCACCGGCAAGATCATGGCGTTCATGCACTACGGAATTAAGCCGGATATCGTGTCCATGGCCAAGGCGATGGGCGGCGGTATGCCGATCGGCGCGATCTGCGCGACGGCTGAGGTCGCGAAGGCATTCACCATGGGATCTCACGGAACGACTTTCGGCGGACATCCGGTGTGCTGTGCAGCCTCTCTTGCCGCCGTGAGCGAGATGCTCGACAAGGATCTCGCCGGCAGAGCGGCAGAGACGGGCGAATACCTGATGGGCGAGCTCCGGAAACTTCCGCATGTAAAAGAAGTCCGCGGCAAGGGCCTGATGATCGGCATCGAGTTCACCGACCTGAACAGCGTTGATATGAAGCACGAATGCTTCCACAGACATCTGCTCACCACCGCCATCGGAAGCAATATCATGCGCCTGATCCCGCCGCTCACCATCACAAAGGACGAGTGCGACAAGGCCGTCGCAATCATCGGCGAGTCCATCGAGGCTCTGAGCAAGTAAACCGGACGCCTACAGAAAGCAGGGTGAGTTTCATGAAACATATGGTCATCACCATCGGCTGCGAATATGGCGCAGGCGGGCCTCAGATCGGCCGCTTTATCGCTGACGCCCTGGGTATCGAGTTCTACGACCGGGACATCGTCGACAAGGTCGTGGAGGAGACCGGCGCGTCAAGAGATCTCGTCGAGAAAACGGACGTGGACACCAACGTCAAATATGAGGTCGACACGTCCCTGGGACCGAGATACCTGAACCTGACCAACCGCGTCATCTATGTGCAGTTTGATGTCATCCGGCAGATGGCAGAAAAATCCTCGTGCGTCATCATCGGGCGCTGCGCCGACTACATCCTGAAGGACAGAAAGGACACCCTGAAGGTATTCCTGTATGCCCCGAAGGAAACCAGAATCAAGTCGGTGATGGATCTGGAGCATCTGTCAAAGGCTGACGCGACAAAAAAAGTCGAGTACTACGACGAAAATGAGCACGTCCGCTACAAGTATATGACCGGAACTTACCGCGGCGATCGGAGCAACCGTGATATCCTTCTGAACAGTTCGCTGCTCGGATGGGAGAACACAGCCAGATATCTACTGGAGCTGATCGATCTGCGCCACGGCGGGTAATACCGGCATCACAGTCGTCAGCAACGGCGCTGACGGGAAAGAGGCATCTTGCCATGTCCTCTTCCCGCCGGCGCTGTTTTCGTATAAGCCAGTCATCAGGGAATATTTTCCTGTGCCCGGCAGCTGACGATTTTCGCATCGCATTGACACAACAACTGAATTCAAGTTGGAGGAGTTCAGTCCTATGGAACCTAAAAAGTCAGAATTCAATAAAGTCCTCTCCATGTGGGACATCCTGGTAATCGCCTTCGGCGCCATGATCGGATGGGGATGGGTCGTCTCAAGCGGCGACTGGATCGAGCGGGGCGGCGTCATCGGCGCTATGCTCGGCTTCGTGATTGGCGGCGTCATGATCTTCTTCATCGGCCTGACCTATGCGGAGCTCACGTCCGCCATGCCGCAGTGCGGCGGCGAGCACGTCTTCTCGCACCGCGCCATGGGCCCTTACGGATCCTTTGTCTGCACCTGGGCGATCATCTTCGGCTACGTCAGCGTCGTGTGCTTTGAAGCATGCGCGCTTCCCACCATCATCGCGTACCTGTACCCGCCGTTCCTGCAGGGGTATCTCTACACGGTCAACGGATTCGCCATCTACGCGACCTGGCTCGTGACCGCCATGGTCTGCGCGATCCTCATCACGGCTCTCAACATCGTCGGCACCAAGACAGCCGCCAACCTTCAGACCGTTCTGACCGTCATCATCGGCGCGGCCGGCATCCTTCTCATCGTCGGCTCTCTCTTCTCGGGCAATGTATCCAATCTGGACGGCCAGATGTTTGAAGGAGATTCGACCGGCAGCATATTGAACGCAATTCTAAAAGTTGCCCTGACCACCCCGTTCTTCTTCATCGGATTCGATGTCATCCCGCAGGCCGCGGAGGAGATCTCCGGTTCCCTGAAGAAGGTCGGAAAGATGCTGATCCTCTCGATCGTTCTGGCGGTCTGCTTCTACGCACTGGTCATCTTCGCCGTCGGGTATGTCTTGAACCGCAGTGAGATCGCCGCGGCTGTCGGCTCCGCGTCCGGCCTTGTGACCGCCGATGCGATGGAGAAGGCGTTTCACTCCTCCGTCATGGCCAAGGTCGTCATCGTAGGCGGACTGTGCGGCATCGTGACGAGCTGGAATTCCTTCCTCATCGGCGCTTCCCGCGCCATGTACTCCATGGCGAAGTCCTATATGATCCCGACCACCTTCGGCAAGCTTCACCCGAAGCACAAGACGCCTGTCAACTCGCTGCTCCTCATCGGTGTGATCTCGGTTCTTGCGCCGCTCCTCGGGCGCTCGATGCTGGTATACGCCATGGACGCCGGCAACTTTGCCTGCTGCACCGCCTACTGCATGGTCGCCCTGTCCTTCCTGATCCTGCGCAAAAAAGAGCCGGACATGGAGCGCCCGTACAAGATCCGCCATGCGCATTTCGTCGGCGTGATGGCCGTCATCATGAGCGGCGCGATGGTCATCCTCTACATCATTCCCGGTACCGGCGTCACACTGGCACCGATCGAATGGGGTATTCTCATCGCATGGTGTCTGCTCGGCGTCATCTTCGCCGTGAGCTGCAAAAAGAAGTACGGCAGTGAATTCGGCGCCCTGGACAACATCCTCATTGAGAATGAAGGGCCGGGCAAGAAGATCAACGTCACCGCAGCGCCCAAGGACGTATCCGTCGCCATCGACATGGAGCGGATCCGCGCAAAGGAACTCGCCGCCTCTGCTCCTGTACCGGTTGAAAAGAAGACCTTTGGATTCTTCCTTCCGATCTCGGTTCAGTACGGATTCGGCAAGACCGCTGAAGTCGGTAAGCTCGCGAAGCCCTACGGCAAAAAAGCGCTCATTGTCACCGGCCATTCCAGCGCGAAAAAGTCCGGGCTGTACGATAAAGTCAACCATGCGCTGCTCTCAGAGGGCATTCAGACCGCGCTCTTTGACAAGGCAAGGCCGAATCCTCTCACCAGTGACGCCGTGGAAGGCGCGCACTTCCTGAGAGAAACGGGCTGTGACTTCGTCGTGGCCATCGGCGGCGGATCGGTCATCGACTGCGCGAAGGGCATCGCCTTCTGCGCTGTCAATGGCGATGCCATCGACGATTACATCTACGCGAGAAAGTCCTCCGATCTGGCGCTGCCGATCGTGGCCATCCCGACGACCTGCGGCACCGGCTCCGAGGGCAACGGGTTCGCCGTCCTGACCAACCCGGACAACGGCGACAAAAAGTCCCTGCGCTGCGCGTCCATCGCCCCGAAGGTTGCGATTGTCGACCCGGAGAACATGATGACGATGCCGACTCCGGTTCTGGCATCCGTCGGCTACGATGCCCTCTGCCATCTGATGGAAGCCTACACCGCGCGCAACGCGCAGCCGTTCACCGACGCGCTCTGCCTGTACGCGATGCCGCTCATCGTGAAAAATCTGCCGAAAGCCTGCGCAGATCCTTCCGACAAGGAAGCATGGGCCAGTCTCTCTATCGCAGCCACAATCGGCGGCATGGTAATCGGCCAGGCAGGTGTCACGCTGTCGCACGCGATGGAGCACCCGCTCTCCGGGCTTAAGAACATCGTGCACGGGAGAGGGCTGGCGGTTCTGAGCCCATTTGTCATCGAAAAGACGTATCAGGGCAACCGCTATAAATTCGGCAATATCGCCCGGATTCTGGGCGGCATGACGGCTGAGGACGCCGCGCCGCTGCTGCGCTCCTTCTCGGACGAGCTTGGGCTTGAGAACAATCTGAAGGACCTCGGCTTCTCCGAAGACGATATCCCATGGCTCACGGAGAACTGCATGAAGGTCTCCGCCGGAAATCTTGCCAACACGCCGGTCGCGGTGAGTGCCGACATGATCTCCGAAATCTACAAGGCAGCAATGTAGTCCCGGTTTTCCTCCAACTAAACTCAGGAACTGCTGCACGCCGCAGGCCTCCTTCCCCAGGAGGTCTGCGGCTTTTCTTTACAAATTCTCCTCTCCTGTAAAAACGAGCCGCTGCCCGATCCGCTGCTTGTCCGCCGGCAGAATGACCG
>OCTW011527612.1_pt1 | contig 13616 bp, 14 predicted proteins | sample 1539671 | NCBI WGS metagenome assembly OCTW01 (sample SAMN02144230, study PRJEB22623) | gut metagenome | biome: sheep rumen | host: Ovis aries | place: New Zealand | reverse complement strand
GATTTCGTTCAGTCTGTCAATGGCTTGCTGCAATGTCATAAAAGAATCACTCCTGAGAAGATTTGATTAAGGTTATTATATCCGGGAACCGGGAAAAAAGCTATGATCCTTCCGAAAAGAACCGGAAAAAAGTGCTTTACAAAGTGGAAAGGATGTGGTAATATACCATCTGTTCGGGGCATTAGCGCAGTTGGTAGCGCACAACACTGGCAGTGTTGGGGTCAGGAGTTCGAATCTCCTATGCTCCACTTGGCTCGAGGCTTTGATTTGTAAGGCTTCGAGCCAATTTTTTGTCACTGCCATATTGGATACAATCAGCATTTTGGTTCGTGAAAAGTGCCTCAATGCGTTGAAATATAAAGCGTACAGCGATCAGCATTTTTCAGCATTTTGAGTCAGAATTCGGGTGATTTCAGCAGAAAGTTGATTCACTTTGTCTTCCTGAGGGTGTGCATATCTGTTCACCAAAGTGAATAAATCAGCATGACCAGATATTCCTTGCACAGTTTTATAGTCTGTGGTGGATCCAACAGCGAAAGTCAGATAACTGTGACGAAGGATGTGAGGAGTTGCCCCATGCAGATCAACAGTTTTCTTTATCCTTTTCCACATTGCACGATAGGCAGAAAGTGTCAAAGGCTTTTCTCCTCCAACGATAAATCCTGTCTTCTCAAATGGTTGAAGAGCAAACAGGAGAGGATCAGACAAAGGAATTGAGCGAATACTTGCTTTCGTCTTTGGCGTTGTAATGGTTGGTTGATTTTTCTGGGGATGCATGACATTTCGCTTTACGTGGATTGACCCAGAAAATAAATCTTCCCAGCGCAAGCCAAGCACTTCGCCCCTTCTCATTCCAGTAAAGAGGCAGAGAGCAAGAAATTTGCGATCATCACCAATGAGCATGGTCAGATTAGAAATGATATCCTGATAATTGTTGAGCGATAAGGCTTTTCTTTCACTCTTCTTGGTGGAAGGAATAACGATATCCACACTTTCACATGGATTTTTTTTGATCAGGTCATCACTCAGAGCGTATTTGAAAATTTGCGAAAGAGTGCTCCTGATTTCGCCAAGGGTTTTATTCGAAAGGTTTGAATGCTTATCAAGCATTCTCTGAACATCAGATACTTTGATTTCTTCGATTGCCAAATTGCCCAGAAATGGAATGATATATTCATTCAGCCTTTTTTGGTAGGTTGCCTTTGTGCTTTCCTTGATCCTTCTCTTTCTACTGATCCATTCCTGACAGTAATCCTTGAGAAGAACCGTTTTTCCAGAGAGGGAGAAATGACACGTTGACAGTATCTCATGGATTCTTCCACTTTCGATAAATGCCTTAACAATCTTTACGTTCATTTCATCTTGAGAAAATGCCTTTAGTTGCTTATAGATCGGAGAGCCATCATCATTGAAAGAAACAATGATTCGGCGTGTTTCGATACTCATTGTGTTCCTTTCTGGTTCGATTACATAACTATAAGACTGTCAAGGTTCACTTCCGCAGGTGCGGAAACAAGAAAAGTATACCCTTTGCACCAGAAAGAATCAATGATTTCAGGGCTTTCAGGAGGATACTTTAGTACCACTTTGGAATAATCGGAAACGACTTGATGATTATTGCGTTAGAAATCACGATAATTACTTACAACTTTTGGCTAAAATTGATGCCTTTTGATTTCGTAAAAAGATTCTTTTTGATTATGGGAAGACCCAACTTTGGGACAGTGCCATTGCTATAATATAGGTACAGGGTGAGGAAAAACGAACCCGAAAGAGAAAAGGAAGGAAAACCTTGAAAAACCAGAAAGGAAACGAAAATGAAGCAGAATCGCGGTTATGAAATTGATTTCGTCGAGGGTAAGATCATTGTGATGAAGAGATTCCTGAAGGATGCCAGCGTGATCGGAAGCACAGCGTATACCGAATTGGCCCAAGTCCGTAAGGATTACGCAGATTTCACAATTGAGATTCGCCAGATTGCCAAGAAAGAGAACAAGCAGACCTATGGCAAACTGACCTATGATTTCATGAGGGATTACATCCTGACGAAGGAAGATTCGGATGTTGTTCTGGCAGAGTATGAGAGCATCAGGAAACTTGCCAAGTTCCAGAATGCCCAGTATGTCTTTGTGAAAAATTGGTTTTTGAAGAAGTACAAGAACGATTTCACCAAGAAAGAAACTGAAGAGCAGGTTGCGTAAGACCCAACTTTGGGACAGTAGAAACGATATACTAATTATGAAAGATGAGGGAAGGAAAACCCTTGAAACCAGAAAGGAACTAAAAAAATGGCTAATATGAAGAATGGTTACAAAATTGATTGGAAGACCAACACTGTCACGATGACCAAGAAGTTTGCCTCTGACGCAGGCGAATATGGTACCGAAGCGTACAACATTCTGATGGATGTTCGGAGCAAGGGTTTCCACATCGTGGTTCGTGAGACTGAAAAGCGTAGGGCGTGCCCCACTCGTGTGACCTTTAAGAAGATCGAACAGCTTCTTTCCTGCATGAATGATGCAGACGAGCGTTTGGCAGAGTTTCATGCAACTGCCGAGTATGCGAAAGGGCAGAAGAACCCTTACGAATATGTTCGCCAGTGGTTCCTTCTGAACTACCCGAACTTCAGGGAGTATCAGGAGATGGATACCAACTATCGTATTGTTGCCCCGAAACTTCATCTTCTGCCCGAAGTGAAGACCGAAAAAAGTGCGTAAGACCCAACTATCGGACACTGAAACTGATAAACTGTAATCACAGGATGAGGGAAGGAACCCCACCTGAAATAAAGAAAAGGTCAGGTACAAGACCCTAAAACCAGAAAGGCAACTAAAATGAAAAATGGTTACTACTTTGATGCTCTGAAAAACACTCTGACGATTTCCAACTCCTTTGCGAAGAAGGCTTCCCAGATCGGTACTACCGAGTACGCCATCGTTTTGAAACTGCGCAAGGATTATCCTTCTCTGAAGATCCAGAAGGAAGAGAAGACCACTGCCACGAAGCAGGTCACCTTCAAAATGATGGAAGAATTCATCAATGGTCATCGCAATGCGCCAACATTGAAGACTCAGTTCGATGGCATTCGCAAGCTTTCCAAATTCCACGCCATGCCTTACATGTTCGTGAAAGACTGGTTCGAAGATACTTTCCCTTACTTCAAGGATGGCAACTACGCCCTTGATAAAGATGGGTACATCGTTGACAGTGCGACCCTTACCAACGAGATCAAAATGGTACAGGAAGTAGCAGAAGCCAATGATTCCAAAGCCGATGACGCTATTCCTGCCGAGGGATTGGTTGCGTGATCGACATGGTACAGAATAGTAAATCTCCTCCAAGGCTTATCTCACAATCGAGATAGGCTTTTTCATTTTTGGAAAGTCAAATGTTGGGAGCAGATAAACCTTTGACCCAACTCTAAATTTATGGTATATTTTTTATAGAAGATGAGGATAAGGGATCCACTTCAGCAGTGCCGAAAGGCATGTGCTGTTTTTGGTTTCTGCCTTCTCAAAATACAAAAAAACAGGGAGGTGCCGAAATGATCGGAACCAAGCATATTTCAGACTTGATAACAGATCGCAATGCCTTGTTATAGGGCAGGATCAACATTATTGACGCAGGTGTCAGCGCAGGAAAAACACGCTTTGCACTGACCAAACTACCAGAATGGGCAGGTTCTTCAGAACGATGTCTCTATCTGATTGACACGACAAATGGAGAAATGAGCATCCAGCGAAACCTTCTTACCGAGGCGATTGGGCGAGAACCTTACGCCTTTTGCGATTACAACACAAAGCATGTGTGGGGTGAAGATGAATCTATCGGGCGTCTTCCAGTAATGACTTATGCAGGCTTTGGCAGTGAGGTTCGGAAGGTAAACAGTGGTTTCAAATGGTTTGATTATGATTACATCATATGCGATGAAATGCAGAATCTTGTTGATTACCAAAGGTTCAATGACCGAAGTACCAATTTGGAGGCGGCCGAAGACGCCATCAGAGCCATTTGCGCCGAGGGTACCACCACGATTGTGGCGATGAGTGCCACGCCTCAGAAGATCAGGGAACGCTTTGGTGCATTGTGCCATGAGGTTTCCTTTGATCGAACTGACCTTGTTTCACTCTGTACGGATTCCATGGTCCCATACAAGGAAAGAGTAAAAGACTTACTTCTGAAACTGAAGGGCAAAACAGGAATCCTTTTTACAACGAATGTTGAGGATATGAAGGATTTTATTGACTTTGCAAACAGTGAAGGGATCAGGGCAAATGGATTTTGGAGCATCTCGACAGAAACCCAGAAAAAGCATCCTCATACGCAAGAACAGCATGATTTGCGTGATGAGGTTCTGACGAAAGAGACCATTCCAGAAAATGTCGATGTTCTGGTGATCAATCGGGCGTCCGAAACATGTATCAAAATCAAAGAGGAAAACCGAAAAGTCGATTTCGTGATCGTCAACAATCGCAACCCAGAAATACAGACCCAGGTGCGTGGGCGTTATCATGGCGATCTGCCCGAATTCTATTACCATGATATTGAGGCAGCCAACTTGTACCAAATTGCGAAATGCCATATTCCAGCATACTATTTTGGGAAACGTCTATACTCCGAGGATTGGAATACACTTATTCGTGTACTAAATCTTTGCAAGCCAGATGGCACGCCTTATGGAAAACAGACGCTTTTCAAACTGCTTGCGAAATGTGGCTATACAATCACCGAACCGAAAAAAGACAGTAAAAATGGTGGAAAGTATTACAGGATACTACTTCAAAAAGATACCAATTTGGAATGACTCTTATACGATGTTGTATAAAATGGTATCCAACAAAAATATGATCATAAGACCCCCAACCCCGATTTGAGGTTTCCGTTCCGTGCTCGCCTTTCAGGCTCGCACTCCACTCCAACCTCAACCCCCTTCCCCAAGGGGAAGGGGGAAATGTAAAAAATAGAAAAGGAGAAACATAAAATGATTGAAAACTATGATATGGATGGAATGATATAGATCATCCTCGAATGTGACAAGGTATTCGCATTTCTGAACCAGTATTATCTGGAGGATACTTCGGATTGGTTGTTTCAGGAGTACATGAAAAACGAATGTGAAAAAGGAATGACTGAGCGACAGGTATTAGCAAAGTATTACGCTTCATGGATTCCTTGGGAGGATTGTGCCAATAAGATTGTTGAGCGAATCCATGAATTAACAAAAGACAGGTGAGAAATCATCTGTCTTTTTGCATTATTCAATATACTCTGTAATCTCATAGTGCTTGATTTTTTCCTTGTAGTCTCGATACAAATTATACCAAACAGGAATTCTAATATCGAAGCTTTTTGCGCATTTACTACATGGATTACGACCCGAAACCGTAACAAGATTAGTAGCGATGACATTTTTTGACTTGATACAGGTTCTATCAGTATGAAAACAATAGCCTGAAGGAGTTATGTAGAGAGTAAACGTTCCATATTTGCTACTGCCAACAGTATCATATGGCAAACCTTCTTTCGTAAAGAAGACACCATCAGGCACACCTGCTAGTTCTCGAATTGATTTTCCATTGATTGCTTGAATAAAGGCGTTCCTCTCTGATTCGTATTGTTCGAGTTTCTTTTTATACTGATTGACGTTTTTTTCGTTAATGATTGATATTTTCTTTTTTATAATGTGCAATATGAATAGAGCAATAGTAAGAAACAGTGCAAATCCTAAATACAGAGCAGGTGTTCTCGATACAGTGTTCAGAAAATCAAATGAATAAGTTAATTGCTTCTTTGGCTTGATTATATATGTAACGTGAAATAAATCATAACTTCCTGAATTTTTGCTTCCACCACTTTCACGGACGAGAACCTCTTGTTTGATTTCTAATCCTTCTAGCAATCTAGAAAACTGGAAGTGAAAGGTGTCTTCTGCTGTTCCGACATCACTAATAGAAGGGTCACTTTCAACGATTTTTGTATATATTTTTAGAGGCTTGAACAGATTGATAGACACAGAAGTATTATTGCGAGTTGGATTATCGTTTATTGAAAAAGAGTAATAATAATCACTGCCAACAGAACCCTTGCTATCAATGATTTTGTGTGATGTCGAAACTGCAATATCAATGTTGCCAGAATCATCAATCGGATAATCTTTATTGACTGAACGTATGAATTTAAGGGTTTCTGAACGATACGTTGAAGAGTCTATACTTTGGTTTACAACATTTCGTTTGTAATCAGAAAAACGTTCATTATATAGCACACTTGCTTGGCTTTTTGTCCAGAAGAAATATAACCCATAGCAGGCAACTAGCAATAATACAATAGCGCAGAAATAAGTAGAACTAGATATTGTGTTTTGCTTTGGAGGCGTTGGCTTATTTGTCACTATAACACCTCACATTTTACAATTGGTGGCAGATGCGGTGACCCCGCACACTTTTTGCGCGGGTAGGCGCTTTCTGCCTGAATCACAGCCCCCGTTAAACTTTCTCACCGTTATCACGCATCACGAACAAGGGTTCATAATCACAGTCAAGGGCATCAGCAATTTCTTTTATTTCCTTTTCTGCGAAGTTGTCCCTTGTCATCTTATTTGACAGGTTCTGGCGCGATTGGTTGGTTTTGTCTGCCAAGTCTCCGAGTGTCATTCCTCGGCGCTTCATTATGATTTTTATCTTTTCCCCAGCGGTCAATGCCATTTTGTGCCCCTCCTTCCACAATACCATTATACACTAAATAGTGTCAATGTCAATAGAAAAGTGAAAAAATATATAAAAAAGTTTCATTTATCTATTGACATACGAAACTTTATAGTTTATAATTACATCAGAAAGTGAGCCAAGGGCCACGGAGATTGAAAGGAGATACCAACCATGAGTAGCAACGAAATCAGCAAGACCCTCAAAGACCTTTACGAACTGCGAGCAATGCGTTCTGAACTGGATGATGAAATCACAGCTCTTGAGGACAAGGTGAAGGCCGAAATGCTTCAGCAGGGCGTTGATGAACTTGAAGGCGCGGGGCACATCGCCAAGTATGCCGAGTATACCACGATGAGGTTCGATGCTTCCGCTTTCAAGCGCGCACAGCCCAAACTCGCTTCGGAATACACCAAAGCGACCACCGCACGCAGATTCACCCTGAACTGAAAACCGAGGGCTCTGAACAGCCCTCGGTCAGATGCCCCAGATGGAAGCACCACCAACCAAGAGGGGCAAGGAGATTCTACCACACTCCTTGCTTCTCCCTCAAGCGAAAGGAGCAAGAGCAATGAACGAAATCATCGGAACACTCATAGAAGCACGCATTATTGCGGAAGGCGCAATCTCACTTGTAGATAAGAATCCCAAACCCGATTCGGAAACGTATAGTCTGATCGGGGAAGCACTTCACATGATTCAGGAGAGAATCAGTTATTGCTTGCTCGCTTGCCAGAATGATGGGAAACAAGCGTAAGGAAAACACATGATTTCCTTTACGCGCCACGCGACAGAATGGAACCACGCAAAATGGCGCTTTCCAGAGCGTCGGAAGTGTAAAACAACCGAAGAGGGTTTTATTTTACAGGAGGGGACAATAATGCCGAAAAATTATGGATTTGCTCGTTGCTCATTGGGTGAGGAAAAAGGGCAGGATATTCAGCGCCAAGTTCGGGAGTTGCGCGAGGCAGGAGCAGAAGAAATCATTTCCGAGCGTGTTCATGGCGATGCGAAGGTAAAACCGCAGTTGGATTTCCTTCTGGAACACATCGAGCCAAACAGCACTCTTTATGTTACCGAAGTCAGCAGGCTTTCGCGCTCAACCCAGCAGTTATGCGAAATCCTGAACACAATAAAGGAGAAGCATTTGCGTCTTGTAATCTTGAACAGTGTGACGATTGATTGCCGAAATGGGAACATTGACGCAATGTCAATGGCTTTTCTTCAGATGGCAGGAGTCTTCTCGGAACTTGAGCTTTCTATGATTCGTATGCGTGTTCGTTCTGGGATGGCTAATGCGAAGGCCAAAGGCAAACAGATAGGCAGAAAGCCAATCACAAAAGCGGATTTGCCTTCTGCCTTCTTGAAATACTATCCATCGTATATGAATGGAACCATGAACATTACGGAACTGGCGCGAATCTGTGAGCTTTCGCGACCTACGATTTACAAATATCTTGAACTAATAAAATGAAGAATCCCCTGCTGACAGAATGAATCAGCATGGGATTTGTTGCTATTCGAGTTAATGACCTACTGGTTTATGTGCCATAATATGTATCCTCTGATGTAAGATATGTTTTCTCGATTACTGTTCGACACCCGTAAACTCAAATTGTTTTTCAGCATAAATTTCTGTATCGACTATAAAGATCCTGGCAATATATCTCCCTGCCGTGAATCCTTTTTCCTCTTCTTCCTCTTCAGTCAAATATGAACTGATTGAACATGTCCCTTCTTCATTTGTCAGATTCCAAAGCCAATCATACGGGCTAAAATAGTTCGTATAATTACCATCCAAATCCAGAACTTTGAATCCGACTTTAATACTCGGCACAGGATTGCCTTCTTTATCTGTTACCTTTGCAGTCATCTTGAACGTTTCATCAACCCCAAACGATTCTGTGTTCAGTGTAAGTTCAATGCTGCATTCAGACGGATCTGGCAGATTTGATTTATCGGCAGTGTAATAGAAAACCTGACTCATTCCGTTCAACCCATCGATGTTTGTTTCAACTTTAATCTTATAACATCCAGGCTCCAGACTGTCACTAGCCATCGGGAAATTGCAATTCATGCTGATTCCGCGGTGGATCTGTACAATAAATCCAGGCACGACCTCATCATTTGCTGAAAGCAGAGTTGCTGAAAACTGAGCATCGGGATACTTATCCTCAAGCCCTGTGGTCGTACCGTCCCGATTCGTGATTGCAGCGACAAGAACCACTGATTCAGCGAAATCGATTTTTGATTTATTCAGCGATATATTGAGAACAGGTTTTTCTGTCGCCCAGTCAATACAGAGGCTTTCTCCGCAGCCGTTAAACGCGTTTTCAGGATAGCTCTTTATGCTTTGGGGAATTCTGACATACAGCAGATTGTTGCATCCCGCAAAGGCGTATTCCCCGATTGTGGTACAACCGTCAGGGATAATGATTGCCTGGCAGGCAAGGTTGGCAAATGCTTCCTCATCAATCTCATTTAAAGTAGCAGGCAAACGCAGTACTGTCATATCATTGAGCGCGAGAATCGTATTCTGCCTGACGAATTCTTTACCGCAAACAGAGCAATGCTTCCCTTCTGTCAGACCTGTTTCCGTATCGGTCGGAGCAATAATCGGATCAATTACTTCATAATGCCCAAGCGCAGGAATCTCCGCATAGGTCGAATAGTCGCAGTGGGTACAAGTCTCGTATGCATCCCAGCCGATTTCTTCGCAGGTCGGTGCCTGAGCTTCGTGATGTATGAGGTCGTGACCCAGTGCAGGAATGACTTCCTGCTCCACAAGCACTTCATTGCAGACCGAGCAGTGTTTACCTTCCGTCAATCCTGTTTCAGTACATGTTGCGGTAATAGCGGGATCAATAACTTCGGTGTGACCCTTGGCAGGAATTTCAACGTAAGTCGTGTAATCGCAGCGTGAGCAGGTATTGTACTCGTCCCAGCCAATAGCGGTGCAGGTTGGCGCCTGGGCTTCGTGATGCACCAGATCGTGGCCTAGGGCAGGAATAACTTCCTGTGCCAACAATACTTCGTTGCATACCGAGCAATGTTTTCCATCGGTCAATCCTGTTTCGGTGCAGGTGGGTGAAACAGCGGGATCAATGACTTCGGTGTGACCAAGTGCATTGATTACAAGATTATGATAGTGAAGCCCTTGATCACCTTGTTCGCAGATATATTTTGCTACACCATCTGTCGTACATGTCGGAGCAGGACTGTAACGGAAGAACATATCAGATGTCAGGAAATGCTGTGTTGTGTAGTCACACCGCTCGCAGGTGTCGTATTCGTCCCACCCTTCTTCTATATCAGTAGGCACTTTGGCTTCGTGATGCACGAGTTTATGATCCAGAGAAGGGATCTCCTCGTACGTAGTATAGTCACAGCGAGAGCAGGTATCGTATGCATCCCAGCCGATTTCAGTGCATGTCGGTGCTTTGGCATCATGATGTACGGGATCGTGTCCCAGTGCCGCCTTTTCCACGTAAGTCGTATAGTCGCAGCGGGAGCAGGTTTCGTATGAATCCCAGCCAATCGCGGTGCAGGTTGGCGCCTGGGCTTCGTGATGCACGAGATCGTGACCCTTAGCCGCAATGCTGATCGGAGCATCAATCTTATTCTGGCTTTCTTCATCAGAGAACAGATCGCCGCAGACTTCACATTCCCAATACGCTTCCGTACCTGTCACGGTGCAGGTTGCGTCCACCCTGGCATGAGCCTTCAGTGTATGGCCCTTGGCAGGAATTACTTCCTGCGCAACAAGCACTTCGCCGCAGGCAGAGCAATGCTTTCCTTCGGTCAGACCCGTTTCGGTGCAGGTAGCGGCAACAGCAGCATCAATTACTTCGGTATGACCCTTGGCAGGAATTGCTTCCTGTGTAACCAGCACTTCACCGCAGACAGAGCAGTGCGATCCTGCGGTTAAACCTGTTCCTGTACAGGTAGGAGCAACTGCAGCGTCAACCACTTCTGTATGTCCATTGGCATCAATCACTGTATCAGCCAGTGCAATTTCATGCTCTGCGTCTGCATCAGAGAAGTACTTGCCGCACTTCGTGCAGTGCCAGTATTCGGGGTTGCCAGCAGTGGTGCAGGTTGCCGCGACAGCAGCGGTATGCGCCATCGGATCGTCATGCCCTGTTGCGGCGATCACGGTATCAGCCAGAGCAATCTCATGCTCTGCGGCCGCATCAGAGAAGTACTTGCCGCAAGCTTCACATGTCCAATATGCACAATTACCCTGCTCTCTACAGGTTGCTGCCTTCGCAATAGTAGGTGACAAAGTATGAGTTTCACATAATACTATATATGGAATGCTGTTATCGATTGCAAATTGTTGCGCTACGCTATTAATAGAGCCATAAATTATTAGATTATTACATCCATGGAACGCATCATTTCCAATAGCAGTCACTCTACTGGGAATTAGTATACTTTCTAGGCTGCTACAGTTGTAAAACGCACTTCTTCCAATGCTAGTTAAACTATCTGGTATTGTAATACTTGTCAAGTTGGTACACCCTGTGAATGTATAATCGTTGATACTTGTAACATTGTTAGGGATATTAATACTTGTTAGGCTTGTACAACCGCTGAAAGCTTCTCTGCCAATATTGACTACACTATTGGGAATCGTGACATTCAGAAGGCTACTACATAATCCAAAAGCAGAATACCCAATACTTGTCACACCAATGGGTATTGTTATACTAGTTAGGTTATTACAATGGCAAAAAGCGTTAGCACCAATGGTAGTTACATGATCTGGGATTGTGACGCTTGTTAGGTTGCTACATTTCCAAAAGGCTTCGTCCCCAATGATGGTTACATAGTTTGGAATTTCAACACTTGTAGCATCTTGATCTGTTTTTGAATATTCAATGCCAATAATTGAATTATTATCATAAAGGTATTTTAGCCAATATTGTTTTTCTGGTACTTTAAAGCTATATCCCATTTTTTGGCCATTTTCAGAAATGATAGCCTTACCCAAGGCTTTTGCGCCATCTGTATCATAATTGGCATATATTGTCGGATTATTACATAATAAAAATGCACAGTCACCAATACTGGTAACATTGCTAGGGATATAAATACTTGTTAGATTAGAACACGCACTGAAAGCAGCTATTCCTATGCTTGTTACGCTCGCTGGAATAATGGGGCTTGTCAGATTTGAACAATACTGAAAAGAGTGATCACCAATGCTAACTACACTATTTGGAATCTCTATGCTTGTCAGATCCTGACACCACTCGAAAGCTTCGTTTCCGATGCTAGTTACACCATTTTCGATTATGATTCTTGTACAAGAAGCCCCCCATGGTCCTGGTCCACAGTAATCATAATCAATCATTCTTCCTGTTCCGCTAATCGTCAATAATCCTTCATCATCCAGCGTCCAAGTCAAATTATCCCCACATGTTCCACTATCAACAATCTCCGCTCCAGCCATTAGTGGCAATATCAAAAAGAACAGACCAATAATTGCAATCAAGATAATTCGCTTTTTCATTCCAACAACTCCATTTCTTCCTCAAATCTGATTATCATTAGCATCAAGTTGTAATAACTTAATCCAAACAATCCGTTTCTTGTATGTTACCACGCATCCACGCTCCAAACAAGCCAAAGAATGCTTCTATATCAAGTATTATAAGGAAAAACCAAAGATTACGCAAGCGCGTATACGCATTTTCGTACAATTCAATATCATCACCCACAGAGGTGAGCATGATTTGAATGTGAAAGAAGCAGCGGTTTTTCGCTTTCGAGAAATAATGGAACAGCGGAGCATACGCCCGAACGAACTCGCTAACTTATCAGGTGTAACCCCTTCAACGGTGTACAGCATGTTAGATGAAAAGCGGAAGGAACTGAGCATCAACACCATCAAAAAGCTCTGTGATGGTTTAGAAATAACGCTTGGAGAGTTTTTCAGTGCAGATGTGTTTGATAATTTAGAGCAGGAAATCAAGTAAGATTTTTGAAAACGGAAGAAAAAAACTGAATTCCCATTTTTTCTCGTCACTTTCCTTATAGCAAGGGAGGTGATTTTTTGAATACATTCGCAGAAACAGAAGCATTGCTTAAATCAGCAATCATATTATCGCAGAATAGCGTGAAGGACATAGCGGCCGCAAGTGGTATCAAGGCGAATACACTCTACAAGTGGAAAACAACCGATGTCCATCTGTCACCCACTAAAGCAGACGCCCTTCTCCTATATTTTATGGAGAATGAACCTCAGGCATTAGTGGCAGGTGCGGTGCTCAACTATGTACTTACTTTATTACAGATTTATCTTACTTCTTTATCTGAAGAAAATGTAGCGAAGGAGGAATGAAACATGAGTGAATATTTACAGAAGGAAAAAGAAAGAATTGCGCGAATGAACGCCGAAACTGCGCATGATTTTCACAGAATTGAATTTCGTGAAATGTGCGCACAGATGATTGATGAAGCAATGCGTCAGCATGACCAGTAGCTTCAGGTTGATGTTCAGACAACATTGAATGGCAGACCAACCACAATGACGGGACTTGTTTCCGATATAAAGAAGCAGATCACGTCAGCACTACAAAAGGCATTCGGGCGATAATGTAAACGGAATAAAGCGTTGATTTCCTTCTCTCGCAAAAGTATAATCGGACTAACCAAAAGTTGTAACTGTATTATCCAGAAGTTGAAGGGAGTTAGCCAAATGGGTAACTATGCAAACCCGAAATTGAAACTTCTTTACCTCAAACAATTCTTTGAAGAAATGACGGATGAGGATCATCCTGCCACGATGCCCCAGATTTTGGCGTATTTGGAATCCAAGGGAATACATGCCGAGCGCAAAAGCATTTACGCCGATTTGGATTACCTTGCTGATTATGGCATGGATGTTCGGAAGGATGACAGAGG